>ERZ773155.1834-NODE-1834-length-17180-cov-21.129109_pt1 | contig 17180 bp, 14 predicted proteins | sample MGYA00511262_ERZ773155 | MGnify/ENA primary metagenome ERZ773155 (study PRJEB29015, sample SAMEA2737828) | human gut metagenome | biome: human gut; feature: human-associated habitat; material: faeces | place: China | collected 2012 ... | reverse complement strand
CTCTGCCGTTAAGTGAGAGCTAAAAAAGTCGGAGATTCTCTGCCGTTAAGTGAGAACCAAAAAAGTAGTGGATAAAGCAGTAGCTTTATCCACTTATTGTTTATAGGGGTATACTTAATGAAGATAGTCAATATTGAGCCGCATTATTTAGAGTTTTTATATAGTATAGATGCACGTGTTCCGAAGGAACATAAAGAAACAGGCAGAAGATTAAGACCATTTGTCGGTGTCGTTTTCAGTGTGGATAAGGTATTGTATTTTGCTCCGTTAAGTTCGCCTAAACCAAAGCATTTAAAACTGCCTAATAAAGCACTTGATATTTATAAAATTGATAACGGCTCTCTCGGTGTTATTAATTTTAATAATATGGTCCCTGTAAAGAATGAAAATGTAATTGAGATTGATATTAATGCCCTGCCAGAACAGGATTTAACTGATAAACAGTATAAAAATTTACTGGTGAAGCAGATTATATGTATAAGAAAGAATGAGAACCAGATTAAACGTAAAGCAAAGGCTTTGTATAATATGGTAGTTTATAAACGAGGCAGCATAAAATTATTGGCAAGATGCTGTGATTTTGCCGAATTAGAACGAGCAGCAGATTTATATAAACAGGAAAAGTAGGCAACTGATGATGCTTGCGCCATAACAAGCCTTATGCTATAATACTACTATCCTTTATGCGAGTGTGGCGGAACTGGCAGACGCACTAGACTTAGGATCTAGCGCCTTCGGCGTGCAGGTTCGACTCCTGTCACTCGCACCAATGTAAAAATAAAAGCACTGCGAAAATTATTCGCAGTGCTTTTTTGTGTTTAACTAAAATTCAGGCTCTGTTTGCGGTTGCGGCACTCTGCAGAGAGATGGTACGGTTAAGATTTTCGATACCGGCGCAGAGCTTATCCAGCCTGCTTTCCATGCGCAGCAGCAGGTACCAGCTCAAAACCATAGGAAAGCCGTAGTCCGCAAGATATGCGCCCAGCTGGTTAAATTCCATAGGCAGCCGTTACTCCAGTACGTCCACCTGGGTAGTACGCAGGCGCGCTTCCAAGATTTCGGTCAGACTGCCGCCGGAAGTTTCAAAAACATCCGCGTCGATAACAGCCTGCATAGCCGTGCGGGCGGTTTCCGCATTTACCTCGTCTTTAGGGTCGGTAACTTTGATGATTTTTTTATCGCCTGCTGCGTCTTTAAAAACAAGTTCTAATACTTTTTCCATATTTTACCTCCGATAATGTGTAGTAAGATTTTCCAGAAAAGCTTCATTACTGTCCTCCGTTTCCGTCAGCCGTTACATGGATTCTGCCAGTTCGGTCTTTTCGGTAACGGAGATGCTCTGCACGGTCTTTTTCATCAAACTGCCCAGTGCTTCGCCTGCCGCGTACAGCTTGTCTGCCGCGGCGTCGTCTTTGATGCCGCTGTAAGTGCGCGCCTTGGTTTTGGGAGAGCCGGAAGCGCTCATGCCGTCTTCAATGTTGATGCTGAGACTGCGTTTCAGGATTTCTTCGGTTACTGCCATAATATTCTTCCTCCTTTAGGTGTGCGCCTGTGTGCGGCGCTGCAAATAAAGGGCGCGGTACCAGTTGGCTTTGCCCCGCAGTACCACTCCCCCGGGACGCAGAGCGTCAGTAAGGGGATAATCCGGCAGCAGCAGAAGGTCCCAGCGCATGTCGCTGTCGCCGCTGCCGAATCCGTAGCCGTCCATACAGGCGGCTTCGGCGTGCGTGGTTACGGTGCCAAAGTCCACGGCAAACCCCAGTGCCAGCGAGAGTACGGCAACAGCCTGCGCAGTTTTTTCAATCTGCAGTTTAGTGGGCGGCTCAGGGCCAAGATTGACTTTGCCTGCGGCGCTGCAGGATGCGTTGTACGCGCAGCAGAGGGCGATGCCGATGCTGCCGGTGTTGCGCCGCCAGGTATGGCTTTTGCGGCTGGTGAGGGCGGCACAGGTTTTATAAATCTGTCCGTCGCTGTCGATGTTCAGATGGTAGTCGGCAAAAGTCTGTCCGTAATGGCCTGCCGTCCAGTGCAGATAGATGCGGCTGATTCTGCCTTTCGCCGCCGCTCCCATCTGGTAGAGCTGGCGAAGGCTGACGGCTTCTTTAGTGTCTGCCATGTGGTATCACGTCCTTTCACTCTTTAAATGGGCGGTAAAGGGCAAAAACAGAACCAGCAGGCAAAAAATTTTTTTTACGCAGGTTCTTTTTTGCGTCACGCCATGCCATTAGAAGGGTGAGCTTCTTTTTTTCTTTTTCTTTTTTTCTTCGGCGCAGCAGGTCCCTAAACAGGTAATGCGTAAGCATTACCAACCTTGTGCATAAGAGCAGTAAACTTAGTTTAAGTGCTGACTGGCAGGCGCTGTGTAAAATACGTTACAGAAAATACAACTCTGTGCAGCTGCAAAAAATCTGTTTTGTGCTGCAGGAGCTGTGCTTGTTATACTCTAATTAAAGATAATTAAGTAAAGATAAATTTTGTTAATGTACAGGCGAAAGGACTGGGCGGCTTTGTGCTGCCCCTGGCGGCGCAGGCTAACAGCGGTTTGAGTGATAAACCACAAGAAATTCCTGGTTTGGGTAAATTTTATGTGGGCAGCAATGGTGCTGCGGATAATGTGGTTATTATCGACAGGGATTTGCCGGAGAAGAATGTAGGTGTTATTGGTGGTTACACGGAGAATGGTGATGCTGTAAATAACAGTGTAAGCATCATCGGCGGTGAGGTAGGAGCTGTCTACGGCGGCTATGGAGATTATGCTGAACAGAACAAAGTAAACATGAGCGGCGGTGAGGTAGTATTTGTCTGCGGCGGCTATGCGCAAAAAGGAAATGCTGAACAGAACAAAGTAAATATCAGCGGCGGTACGGTTACGAGATATGTCTCCGGTGGCTCTTCATACGATGGTAATGCCATAGGAAACAGTGTAAGCATCATCGGCGGTGAGGTAGGAGCTGTCTACGGCGGCGTTGGAGAGTATGCTGAAAAGAACGAAGTAAACATAAGCGGCGGGATAGTTACAGGGGAAGTCAAAGGCGGCGATGGAGAGTATGCTGAAAAGAACGAAGTAAACATAAGCGGTGGTATGGTTACAGGAGAAGTCAAAGGCGGCGATGGAAAGTATGCTGAAAAGAACGAAGTAAATATAAGCGGCGGTATGGTTATAGGAGATGTCAAAGGCGGTTATACACTACATGGTGAAGCTACAGGCAACAGCATTATTCTGTCCGGCACGGCTGACGTGAGTCAGGCAAATTTATATGGCGGTGATTTTGCGTTTGGAAGTGCCAGCGACAACAAGCTCATCATCAACGATTGGAGCGGCAAGGTACAGAGCTTAAATAATTTTAACGATATTGAAGGCGGTATTGAAGTCAAAGCACTGGCAGGCGGACTGGACTTAGCCGTGGACAAGACAACTGACTTTGTCTTTGTTGAAAATGATATCCACAACTGTAATAATCTCATAAAAGCAGAAAATATCCAGGCAGGCGTGGCGCTGACAGTCAGCGGTGAGATTGTAGATAATAATGGTAATCTGGCAATTAAGGCTACCAGCGTTCGTGCCAGCGACCAGACTGCCATCACCACAGAAAGCAGAGCCGCAGCGGCAGCCTTCGTCAATCAGGGCGCGGAAGCGGTGTCTGACAGCATTAACAGCCTGCAGGGTGCAGAAGCGGGCATCAGCACCTTTGCCACTGTCAGCGGCAATAACAGCAAATACGACACTGGCAGCTATGTGGACATCAACGGCTGGAACGGCATTGTCGGCGTGGCTAAAACCAAAGACTTAAACGCAGGCAAATTCAGCTACGGTGCTTTCTTTGAAAACGGCGGCGGCAACTATAACACCTATAACGATTTTAACGGCACTTCCTTCCGCGGCGACGGCAACGTAGTCTACAACGGCGGCGGCCTGCTCATGCGCTACGAACAGGAAAACGGCGTCTACACCGAAGCGTCCCTGCGTGCAGGCACGGCGAAGAACGAAGTAAGCAATGCACTGGAATTTGCAGATAATCGTTATGGATTCAAGACGGAAAATGCTTACTACGGCGCTCATATCGGCATCGGTAAAATCATCAAGCTGGATAACGGCAAAGCGTGGGACATCTACGGCAAATACTTCCATACCCACCATGAAGGTGACAGCGTAAAAATTGCCAATGATGTATTCGATTTTGACTCCGTAGACAGCGACAAGCTGCGCATCGGCGCGCGTTTCAGCGAGCAGCAGGACGAAAAGCTTACCAGCTACTACGGACTGGCGTGGGAATATGAATTCAGCGGCGACGCAGGCGGCACGGCCAACCACTACGCTATGTACACACCGTCCCTGGAGGGCAGCACGGTAATCGGCGAAGTAGGCTTCCGCTATACTCCGGGCAAAGCATCTCCGTGGTATTTTGACGCTAACGTCAGAGGCTACGCAGGTATGCAGGAAGGCATCAGCGGCAGCGTACAGGCTGTGTACAGCTTTTAAGTAAAAACAGCAAAAGCACCCAGGACACTGACAGGCAGTGTCTGGGTGCTTTTTTGTTTAGTCGTCAGTAAGGGCGCTGCGCAGACGCTGCAGTCCACGTCGGCGATGCTTGAGAATATTGGCGCAGGTACAGTTGTAGCGTTTGCTGAGCAGTCTGGTCGGCTGCTTTTGCAGACAGGAGGCGCTGATAATGGCCTGCTGCAGAGGGGTAAGAGCAGTAAACGCCTGCTGGATGCCCAGCCGCAGGGTAAGGCGCTGCAGCTCATCGTTAGCCTGAGCAAGCTGTTCGGCAATGCTGCCGTCATCCTGCACTTCGCTGGCGCTTTGGCGGGCGGCTCTGCTTAACTGGTGCAGCAGCTCGTAATGGACATGACAGCGAATCAGCCCCGGCAGGTTGATAAAGTCGCAGCCGTTATAGCGGCGGATAAAACGCAGAAAGATTTCCCAGGCAATGCTTACGGCATCTTCTCCTAAAACACGGTAGATACTTTCTCTGCTGCATTCGCGGTAGATAAGGGGACGGAAGGCTTCGCACAGTCTGTCTGTGGCTGCGGCAGAGTTTTGCTGCGCTTGGCAGATAAGCTCCTGGAGCTGGTCGGCAGTAAGCATGGTGTATTTTGCTTTGGTATTAGTGATGGCAAGGACCTCTTTTCCTAAATGTTGGCGGACGTCCGCGCTTTGGCGCTGCATGCAACGTCATTATGACAGATAGAAGGTGCAAAAGCCAGTATATAGAAATATAATTCTCCGTGCCGTTAAAAGCAGCTGCAGGTAAGACAAAATTTAATAGTGTTAGAACATTTTGACCGTAAGCTTTTTGCTGTTCAGCAAAGGCTTACGGTTTTTGTTTTGGTCAGCAGTCAAGTTGGCGCCGCAAGACCTGGAGATGAGCGATTATATAAGATTTTGTGTCTTGCGGGGGGGTACAAAGATGCTATAATGATTTTATAATACTTGCTTACAAGCTGCTGTGAAGGTGACGATATGGAACAAAAACATACTTTAGACAATAAGAAGGTTGGCGAAAGAATCAGAAAGCTGCGCATCCAGAAGGGCATCTCACAGATAGAACTGGCGCGGGCGATTGCAGTATCGCAGACGCACATGAGCAATATAGAAAAAGGGCATGCAGGCATCAGTCTGTGGACAGCCGTGAAGATAAGCAGGGAACTTGGCTGCAGTATTGACAGTTTTGCTGATGAGGAAAGAAAGGATGCTCAGGCAGCTCAAGCGTCGGAGGGAAAGATTGATTTGGCTGATTTGCTTGAGGCATTGCGTTTGGTGAGCTTGAAAAACGGCAGGCGCTGATTATAGCAAGTTGATTTGATGGTGGAGGTGCTGTGGATGAAGAAAAAATTAGAAAAATCAATAGTTTTAAGTTTATTACTTAGTTCAAGTGTATGCAGTTTTGTCTTTGCGGAGGATGTGAATTTAGTTCAGGGGAATTTACATTTTATAAATGACTATAATAAGATTATTGACGGAAGCCTTGATATTGAACTGACTACAACTGGAGCTTCTTTTAATAATAATAGTAGTAATTATGATAAAAGTAATTTTGCTCCTAATGAAGGAGCAGTAACTGGTTATAATGTCCAGGTAGGGAAAGCTCTGGTATTATGGGATAACTCTCAATTAGTGGTTAATAAAGATGTTGATATTAGTATAAAACCTGAAGCATGGGGTAAATATAATAAGATTGATATGGAAAGAGTTGGTATTGAGTTAATTGAAAATACCGATTTGCATGTTCAAGGTAATACTAAAATTTTAGTACAGAACTACAAGTATACCAATAATGATGACGAATTGAAATTTGAACCTGATGAAGATTATGGAATGGATTCTCAAAAAGGATTAGTAATAGAAGATAGTGCACATGCTCAATTTGACGGTAATTTAGATATAACCATGTTAAATGGCAATAGGTCTACCGGTATTTTAGCCAGTGGAACAAATGCATCACTCACTGTTGATGGTGATACTACTATTACTGTTAAAAATGCACCCTACTATACTTATGGTATCTCGAATCAATATGCTGACCAAAGTTATGGGTTTAACTATCGTGCCGAGGATGCAGATTTAAATTTTAATAATTTGTCTATTACTACTGTAGGCGGTAATAATTCAGTTGGCATCAATTTAAAAGATTCCAACCGAAATGCAGCAGGAAAAAATTCTATTACCGTAAACGGGCATCTCAATCTTGATGTATCCGGAGCTCAGTATTTTGTGGATAGAACTACTTTACAAAATTTTCCTAATTCTGTATCAAATTATGGTATGTATTTTTATTATATTACCGATGCAAAATTCAATACTGCTACAATAAAGACTACAGCGGCTGGTGATGGTGTAGAATCCATAGGTACATATCTTCATTGGTTTTCCAATGCAACATTTGAAGGAGATGTTGAATACATTACTACAGCCGAAGATAAAGATGTAGAGATTTCTGCATTAGCTCGAGCTGGTAGTAATCTTGATTTTGAAAAAGGTTTAAAGGCTGATGCTGCTGTTGTTTTAAATGCTGTAGGCAATGTTTCCGGAAGTGGGTCTACTATTAAGGTTAATTCAACTGCAGATGAGTCTGCTGATGTACAGTTGAAGGGGAATATAGTAGTTGGTAAGACATCTACAGCATATATTTTTGGAGATAAATATGAAACCATGGTAGATGCAGATTCTACAAAAAATGTAATAACTGCTAATTTATTAAATAGTGATTCTTACTTCACGGGTATCAATGAATTTGGCAATGAAGGTGGTTTTGATAAATCACAGAGTACAGTTAATTTGAATTTTGCTAATGGTGCTAAGTGGAATATGACTGATTCTTCACCTGTAACTGATTTGAATATTTCAAATGCAGCTATAGTTGATATGACATATTCTAATACTGACGCTGGCAGTGGCTTTAGAAATTTAATTGCTAAAAGTATTTCCGGTGAAGGTGGAATTATCAATATGAATATTGATGCTTCTGCCAATACCGACAACAGTGACAGAGTATATGTAGATGGTACTCACAGCGGTACTCATTACATTACATTGAATAATGTTGGCAGTAATGTAGACGGAGCAGCCGGTACTGTTTTAGTCAGTGTTAATGATGAACAGGGCGAGTTCAAAGCTAATGACAGTGAAGGAACACTGTATTGGAAGAAATATACTTTGGACAGACTTGATAAAACTGGCGGGGAAACAGTAACTGATGGCTATAATACAGACTGGATTCTGGCAGAGGTTGAACATACCGATGACCCTACTACCAGTGTTGATACCATCTTAGGAGCCAACGCTCTTAATTACCATACCTGGCTTTTGGAAAGCGACAAGCTGATGAAACGCATGGGCGACTTGCGTCATAACGGCGCAGATGAACAGGGAGTATGGTTCAGAGTACGCGGCAGCAAAATCAGCAGAGATGACAGTACTACCTTTGAAAATAAATACACTACCTATGAACTTGGCTACGATGTCATGGACAAAGAAACCGAAGACTACAAACGCTATAATGGTGCAGCTATCAGCTACAGCGACGGCAGCAGCAGCTACGAACATGGTAGCGGTGAAAACAGCGGCAAAGCCATCAGTTTCTACAGTACCACTATGAGAAACAAAGGTCATTATCTGGACTTTGTTTTCAAAGTAGTAGACATGGACAATGATTTTAGCGTATTTGATACCAATAGCAACAATATTACTGGCGCTATGGATAATCAGGGTATATCTCTCAACGTAGAATACGGACGCAAGAAAGACTTAGGCAATAAATGGTATATTGAACCGCAGGGACAGCTGACATTAGGTTATCTCGGCGGTGATAACTATCGCTTAAACAATGGTGTTGCTGTAGACCAGGGAGGTATCAGCAGTCTGGTAGGACGCATTGGCTTTAATATCGGCAGAGATGTAGACGAAAAAACTAATCTTTATCTGAAAGCTAATCTGCTGCACGAATTTTTAGGTGATTACAGTCTTGATATGACTGATACTGCTACAGGTGATACCCTGCATAAAGATGGCTCTTTTGGTGATACCTGGGGTGAAATTGGTATTGGTGCAGCTATTCAGACCGGCAAAAATAATCATATCTATTTTGATGTAGAAAAAACTTTTGGCGGAGATTTTGAAAAAGATTGGGGCTGGAACGCAGGCGTGCGCTGGACTTTCTAAGTTAAATAGATGAATAAAAAGAAAAGCACTTCAAGCACTGTTCAGACAGTGTTTGGAGTGCTATTTTTTCTCTATATAATAGAAGAAAATCCTTCATATAGAAATATAATTCCATATAAGTGTAAAAATTCTGAAAATACTGTACAATTATATCTTGTACGCACAAGGAGGGGCTTTATGAAAAAGAATAGATTTACAAGAAAACTGGAAGAAATAGGTCTGTTGATTCAAAATTATCGTCATATCAGAAAATACACGCTGCAAATGCTGTCCAAGCTGACAGGTATCAGCGGGAGATATCTGCATTCAGTAGAAAACGGGAGAGCGAATGTAACGGTGCTGGTACTGTACAAGATTTTTCAGGCCCTTGAGATACCTGAAAGCGAGCTTGGCTGTGTGCTGGCAAGCTGGTAGAAACAGCTGAATTATTGTTTATACGTCAAGTGTATAATTTTCTGATTTATAAATATACCTAAAGCCGGTAAAAAATGATATAATATAAAAAAGGCTTTATTGTAATATTTTCGGAGGATTATGCTGGAAGATTTTTTTATACTGCTATTTATTATCGCCCGGCAGCTGCCCATGTCCTGGATACGCGGCTATGTATTCCGCGACCGTCTGCGTTGGAGCAGCCGTGTGTACTGGCTGGTAACCGCTGCTGCCATGCTGGTAGAGTTTGCCGTGTATCTGGCTGATGGCAGACAGATTGGTTTGCCTGCTCTGTATGGTTTTCCGCTTATGTATGTTGCTCTTTTCCTTATCATGGTTAAGGGCATGATGAGAAAAAAGATTATTGTCTGGCTGGCGCTGGATAATTTCTTCGTAGTGGTGCAGACTTTGGTGCTGCTTTTGGTGGACTTGCACGGTGTACCGGGCTTTTGGGCTTCGGATGTGCTGCTGATTGTGCTTTCTGCACTGCTGTATAAGCGGGTGCGGAGGTTTATCGACCGCAGCAGAGATGCTTTTTTCGAGGTCAGTGTGACGCGTATTACCAACAGCGTCATTATCATCCTGTTTACCAGCCTGCTGGCGCAGATACTGGTGCGTGACTATGACCGCAATGTTATCTGGATGGATTTTCTGCAGCGGGTGCTCTATTGCCTGCCGGTTATCTGGTTTTTGTACCTGTTAGGTGAGATGGTGCGCGAAATCAGACTCAGTACGGTAAAAAGCCTGCAGCTGCAGACACTGGAGCGTGTGCGCCGGGCAGAGGTGAGCCATTATAATTCTATTGTTGAAAACTGGCAGAATCTGCGGCGGCTGCGCCATGACCTGCGTCATTTTACCCTTATGGCAGGCGAATATCTGGACAGCGGCCAGTATGATAAGCTGCGTTCTTTTCTGGGCAAAATGGCTGAGTTCAGTGAGCAGGGCAGCAAAATCGCCCTCAGCGGCAGTAATGTTATTGACGCGCTGGTTGGTCACTGGCAGGCAGAAGGTCAGCGCCAGGGCATAGATATGCGGGTGGTGCTGCCGCAGCAGGAAGTGCGGGCAGACGACGTGTGTATTGCCATAATCGTAGGCAATCTGCTGGAAAACGCTGTTGAGGCAGCTGCCAAAGCGCCGCAGAAAAGATATGTGGATGTGCATATTGCCGTTGCCGGAGGTATGCTGCTGGTGAAGGTTGCCAACAGCTTTGACGGACAGCTGCGCCGGGAAGAAGGCAGGTTCTATTCGTCCAAGCTCGGCTTTGAGCAGCCGGGACTGGGACTGGAAAATGTGCGTTCCATTGTGCAGAAATGCGGCGGTTATCTGGATTTTACTGTCAGTGAGGATGTTTTCAGCGTGTCCGCTGCTATAGCTAACAGGAAGATTTTAGAGGATCTGTAAGCCATGAAGATAGTTATATGTGATGATGTGCTGCAGGAAGTTGCAGCAGCAAAGGATATAATAGAAGAAATTTGCCGCAGCAGGCAGGTACAGGCAGAGGTGCACTGCTTTACTGCGCTGGAAGAATGCCGGGAATATCTGCGGCGCGAGCATGCGGATATTATCGTGCTGGATATTTTTATGGGTTCGTCGCTGGGGACGGATTTTGCCAAAGAGCTGCGCGAAAGATACGGCAATAGCTTTTCGCTTATCTTTTTGAGCAGCAGCAACGAATTTGCCAGCGAAAGCTACGATGTGCAGGCGGCTTATTATCTGCTGAAGCCTGTAACGCAGGAAAAAATGCTGCGGGCGTTGGAGAAGGGCGGTATTTTTGCTGCCCGCCAGCAGATTACCGTACCCGTGGGACGTCATCAGCTGACACTGAACCTGCGGCAGGTAGTGGCAGTAGAGGTTATCGACAAAAAATGTCATATCCACACGCTGCAGGGTAAATATGAAGCCAGCATCAGTCTCAGCGGTCTGCTGGAGCTTTTGCCGGAGGAGCAGTTCTGGCAGGTGCACAGAAGCTTTGTCATCAATCCGGAGTATGTGGAAGAAGTGCGTGATTTTGACTTTTATATGCGCGGCGGTATGACGGTGCCCATCAGACGCAGCGGCGCTGCTGATATTAAGCGGCGGTATATGCAGTGGCTTTTTGACAGGATGGCAAAATAGATAACGATAAATATATAGAGGAAGAAATCATAAAGGCTGTAATCGGTTTTAACTGGTTGCAGCCTTTTTGTAATGTTTATAACACAATATGATATAAATTATTAGTAATAATTCTTGTTAAGATATATTTGCGACACAAATATAACGTTTGCGAAAGATGTGTGAAAATTGTAAAATAAAAGTGATATTATTAAAATATAATAACAGTATAATTTTACTGTATGATACTCATCGTAAAACAAAAGTTTTAAGGGGGATTGATGTTATGAAACGCAAGAACTTGGAAAAAGCTATCATAATGAGTTTACTGGCTGCCAGCATTAGTGTGCCAGTATGGGCAGCGGATGTAAGTATTGGTGATTTTAAGGATAGTGCCAATAAAAATAATATTATAACAGTAAATGAAGAAACAACTGTTATTGGCACTGGTAAATATGGTACTGATTTAGGTATTGGGCTTACTGAAAATACTTTTTGGAAAGATCCAAATACATTTTACACTATTAATGTAGATAATGCTGCATCATTAACTTTACAAAATGTAAATACATATGGACCATATATTACAGGTAATGGCAATATCACAATAGACGTTTCCAACCCGCAATTTGATGCTGGTACAATTTCTGGTATTGCGGTAAGTGGCTATGTTGAGAGTAAGAGTTTAATAATTAATGCTACTGACGAAAATGGTAAAGACATTAAAGGCATTAATACTGGTGGTGGTAATGCTTATACGGTAAATAATCATAATATTACTGTGGATGTAACTGATTCAGTAAATATTTATTCCCAAAGCGATGGTATTTTTACATCACAAGATACTAAAGCTGACGTTGATATTACAGCAGGTAATGGTATTCTTATAGATGCAGAAACAAGAAATGGTATTTATAACGCAGGTACTGTCAAAGATACAGAGGAAATAAATAATATAACTCTTACTGCTGAAAAGGGAGATATAGTTGTCTTTAGTAAAGCCGATCCTAACCGTAATGATAATGCAGGTGTAAAAAGTAAAAACTTTGGTACTATTAACCTTACATCAAAGCAGGGCAATATAGTAATTGGACAAAAAAACGCAGATGATAAATATACTACCGTTGGATCAAATACTAATGGTATTTATGCTGCTGCTGGTACTGTTAATTTGACTGCTGGTAAAGATAATAAGATTTATGCTACCCATAATGGTATTTATGCTACTGGTAAGAATACACAAGTGACTTTAAGTGCAGATAATCACGAAATTTATGTAAATAACAATAGTGGGGAGCCAGGTGGTGTTGCTAAAGGTATTTATGTATCTGATGGAGCAACAAAGAAAATTGTTTCTAAAGGCAATACTACTATTACTTCCGAAGGTAATGTAAGAGATATAATTGGTATTCATGCAGATGCTGGAGGTACTGTTGATATAGATGCAGGTTCTTTGAATATTAAGGCTACTGCAAATGATGCCAATGTCGATAATTATCTTAGTGGTATTTTAGCAGGTGATATTAATCAAAATGTTGATACTGATAACGCTACAGTAATTGCTGATGTTGATGGTGATATTCATGTTGATATTTATTCAGCAGGTACTGATTCGTATGGTATTAAAACAAATAAAAATGGTAATGTTGATTTGACTTCTCATGAAGGCAATATTACAATTAACGCTTTAGATAATGTTGAGGCATACACTGGTGCTACAAAATATGGCATTCACACTGGTCTTGGGGGACAAACTACTCTTGTAGCAGAAAATGGCAGTATCAGTGTGAATGCTGGTGATAGTGAAACATATCGTGGCAATAATCATGGTATTCACAACGGCGGAGAAATGCTTATTGATGCTAAAGAGAATGTTAGCATTGGTTCTTATTCATATGGTGATCCTTCATTTAATGCATATGGCAGTGGCATTGATGTTGCGTATGGTGCGACTACAATAAAAGCTGGTAAAAATTTTGTACTTGATTCTATTAGTAGTACGGACTTTGAAGGGTCAAAAAATTATGGTGCTCAATTAAGTAACCAAAGTATTATAGATATTGATGCAGCTAATGTAACTATTAAATCAAAAGGAAATATTAGTACTGCTATATATGAATATGAAGCATCTAAATTAAATATTGATGCTGTTAGCAATAATGAGATTAATGGCATTATTGGAATTCAAGCAGAAGCAGGTAGTGGACAATCTATAGCAATGTTTATGGATAGGTCTACTGCTGAATTGAATGCTGATAATGATATTATAATTAAAGCTACTTCTGCTGAATCTGATGCCATGGGCGCATATGTCAATAAATCAATTGTTGATTTAAATAGTGAAAAAGGCTCTACTTTTATTATTTCTCAGGGTACTAAGGATGGATATGGTATACGTGTTCAAACAAGTGCAGAAGAGAATAGTGAAATGACTGTTACAAGTGCTGTAAACAATTATGTCGAAAGCAGCGGTACAGGCATTGCTTCCTGGTATGATAATAGTGTTGTGAATCTTACTGCAGAAACTGGTTCCAATCAGGTTCAGGCAAACGGCATTGGCATATATAATTATGGTGGTGCGCAGGCTAACATGACTGCAGGTAATGGATTTAATACAGTAAGCAGTCAGACATCTGCTGCTATTCAAAATAATGGAGCTGACGGTAGTGTATCATTGCAGGCTCAGGGAAATTCTTTGGAAGGTTATAACGCAATTGTAGGTTATGGTGGTAATATTGATTTGACAGCCGCTACTGTGAATAATGAACTTACTGTGGATGGTTATGGAATTTATGCAGTTACTAATGCTGATGTAGATCTTACTGCAGAAAAGGGACAAAACTATCTCGAATCTGGAGCTTTAGGCATAGGTATTTATGCTGACGACAGTACTGTTGATTTGCAGGCTAAAGCCAATACCTTGAATATTGCGGCTGATGCAGATGGTTATGGCAGCAGACATGCAGTAAAGGCTGCTAACCAGGCAATCGTTAATCTGAATGCAACTGCTGGTAATAATGGAGTTGCGGGTGTTATCTATGCTAAGGATGAAGGTACTGTTGTAACTTTAAATGCAGAAAGCAATGAAACAGCAGGCACTGGTTGCAATATCATTATGTCTTCTGCTCATGGCAGTGAAGATAATATCGGCGACCGCAGCCATGTAGTAGCAGCACTGTATGCACAAAGCAAAGGTAAAATAAACGTAACTGCCGGTGAAGGCGGCGTGAACTACATTGCTTCTGATTATACATTTGAACATGAAGAAGACAGTGAACATACTGTCTGGGCACAGCGTGGCGGCATTATCGAAATCAAGGGCAGTACCATTATTGAATCCAGTAATGCGGAAGACTATTATGTTGAAGGTGGCTACAATACCAACAGCCGCGGTATTGCTATTACAGCTGGTTCCGATGCAATCATTACTGATGAAGAGAATAATATGATAACTGTTGTTGATGAAGACAGGAGCCGAGTAAATCTGGAATACGGTGCGGATAGTGCAATATATGGCGACATCGTATCCGGTTATGGTGGCTGGGTAAATGTAAAGGCAGAAAATGGCGGCAGCCTGTACATGCAAGGTAATGCATTGGCAGGTAATGGCGGTATTCTGAATCTTGAAATTGCCGATGGCAGCACCTGGTACGGACGTGCAGATGATTATGGTGATGCAGGCTATGGTGAAGATGCACAGAATAAGCAAGACTTCTATAACCCTGCCTTCAGTAATGAGATTATAGAAGGCGGTCAGGTGAACGTCACTATGGGAGAAGGCTCGACCTGGTTTTTGACCGGACAAAGCTGGGTAAGTTCTCTGGATGTAAGCAAAGGTAACGGTAACGTCACCATTGATATGCAGGAATTCAACGAAGGTACGCATGGCCTTACCATTGCAGAAATGACTGGCAAAAATGACGGCACTATTGACGCAACCTTTGTTATGAGCCTGAATCATGACGATCACGGTACCAGTGACATGCTGTATATTAAAAACGGTACAGGCGAATATGACGTAGTACTCAAAGAAGCAATAGATGGCATGGAAAACATCAATGCAGACAATGTACTGCGCTTTGCAACCGTACATGGCGGAGCACAGTTTAACAGTGTAACCATGGACAATGTAGGTCTGTATAACCTTGGTTTTGAAATTGATCACAGTGAATATGACACTGCGGAAACGACAGAAAACCAGGGATATAATGGTGAAAGTGTAGATGAAAACAAACCTGGCAACGAAAACGTAGAAGGATTCTTCGGCCTTGATGAAACAGCAGCGGATGAAGGTCCGAGCAATATAATGCTGCTGGCAGACCAAAATCAGAGAGCAGATGACAGCGTTCAAAACTGGTTCATTACCAGAGTAAGCGGACAGGAAATTTCCGATGCCGGCAAGACAGTAGTAGCCATGTCCAAAGTAAACTACAGCAATGCAGTATACATGGACAGACTCAACAAACGTCTGGGCGAAGCTCGCTACATCAACAACGAAGAAGACCAGGGCATGTGGGTACGCCTGCGTCATGACCGCATCGGCAAGAGCAACGAATTCCGCAGCATGAACACCATGTATGAACTCGGCTATGACGAAAAACAGGAATGCGATAATGGTGAAAGACGCGTAGGCGCAGCCATCGACTACATGGACGGCAGCAGTGAATACAGCAATGTGGCCGGCACTGGCGACATCAGCCGTAAAGGCATCTGGCTGTATGACACCTGGATGGGTGACAAAGGCCACTATGCAGACTATGTAGCAAAATGGGGACACCTGTCCAACGACTTCAAACTGTACAGAGACGGCAAGGAAATCACCGGTGACTACAGCAACAACGTATACAGCATCAGTGCTGAATACGGACGCAAAAAAGACATTGGCAACAACTGGTACTTTGAACCCCAGGTACAGCTGCAGTATGCAAGAGTAACCGACGCAAATTACACCACCAGTCAGGGAACAGAAGTAAGCCTGGATGCCATCAACAGCTTAATTGCCCGTGCAGGCTTCAGACTTGGCAAAGACCTGAGCGAACGCAGCACCGTATACTTTAAGGCAGACGTACTGCATGAATTCTTAGGCGACCAGGACATCTATGCACACGATGCAACAGGTGAAATGGATGTAACCTATGGTAATGAAGGAACATGGTATGACGTAGGCTTTGGTTTTGCAGCAGCAATGAGCAAGAACAGCTATGCATATCTGGACTTTGAAAAATCCTTTGGCAATGACTTTGATGACACCTATCAAATCAATGCCGGTTTACAGTGGAGCTTCTAAAAATTAAACACATAGTTGTGGTCTAGTGTAATGGAAACACCTCTGCTTATTTAAGCAGGGGTGTTTTATCTTTTAAATATTTAAGATAAATAGTATTTAATTACATTAACCGATGTTCACGAAATTAAGAGCATGTTCACGCTGAAAGGATAGTTAATAAAGAATGTTTATGATATTATTAAATAGATGTTAGTGAAAAACTTAATACACATTAAATGGCGTTTAATAAACTAAAGTAAGCGTAAGAAGGGATGAACAGAATGGAAAATTTGGATTTTGTAAAAGTTGGTAATAATATCAAGCTGATGCGTGTACAGCATAATATGAGCCAAATTGAACTGGCAGGTCTTTTAGGCATTTCTCAAACCCATATGAGCAATATTGAACGCGGCCGCGGCCAGGTAACTCTTTGCCAGGTTAATAAGATTTCTCAAATCTTTAACTGCAGCCTGGACGAAGTTGTCAAAGGTGAGGAAAGCGTCTACAGCAAAAAAGATGACAGCGTTTTGCCGGAAAACATTAATGTGAATGATTTGCTGGCTCTGCTCAAGCTGCTGCACAGCCAGAAAAAATAATTTAAAATTTTTTTAAAAAAGCTGTTGACAAAGGTACGGTTGTATAATATAATCAATATCGTTCCTGATACGGAACAGCACAGATGCGGAAATAGCTCAGTGGTAGAGCACCTCCTTGCCAAGGAGGGGG
>ERZ773155.1832-NODE-1832-length-17191-cov-3.786239_pt1 | contig 17191 bp, 13 predicted proteins | sample MGYA00511262_ERZ773155 | MGnify/ENA primary metagenome ERZ773155 (study PRJEB29015, sample SAMEA2737828) | human gut metagenome | biome: human gut; feature: human-associated habitat; material: faeces | place: China | collected 2012 ... | reverse complement strand
GTTTGGAACATTATGAAAGACTATATTTAATAATGACTTCGTATAAGAACATCCGAAATCACAACTGAATATTTTTTCTTTAAAATTTAGGACAAGAATATGCAAGATATAATAGAGATGGAGGGATATATTGTACCCAAGTAAGGAAGAGGTGTAAGATGTTATCGACAGAAGAATTAAAAAATTATGTATATAATGAAGTTCAAACGCGGTTAGGAGAGGTTTCTTGTGGAAATTTGTTCTTTGCTGAAGGAACAGATAATAGTGTAGAAGGAACATATATATTTAATAAGAACAATGAATATCATATTCTTTTTACTGAAAAAGGGAAAATAAGAAGTGATATTGTTACAGATAAAAAAAGAGAAGTCTTATGGAATGCAGTAAACATAATTTCCGCTAATATCATAATAAATTTTGCGATATGCAATAGAGAAAAGGGAAAGGATTTTCGCCGAGCTCTTTTTGCAAAAGAAAAAGAAATTTTTTCATTGTTTGGACAAGATTTTCAGAAAAGAAAAGATGAAGAAATAGAAGAAATTCTTAAAAAAAGTCCGTATAACGATATTTGATTTGTTCTTGACAAGAGGTCCTTACATATCAGTTCTACAAAAACTGATATGGTGGTTCTTAGGAAGTTGTGTGAAGAACATCAAGGAGAAATGCCAACGCAGATTAAATTAATATATGATGTTGTGGCTAATTCATTAAATGCAGATTATCGTTATAATATATAGCAATGATAAAAATAAGATGGCAGATGATGTTTTAGAGGAATGGTATGAGTTTAAAAAAAGTAAAGAAGAATAATATATTGCATGAATTAATAAAGATCTGAAAAGTATTAAGCTCCAGACTATAAAAATCTGGAGCTTAATATATTTTCGGACTCAATCAGGCAAGAGGTGACGAGATGATTTCATTGGAAGAAAGATATCAAAACTTTAAAAAACAATTCAAGAATGTGGGAGTTATTTGTTGACAGAGAGTGATGATATACTAGAAAAAAGCATGGCGTTAAGAAATTCATTCATGCAATTAGAAAAAAACGTAGAGTTACTTAGTGCCGAAGCGTTAAGAACATTTGAAGAATGGAAAAGATTATTAAGCGCATCTGATGAAATAAGAAAGCTGCTTTATTGGTAGATATATAAGTGCAGATGATATTCTTGAGAAGGAAAACGTAAATAAAATAAAAGAATGTTTAGGTGAGGATGCATATTATAAAATTTTGTATGGAAGTACAATTGCATCAGATTTAGTATGTTTAGCTGGGCTTGTTTCTGAACTTAATGCGGTTCCCGGTTTATTGGATGATTTACCTTCAGGGAGACCGGGTACAGCACCGGAAATGGGCGGGGAGAGTGGTAATTTTTCAGTTCAACATGCAGTTGGAAATGCAAATCAAGCACAAAGTGTATTAGATGGTATTAATCCGAAATATTTTAATCCTGAAAGTAGGTTTGGATGGGGCTTTTATGTTGGAACAGATGCTGATACAATTGTTGCGGAGTTATCTGAACATGGTAATATTGCAAAATATGCAATTAGTTATGATATGAATTTGAGTGGGCAGAAGTAGTAGACTTAACTAATCCACAAATAGCTTCAGAATGGGGCTATGTTCAGAATTTAACATCTACAAGGGCGTGTCAAAACATTGGGGAAATTGCACGAACCGAGGGCTACAATGTCATTAAGTTTCAATCATATCGAGCATCGTACGTACCATCTCTATCTGGCGCTCCGGATATACCAATGTCAGTAATTGATGTACATTACGATAAGTATCCCACAGCGAGAAGACCGTATAACGGTTACCTTGGGTCGTCAATATCTTATCACTCTCCATTGCCGGATACTCTCCGTTTACATCCTGCAATACATTGGGATGAATCAGCAGATGATACATGGCCGTATAGAAAACGGTCTTCTGCTCTTGCGTCCCTCCCTCAACAAGAATACGAGACAGATCGTCGTTCCAACGTTCACGCGCTTCGGCATGTACCTGTTCAAAATTCTTGCCTTCCTGTTCTTTATTCAGATTGAGACGGGCATTTTCTATACTCACAAAAGAGACACCCAATTCCACTTCGATCTGTTCGCCCTCTGCGGTATCGAATGAAAAAAACGCTCCGATATCATCTCCGGCTATTTCTTTTCCATATTTGGTATAAAGCTTATACTTACCGTTATCTGGATCCCACTCCGCCTCCACACCGGTCATAGGCCGTTGCTTCTTCCAATACCCGGTTTGCTGTGGGACCTTGTTGACGCGCATCACAAAGTAAATAGGGAATACAGCTTGCGGATTATAGCAAAAAGTACCCAATAACTTCACTCCCTCTATCTCCTGTGCATTTACCCGACGAAGCATAGCACCGGATTCATTGGTGAGTCCTTCACCCAAATTCAACAGGATGTGGCTTTTACCCTTAGGAAATGTAAAACGAGTGACACCTGTACGGGGAGTGGCGGTCACCTCGGTTTTCACATCATATTTAGTCAGATAGTTGGTATAATACCCCGGTGATGCCTGCTCATCTTTGTAACGGCTTCCATATTCCTTATAATCGACATTCAATTCTCCCGTAGTAGGCATCAATAAAAGAGAGCCCAATTCCGGACCCCCTACCCCACTCAAATTTACATGAGAATAACCGGTAAAAAAGCAGTTATGATACTCATAAGGAGTAGACCACCAACGGGCATCTTTATCATATTTATTATCGGCCGACCCCATCACGTTGAAAGGTACGACAGACATCATACCATTGGGACAAACCGCTCCGGGATTTGTAGTACCAAAGTTGGTAGTACCTATAAAAGGATTGACATAATCGGCAGGAGAAAGCTTCTCTCCGCTTCCGGCTTTTACCGGAAGCAGAAAGAGAGCTAATGTGTAAGTTAATAAAAGTCGCTTCATAAATCAGAATTACGATTAGACGATTTATAATTTACGGTAAAAAACTCTCTCTTTATCTTCTCTATACCTTTCACCATAAATTATAAAATCGTCTAACCAAATAAAAACTCTCTCTATCTATTTCTCTCTTATTCTAAATTATAGGTCGTTGAATCCGAATGATTAAACAATATTTGTTTTCTTGATAAATTCTATAATATCAGCAATATAACCGAAAGCCATTCCGACTACAGTATCTGCTGCGCCATAATATACCGCCACTCTTTCGCCATCCTGCAAAGCGGCACATGGGAACACGACATTAGGAACGTCTCCCTGCAATTCATAAGGAGCAGCCGGTGCAAGCAGATATTCACGCGTACGATATAATACTTTGTCCGGATTATCCCTGTCTAAAATGGCAGCACCCATAGAATAACGGAAACCGTTGCAAGTAGTTATTACTCCATGATAGAACATCAGCCATCCTTCTTCCGTGAGGAAAGGAACCGACCCTGCACCTATTTTCGTACATTGCCATGCACTTTCCGGGAACGGAGTTACTTTCATAACACTACGATGTTCTCCCCAATACTTCATATCCGGGCTATAACTGATATAGATATCACCGAACGGTGTATGTCCATTATCACTCGGACGACTCAGCATCGCGTATTTACCATTTATTTTCTGTGGGAAAAGCACACCGTTACGGTTGAACGGTAAAAAGGCATTCTCACACTGGAAGAACTCTTTAAAATCAAACGTATAGGCAATACCGATTGTCGGTCCATGATAACCGTTACACCAAGTAATCCAGTAACGGTCTTCAATCCATGTGACACGCGGATCGTATTTATATTCCGACTCGATCATCTCTGTATTGCCTGCCTTGAACCGGATAGGTTCGTGATTGATATCCCAATGGATATTTACGGCTTCCACATGCAAAATACGCAAAAATATTCATCTGTACCGCTTTGTTATCGCAACGAAATACTCCGGCAAAACCATCTCCAAACGGTACAACTGCACTATTAAAAATACTATTTGATGAAGGAATATGATAACGTCCGATAACGGGGTTCTTTGAATAACGCCACATCACATCCGTACAACCGGCAGGGCGTTCTTCCCATGGCATATTAAATCTCTCGTTCATAATCTTTTTATATTAATATATTAATGTTTATTTTTTAGTATCCGGATAAGTAAACGGCACAAAATAAGTAATCAGGAAAGCCGGAATAGTGGCAAACAAAATAAAGATGAAGAAGTCGCGATATCCCAGCCAATCGCTGACAAATCCACTGACCATTCCCGGAAGCATTACTCCCAAATTCATGATGCCGGAAGCAAAGGCATAATGCGCCATTTGATGTTTTCCGGGAGCCACCTGCTGCATCATAAACAGCGTAAGTCCTACAAAACCGAATCCATATCCGAAATATTCGAGGACAATGGCACCGCCTATCAACATACCGCTTGTAGGTTGGTAAATAGCCAATAATGTATAAGCAATAAAAGGTAGATTGAAAGTACAGCAAAGAGAAAACAACGTTTTTTTCAATCCCCGATGCGAAATATAATAACCGGCCAATAAAGAACCCAACACAAAAGCTGCTGCGCCATAAGTGCCATAATAGATACCGATCTCCTGTTCACTCAATCCTAATCCGCCAATCTCTCTACCCGCTTTCAGAAACAACGGCACGATCTTCATCACAAAGCCTTCGGCAAAACGATAAAGAATAATAAAGGCGATATAATACCAAATATGTTTTTTCTTGAAGAAATCAAGAATGACTTCCACCAGTTTGTCGAATGTTTCCTTAAACGAAGTAGCCTCGGAAGTTGCAGCACCGCCGGAAGGGAGCATTCGTGTGTGATAAAGCCCCAATGATATCATTACGATCGCCATCACAAACATTACGATCATCCAGGCATGAACATTCGCTTCATACACCACTTCACCGGAAGCTCCTTCAACTCCTCCAAACCGTTTAACCAGCCATCCTGCCAGATATACCAATCCACCGGAAGCCACAATCTTGGCTATATTGTAAAAAGCACCTTGCCAACCGATGTACTTAGCCTGATCGGACTTACTCAGTTCTGTCATATAAACCCCATCCGTTGCAATGTCATGAGTAGCTCCGCTAAAAGCGATCACCGCCAATAACGCAATGGAGCAGGCAAAGAAATGAGGAAGCTGTAATGACAAAGCAACAAGCCCGAAACCGACTCCTGAAGCAATCTGCGTGAAGACAACGAAGAACTTTTTAGTTTTAAACATTTCCAAAAACGGACTCCAAAGAAATTTCAGGGTCCAAGGCAACATAATCAACGAAGTCCAAAGAGCAATTTGTGCATCGGAAATATCAAGTCCTTTAAACATCAGGACGGAAACCATATTCAATACAACAAAAGGCAGCCCCATCGCAAAATAAACAGTAGGAACCCATGAAACAGGGTAAAAGGCTTTTCTATTCATTAATAAGTGTTTTATCGGTTAACGATTTTAATACATTTATATATAATACAACCGAAGCCGATAAAATACTAACCGGCACACGTCACTTTTTTATTAAAAAGTATTTCATTTGCTTTTCATCTCTAAAATCACTCTCAAAATTCCGTTCGGATAAAACCGTCAATATAGAAAAAAGACTATCAAAAAGCAAATAACATCAGTCATAAAAAACATCCTTGACTATCTTATGAACAATACTGCATTTCCCTCCCCAGTTCCACCACTATATTTGCACCGGCAAAACCAGAATAAGAACAAAATTCGTACAGTAAAACCATGAAAACAAGAAAACAAGTAAAAGTGCTATTAATCGTACTTATAGGAATATTTATTCCCTACCCACAAAAGGCACACTCCCAAAATTACGTCCCTATGAAAGACGATACCAAAATGGCGGTCAAACCGAAGATAGAAATCAAAGCCTATTCTTTCCACCTAAAACAAATCCGTTTGTTAGACAGTCCGTTTAAAACAGCAATGAACGCTGACAGAAAATGGTTGATGGAAACCCTTAAACCCGATCGTTTCTTACATCGTTTCCATGCAAACGCCGGACTACCCACTAAGGGAACCATTTATGGCGGTTGGGAAAATACCGATCAAAGCGGTTTTTCATTCGGACATTATATATCTGCCCTGTCCATGTTATATGCAACCACAGGAGAAGAAGACATTAAAATACGTCTTGATTATTGCATTTCCGAACTGAAAAGATGCCAAGACAAGCGTGGGACCGGTTATGTGGGTGCCATCCCCAACGAAGACAAACTGTGGGATGACGTATCCAAAGGAATTATTGATGGACGCAATTTTAATCTGAATAACGTATGGGTACCATGGTATAATCTTCATAAACTATGGTCAGGATTAATAGATGCCTACATTTTTGGTGAAAATGAAACAGCCAAAACCATTGTTATTGCACTTACCGACTGGGCATGCGACAAATTCAAAGATCTGACTGAAGAGCAGTGGCAAAATATCCTTACTTGTGAACACGGTGGTATGAACGATGCCTTATATAATGTATATGCCATTACAGGAGATACCAGACATTTGGAAATAGCCAATAAATTTTATCACAAAAAAGTATTAGATCCACTATCGAAAAGAAAAAATGAATTAGCCGGACTGCATGCCAATACGCAAATCCCCAAAGTAATCGGCACTTCACGTTCTTATGAACTTACCGGCAACCAAGACCATCATACCATATCCAGTTACTTTTGGCACACGGTTACCCACGAGCATTCCTATTGTATTGGAGGTAATAGTAATTACGAACATTTTGTAGAACCGGGGAAATTATCGGGAGAATTATCGAATAAGACAACCGAAACCTGCAATACCTACAACATGCTCAAGCTCACACGCCATCTTTTTGCATGGAACCCTTCCGCAGAACTGATGGATTTCTACGAACGTGCATTATATAATCATATTCTTGCTTCACAAAATCCCGAAACAGGAATGGTTTGCTATTGTGTTCCGTTGGCAGCCAATTCACAAAAGAACTACTGTAACGCTGAAAACAACTTTTGGTGCTGTGTAGGTACAGGATTTGAAAATCACGTAAAATACGCTGAACAGATATACTCACACAATGAAAATGAGCTGTATATCAACCTATACATTCCTTCCGAATTGGACTGGAGTGAGAAAAACATGAAACTGAAACAAACAAACAATTTTCCGGATACTGACAACACAACCATTACCATTACAGAAACAGTACCCCAGACACTGACTTTTCATGTACGCTTTCCCAACTGGGTGCAATCCGGATATAGCATAAAAATAAACGGAACAGAACAAGTATTCAACAGTACCCCCGGTTCATATGTGTCTATCACCCGAGAATGGAAAACAAATGATAAAATAGAAATTAATCTTCCCAAGACCCTCACTAAAGAACAGCTATTAGGAGACAAATATAAAACCGCATTTCTCAATGGTCCTATTGTATTGGCAGGCAAAACAGATATTACCCAAACTCCCCCCGTCTTTATTCGCCATGAGAATAAAAACATTTCTGACTGGATGACTCCAGGTACCACCCCCGGTAATTTCTGGGGCAAAGATGAATCAAATAAAGAGGTTAATTTCCTACCTTTCTATAAAATGCATAATACTCGTTATACAGTGTATTTCGACTATTTCACTCCTGAAGAATGGGAAAAAAAACGTGAGGAATACAAAAAACAACAGGAAGAAGAAATGGAATTGGAGCGTTTGATGGTGGATTATTTCCGAGCCAATGAACAACAACCGGAAATAGATCACAATTTTAAAGGAGAAAATGTGAACAAAGGAACAGGCATTTCCGGTGGAAAATGGTGTTCAAGTAAAGGAGGTTATTTTTCTTTTGAGATGACAGTAGACCCTGATATCCCCGTCGATCTGTCGCTTATGTATTGGGGAAATGATGGCGGTAAAACCAATCAATTTGACATTTTAATAGACGGTGAAATAATTGCATCTGAAAGTTTAACAGCCAGAATCAAACCTAATGAGTTCTTCCGTATTGCTTATCCTGTACCATTTCACTTGACAAAAGGAAAAAACAAAGTGGTTGTAAAATTACGAGCTATCAATTCCAATAACACAGCAGGTCCTATTTATCACGCCAAAATATTTAAAAAGAAATACATGGCTGAAAAGACAGTAATCATACATGATTATTTGTTACCTAAAGAACCCTACCTGATTGAACACAACTTTAGTTTCACCGGTAATAAAAGAACTGGTATTAACATGGGACACCCTTGGGTGGATGCCAACCAAACAAATGCAAGCATATCATTCGATATGAAATGCTCGGCAGATAAAGCCAATATTTTACAACTAACCTATTGGGGTGGAGAAGCTAACGAAAGAAAATTCACTATCCTCATAGATAACCAAGAAATAGGCAAGCAAGAATTATTGCAAAATAAGCCCAATGAAATATTTGAAGTTCTCTATCCAATAGCAAAAGAACTGACAATAGGAAAAAGCCAAATAACAGTCACCCTAAAAATGACACAACGAGCTGCTGGAGGATTATACTATGCATATACATTTTCGGGAGGATCAATAACTGATATACATACAATAGAAAAGGAACGTCAAGTTCCTTTCTCTGTTAGTAACAATAACTCGTATATCACTATCACCAATCATTCCGGACAGGATTTTACAGGAACAGTCACACTGATCAACACAACAGGTGTTATTTTTTATAAAGAAAAAGTTCATATACAAAAAAACATAACCTTAAAAGAGAAAGTCGGTAAAGGGCTTTTTTTCGTATACCTAATTACCGACAATGAAAAAAAACAGCAATGTATAAAAATTGTGATCTAATTTTTATCTATGATATTGAGTGAACAAAAAAACAAAGCCCGTTCAATGTACTTTCAAACGGGCTTTTATTCTTATTTACTTTCACTTTGAAGGTTTAGAACAGCCTTCTTTAATCCACGCCCGATAGCTTCCAGAACAATATCTCCCGGTTTATCCGTCGTTTGGACAATGGCCGTCATCATACCGCTGAAAACCTTCATTTTCGGTAACTGGAAAGATTCCAACGACGCCGGATTTCCATTGGCTCCCGCACAATAAACACCTGCGCCTTTCACTTTAAAACTGATTTCATCAGTTGCATCCGGACAAAGATTTCCTTCCTTATCCACCACTCTCACCGTTACAAAACAAAGATCTTTCCCATCGGCTTGCAAGAGAGTTCTATCCGGAACAAGTTCTATATGATGTGGTGCACCGGCCGTATGTATTTCTTTCTCTGCAACAGCCATTCCATTTTTATCATAGGCAATAACTTTCACAGTACCCGGTTCATATTTAGTATCCATCCACATCAAACGATAACGCTGCTGGCGTTTCAAATTCATCATAGAAACAGAATCGGCACTGTTGTGAACCGTTACAGATAAGTCTTTAGTACGCTTTCCCTGACTTTTTCCATTTATAAATAACTCTGCGGAAGGATAATTCGTATACACGAAAATCGGAGTTACCTCTCCTTCACGGCCTTTCCAGTTCCAGTGAGGTAAAATATGCAATGTCTCCTTTTCCTTATTCCAGTGGCTGCGATACAGATAATAACGGTCTTTTGGCAATCCCGCCAAGTCGATAATCCCGAACAAAGAAGAATGACTTGGCCAGTCCGTATAATAAGGAGTAGGTTCTCCCAAATAATCAAAACCGGTCCACACAAATTCACCGATACAATATGGCAAATCCTCATGCTGGATAAAGTCGTCTTCGGGTAAATTAGCCCAGCCACAATGTTCCACATCATAAGAGGAAGCCTGATGGTCATCATACTTTTTCATCCATGCACGCACTACCGGAAACTTATATACCCCCCGTGAACTTACCGTAGAAGCAGTCTCGCTACCCAAGATTATCTGTTGGGGAAGCTTCTTATAAGCTTCCGGATATTTATGAGGACGGTAATTGAAACCGGCAACATCCATTACAGCAGCCATATTATTATTTATTACAGCATCCGGTGCATCCATCCCCTGTGTTACCGGACGAGTAGGATCTTCCCGATGACAGATATCCTGCAAATAGCGTGATAGTTTCGGCCCCTGATCTCCGTTCCACTGATCCGGAACTTCATTACCGATACACCACATCACCACACTCGGATTATTACGATAATGCCGTAATACATTTACCAAATCCTTCTCTACCCATTCATCAAACACTTTATTATAGCCATTCTCACACTTGGCTGCCTTCCACTCATCGAAAGTCTCCACCATAAGCATCATTCCCATCTCGTCACAAGCCCTCACAAGCTCGGGTGCAGGCATATTATGAGAAGTACGGATTGCATTACATCCCATATCTTTCAATATGCGTATCTGACGACGAATCGCCGCATCATTCACGGCAGCCCCCAAAGGCCCCAAATCGTGATGATTACAAACACCTTTAAACACTGTTTTTTTTCCATTCAGAAAGAATCCTTTATTCGGAATAATCTCTATAGAACGAATACCGAACGGAGTGACCGATTCATCCTTCACTACATTGCCTTCATAAACTTTCGATTCTGCCGTATATAAATAAGGGGCATCCGGAGTCCAAAGTTCCGGCTTTTCTACTACAAATTCCTGAGAGAACGTTTGACCGTCAAAGTCAGTAAGTTGCTTCTCCCCCTTACAAACGACACTTCCAACCGCATTTTTTATTTCAGTGACAATACGATAAGACGAAGATGATTTTCCTTCCGGCATCACCAACGATGTATTCAGACGTTCCCGTGCAAAATCATTTTTCACTACCGGCGTAGACAACTGCGTCCCCCACATGGGAATATGCACATCTTCATTTACAATCAAATGTACATTTCTATACAGTCCTGCACCCGGATACCAACGGGAAGATTCCACATCATTCTCCAGACGTACAGCCATTATATTTTTTCCACCGGCATTCAAATACGGTGTCACATCCAAATAAAAAGTATTATAACCATATGGCCAATAGCCGGCTTCTTTCCCGTTGATATAAACTCTGGCATGGCTCATAGCCCCATCAAATACCAGAGTCGCCTTTTTGCTTCTATCGAATGCAGGAACTTCAAAGTCCAACCGATACCAACCCACACCTACGAATGGCAATCCGCCCGTACGTCCGGCATGCTCCATGGCCTCTTTCTGCCCGTCTTGTGTTATAGCCACCTTTTGCCGGTCATTCTGAATACTGAAAGGACCATAAACAGCCCAATCGTGAGGTACCGTTACCGACTGCCAACGGCTGTCATCATAATCCAGTTGACTGAAATCCGTATGATCTGAACGAATAAATTTCCATCCTTTTTCAAACGTATACCGTGTACGCGTTGGTCCTGCATCACCGGCAGCTCGTATTACTTCGCAATTGGTCAAATAGAGTAATGTTAGTGCAACAACAAATAAAAATTTCTGCATGGTATTCAAATTAAAAGTAAAGAATAAATCTATTTTGAGACAGGCAAATATATACAAAATCAGTTCAATCATCCTAATTTTCAAAACACAAAATATTAGAAATCAACTATTTTAAGAACTGTCTATAAAATAATCACTTTTAGGTTAGTACTACTCGCTTTACAATTGTATTATATAATAAAGGAATTATCAATAACCCATTAAATTACTACTTATGAGTTTATCGAAGCACTTTCACAGAGTACTATCCGTATCTCTATGCACACTCCTGTTAAGTATGACTTCTTGTCAGGAAAAAGGAAACAAAGATCAATGCTCCCTCATCCCTCAACCGAATGAATTAAAAACGAACGCGGGACATTTTGCTTTCAATCAGTCTACCGTTTTTTACGTATCTCCGGAATTGGACAAAAACAGTCTTTCCATTATTGACTCATTCGCTCAGAATTTGAATGCAATATCCGGATTTCAAACGACATCCCAACCTTTGGAAGGAACAGAAGCCCTCCCTAAAAAGAACATTGTTTTTAAAGCCAACAAAGACATAGTCCCGGAAGGGTATGAACTAAGTATTCAACCTGATGCTGTTATAATACAGGCCTCCGACCGTAGTGGTATTTTTTATGCTATACAGACATTAAAGCAACTGTTACCAACAGCTATTTATGGAGATCAGCCAACATCGGATGCTCAGTGGACATTACCTTGTATGGAGATAAAAGATGCTCCACGATTCGGATATAGAGGCTTGCACATTGACGTAGCCCGCCATTTCTTCCCCAAAGAGGAAATGAAAAAGATACTCGACCTTATGGCTCTCCACAAACAGAATACATTACATTGGCATCTGACAGACGACCAAGGGTGGCGTATTGAAATAAAAAAATATCCCCGACTGACAGAAATTGGAAGTATCCGTAACAAAACCATGATACGCAAAGAGTGGGATAATTATGACACGACTCCTTACGGCGGGTTTTATACTCAGGAAGATATAAAAGAAGTGGTAAAGTATGCAGAAGAACGTTGCATCAATATCATTCCGGAAGTCGATCTCCCGGGACATATGATGGCAGCATTGGCAGCCTATCCCGATTTGGGATGTACGGGTGGACCATATGAAGTATCCGGTCAATGGGGAGTACGTGACGACGTATTGTGTCCGGGAAAAGAGAAAACCTTTACTTTCATAGAAGATGTATTGACAGAAGTAATGGAATTATTCCCCTCGGAATACATCCACATAGGTGGTGACGAATGCCCGAAAGTCCGTTGGGAAAAATGCCCGAAATGCCAGGCACGTATTAAAGCCGAAGGATTGAAAGCGAATGACAAACATAAAGCGGAATTCTTCCTGCAAAGTTATGTTACGGCCCGCGTAGAGAAATTCTTAAACGATCACGGACGTAAAATAATCGGCTGGGATGAAATTCTGGAAGGAGAACTGGCCCCTAATGCAACAGTAATGTCATGGCGTGGAATGGACGGTGGAATTGAAGCGGCACGCTTGAAACACCCGGTAATCATGACACCTAATAATTATGTATATCTGGATTATTACCCCACAATGAACACACAGGATGAACCTTTGGCTATCGGTGGATACAATCCTGTGGAGAAAGTATACTCATTGGAACCTGTTCCGGCTTCACTGAATGAAGAAGAACGTAAATACATTATCGGTGCGCAAGGCAATCTGTGGACGGAATACATATTAAGCAATGAGCATCTTGAATACATGCTGTTACCTCGTTTGGCGGCATTAAGTGAAGTGCAATGGACCCAACCGGAAAACAAGAATTGGGAACGTTTCCTCGGAAATCTTGATCATATTCTGGCTATATATAACAAGATGGGTGTGAATTATGGAAAACATATTTATGAGATAGCGGCAAAATACGATGTACCGTCTTCGGATGGCACAGTGGAAGTTACATTGAGTACAATGGGGGATGCTCCGATCTATTATACGTTAGACGGAACAGAACCGACCGAAAAGAGCACACGCTATAATAAACCTATCAAAATCACAGAGAATTGCGTATTGCAAGCTACTGCCATAAGAGAAAATGTCAAAATCAGAACTTTCAAAAAAGAGTTCCAATTCAATAAAGCTACCGGCAAAAAAGTTACTTTAGCCACTGCCCCCACAGAAAAGTATACATTTGCCGGAGCTTCTATACTCACAGACGGATTACGCGGTGATTTCAACTATAGCACCGGATACTGGCTGGGATTCTTCGATGAGCCGATGGATATCACGATCGATCTTGGAGAATCGACCCCTATATCTTCTGTAAAAATAGGTGTTATGATACAGGTTGGAGAATATGTTTTCCCACCGACGAAAATCACAGTATGGACTGCTACCGGCAAAAACGGTGAATTTGTAAAACAGGGAGAAACAAGTATTCCTCTGGCTACAGCCGATATTAAGGACGGGTTGACAGAATACAGTTGCCAGTTCAAAGAAGTGAAAGCTGACCGGGTAAAAGTATTAGTAAACACAACTTCCTGCATACCCGATTGGCACGGTGCCCGGACAGAAAAGGGACATCTCTTTGTAGACGAAGTTATTGTAGAGTAAACATCTGATAATCAATCAAAATAAAAGTGTACACTTTTGACATGCAAAGGTGTACACTTTTATTATATAAGAATATAGACTTCTGCCTGATAAAAGTGTATACTTACTTATAAGCCATTCATTTATGCGATGCTCTCGTTGTATAAATCAAATATCAGAGAGAAGTTTATATTCCATTTTCATTTATTGAAACAGCTATTCTACATCTTCAATGCTTTGATATTCCTAATATATAACCCATTACATATGCTTCTTATACATTATTGGGAACAAACCAATACTACTTTATTTCAGAAATAAAAAATCCCTCAAGATGGTGAAAATAACACCAATCTTAAGAGATCTATTAAGGAATCAATGGCTAGGCTAAATAAAAAATTTATTTCACCGCTGACAAATAAACATCTTTACCTTCTATCTTATATTGAAAGTGCTTCGTTAAAGACAGAACTGCCAAAATATTATTAATGTCATTATCCGTATGAAATTCGCAGGTAAACACTTCCTTTTTTAATTGTTCATCCTGAAAATGGAAACTAACATCAAAATGCTTTTCCAAACAACTGGTAATATCCACAAATGCGGCTTTATCAAAGGTTAGTTTTCCATTTATCCACAACATCCACGCCTTGATTTTCATTCCAAGTGCGGTCTGCCTTATCGGTGTCGTCAGCATTTACCTCTATGTATTCTTTGCCTTTTTCGGCAAAATACCGGTACGTTTCATTTTTATAAGTAGGTAATGTGACAGAGAACGTATTCTCACCCGTTTTTTCCAACTGTATAAAATCAGCCCAATTGTTGTTCATGGAAAGAAATCCGCCTTTCATATAACAATTCTTTGTACCGGCGGGCACTGTTACAGTATAAGTCAGCTCGGCAGGAAGTTTATCCCCCAAGTTGATAGTCAGTTCATATTGCACACCGGCTTTGAGCACCCATCCATCCAAAGCTACTTCTCCAGAAACACCATCAATTACAACTCCTTTCAACTCCACCTTGCCATTCTCGGTATTCTCCACCGCTATCATGACGGGGTCGCTGGTCCATACATTACCTGCTTCCTGTGTGGGAAACATTATGTTGGCAGGGGCTATTTCTTCATTGAAAGTTACTTCTCCGCTCTCCTCATTGAAAGTATAATTAAAATTTGGAGTAATTACGCTCTGCGCACCATCCTTATTGATGGCTTGAATTGTATGGCTTGCTCCCGCATTGAACACTACTTTTACTTCAGTCAATTTGTGCACAAGCAAGATGTCGAGACTATTTGTTCCGGAAGTCACTACAACTTCCTTTTCGCACCAAAGCGGATCTTTATCAGCTCCGGAAGCCTCCTTGTTGCCATAAGCATAGGCTTTGAAAATGTAAGTGCCGGGAGTCAACTCAAAATTGAACTCATCATTAGAACCTTGCACAAAAGTATGGCTAGCTTTCAATTCACCGTCCGCATAGACCATTACCGAATACTCCGTACCGTCGGGTAGTGGAGTAATTGCCCCTTCCGCACGGCTCATCATTCCACCCACTTCGGTGAGAGTAGCCACCACCTCTTCTCCTTGAAAGGTCGTTCTGCAATATTGCACTTTAGGGGTAGAGATACCGCGCATCTGCACATTGCCCATATAGGTACCGATTCCTTTCATGCGGACAGATACGGTGGCTTTATTATCGGTTATCTCACTCAAGTTATCGTCTTGTTGACAAGATATTGCAAAAAATGCAAAGGAAATGCAGAGCATCACAAGCTCCATTATTTTTTTTGTTCTAAAATTTAATCATTAATTTTTCGTTTTGTAAAGTATAGTTTTTTCACCAATGACTACTCTCTACACTACCGTTTTGTTTATCCGTTTCCACCCATTGGCTATTGGCGTTCTGCCCGCCAGAGGATACCGGATTATGTATATCCCTGAAAGAAGAGACAGTGTATGAGTATTTGTTCGTCTCGTATTCAATTCCGGAGGCTAGGCTTAAGTTAGTGCCGTCCGATTGCAAGTACGGTCTGCCCGGACCGGCAGCAAACTTGAACAACAGAGTGCCCGGGTCTAGTGTTTCCACTTCGTAAGTAAACACTTTCTTTCCATTTTCTTCGCCTACATATTTCATCTTTTCATCTTCCGTGAACGGGTCTGCCTTCCAACCGTTCCAAGAACCGATAACAAAGAGTTCACTAACGGTTTTCGGAACCAGACATTTGAGCGTCACTATGACTTCATTGCCGGGAACGTATACCTCCTTCCAAAACAACACTTCATCCTCTCCGCTGTTCTCTTTCCAATTACGGTTTTTCTCACGTTTATCACCGATAGCATTCACAGCTTCTTCATAAGCAAAGCCCGGACCTGAGAAATACTTGTACTCATCGTAGTCGTTGGTGGCCAATTTAATGGTGTAAGTCGTTTCATCTACCTTCTGCATTTTCTTGAATACACCCCAGTCGCCGACCACGTTACCACCGATATAACACACGTTAGTCCCGGCAGGCACTTTTACTGTAAATGTCAGTCTGTCCTCGGATGGTACAGATGGCTTATACACCTTCTTCCAAAAGAGCACTTCATCGACACCTCCATTATCCTTCCATTGACGGTTTTCATGTTTGTCACCATTCTCATTGACGGCTTCTTCATATTCCCACCCTGGACCGGAAAAGTATTTATACTCTTCCCATTCCTTAGTTTGCAACTTAACAGTAAATGTAGTTGCATCCACTTTCGTCATCTCTTTCCAAACACCCCAGCCACCTGCCGCGTTACCGGTAATGTAGCAAACTTCAGTACCGGCCGGCACTTTCACCGTGTAAGTAAGCATCTGCTGTTCCACGGGAATAGGATTATATTCGGAAGGATCAAAGCGCACAAACTTTCCATCCTTGATTTCAATGTCCGAGATGGTGACGCGCTCTTGTCCGGAAGGACTGTTCGGAGAGTGAAAAGCAATTTTCAAATTACCTTCTAAGTCCTCGAAAATCATGCCATGTCCACCGTTGGAAGACCAAAGAGGCACAGGATCATGTTCCCACGGACCTTCTATCTTCCCGCTTCTGGAAATAGCCTGCCCGATAGAGTAGTTCTGTACACCAATTTCTTTGGCAGCAGACATACTCGACCAAGTCATAATGAGGTTGCCCGACTCTTTGTCTTTCCATATCATTGTGCCATCGGTAATAATGTTCTCATCGCCTCCACCGCTGACCACCGCATCCCAGATCGAGATCA
>ERZ773155.1816-NODE-1816-length-17302-cov-9.219922_pt1 | contig 17302 bp, 18 predicted proteins | sample MGYA00511262_ERZ773155 | MGnify/ENA primary metagenome ERZ773155 (study PRJEB29015, sample SAMEA2737828) | human gut metagenome | biome: human gut; feature: human-associated habitat; material: faeces | place: China | collected 2012 ... | reverse complement strand
CCCGAGAAAGAAAACGGGCGGTGTGACCGTCCAAAAGAAAGGCGTTTAGATTGGCGGTCTCGGGCTTGAACGGCCTTTATGCCTCCGGAATGGAAATGTCTGCGCGCGGCGTTGCCGCGTTAGCCTCTGCTATACGATTGGGCCTACTCCTATTATCCGCTGTTGCGCAGCGTGTGCAGCTCTTCAAGCCTCAGACCGGCAATGTTGGGGGTCGAGGGGGACTCCCCTCGCGTTCTCTTGGGGGTTCAAGGGGGCCATTCTCTCACGTGAGAGAATGGCCCCCTTGCCTTGTGCAGCGCCTTTGGCGCTGCAATCCCCGCGGCCGAAGTGCCGCATAGCGTTTCGCACCCGCGCGAAAAGGAATCGCAACTTCTTTACAATCTCTTAACACTCTGCCCATTCCATTTTCAAATGACCTGCGGTATATTGAAAATAGCAAACTGCATAGGAGTGAGCTTCTTGAAGCACATTTTTATCATCAACCCCGCGGCGGGGAAAAAGGACAGCCGCCAGCGCGTCTATACGATGGCCGAGGCGCTGAAAAGAAATCACAATTTGGACGTTGAGTGTATGCTCACCAAGTCGCGCGGGCATGCGACGGCTTTGACGCGCGCGATCGCGGAGACGGGCGACTATGTCCGCTTTTACGCCTGCGGCGGCGACGGCACGGTCAACGAGATCGCCAACGGCATCGCGGGCTTTCCCAACGCCGCGATGACCTGCATCCCCATCGGCACGGGCAACGATTTCCTTAAAAACTTCGGTAAGGACGCCGAGCCGCTGTTTCTTGACGCGGAAAACCTGTGGAACGGTGACGTGACACCGCTCGACCTCATCGACTGCAACGGCAAATATTGCCTGACGATCGCCTGCACGGGCATCGACGCGCGCATCGCCGAGAGTGTACACGAGTTTGGCGCGTCGCCGATGCTCTCGGGCCGCGGGAGCTATTTAGCCAGCGTCGCGGTGAACTTCCTCTTCCACAAGATTGGGCGCAGGTGGCGCGTCACGCTCGACGACGAGGTGATCGAGGACACGTTCGCGCTCGTCTCGATGTGCAACGGCCGCTACTACGGCGGCGGCTCTACCCCCGTGCCGGAGGCCCGCATGACCGACGGCGTCTTACATACGGTGCTCGTCAAGAACGTCAGCAAGGCACGCTTTGCGACGCTTTTCGGCGGCTACAGCGCGGGCGACTACAAAAAGCTGCCGCAGGACATCATCCGCGTCTCGACAGCGAAGGTCGTGCGCATCGAGGCGCTTGAGGGCGACCTCACGACCTGTCTTGACGGCGAGAGCATGCACTCCCAGTGCGTGACGCTCAAACTCGCGGACAAGAAGGTCAATTTCTTCGCGCCCAAGGGCTGCGATCCGGACGCGACGGCGCGGTAACGCGGCAGCTCAATAACGAAATAAATGACAAAAGAGGTCGAATGCTGCGGCATTCGACCTCTTTCGCCTCTCCGGTGGAAAAGCGGACGCAAGCGGGCGGAGGAGATTTTGAATAAGCTGTGAATTTTTGAAAAAATCCCCAAATACCCCTTGCAAATGCCTTGACGGTGCGCTATGATAGCACCGTTGGTTAGCACTCATCAAGTTTGAGTGCTAACCCGCCTGAAACCGTTAAAATTTTTAAAATATACAAGGAGGCACCAAGCCATGAAACTCACACCGCTTGCTGACCGCGTCATCCTCAAGATGGTCGAGGTCGAAGAGACCACCAAGGGCGGCATCATCCTGACCGCCAGCGCCAAGGAGAAGCCCTCCGTTGCCGAAGTCATTTCCGTCGGCCCCGGCGGCATGGTGGACGGTCACGATGTCGTGATGACCGTCAAGCCCGGCGACAAGGTCATCACCAGCAAGTATGCCGGCACCGAGGTCAAGCTCGATGACGAGGAGTACGTCGTCGTCCGCCAGAGCGATATTCTGGCCATCGTCGAGTAAGACTCGCAAAGAGGGAGCAGGCTCCCCCTTTGGATTCCCCACCGCCAGTCTGCGGACTGGCAACGCCGCCCAAGGCGGCTGGGTCAAAGTATTTTTGCCACGCGCATGTCGCGGCAAAAATGATTTAAATTATTTTCGCGTTCCGCGTAATTTCTAATGGAGGTACACTCTTATGTCTAAGCTGATTAAGTCCGGCGAAGAGGCGCGCAAGGCGCTTGAGGCCGGTGTTAACGTTCTTGCTGATACCGTCAAGGTCACCCTCGGCCCCAAGGGCCGCAACGTCGTTCTCGACAAGAAGTTCGGCGCTCCGCTGATCACCAACGACGGCGTGACCATCGCCAAGGAGATCGAGCTCGACGATCCGTTCGAGAACATGGGCGCGCAGCTCGTGCGCGAAGTTTCCACCAAGACGAACGATGTCGCGGGCGACGGCACCACGACCGCAACGCTGCTGGCGCAGGCCATGGTGCGTGAGGGCTTGAAGAACCTCGCCGCCGGTGCAAACCCCGTCGTGATGAAGAAGGGCATGGCCAAAGCCGTTGAGACTGCTGTCTCCGCCATCAAGGCCAACTCCCAGAAGGTCAACGGCACGGACGACATTGCCCGCGTCGGTACCGTCTCCAGCGGTGACGAATTCATCGGCAAGCTGATCGCCGAGGCCATGGAGAAGGTCAGCGCCGACGGCGTCATCACCATCGAGGAGTCCAAGACCGCCGAGACCTACAGCGAGGTCGTCGAGGGCATGATGTTCGACCGCGGCTACATCACCCCGTACATGGTCACCGATACCGAGAAGATGGAAGCCGTCATCGACGACGCTTACCTGCTGATCACCGATAAGAAGATCTCCGTCATCTCCGACATTCTCCCGATCCTCGAGCAGCTCGTTCAGAGCGGCAAGAAGCTCGTCATCATCGCCGAGGACGTCGAGGGTGAGGCTCTCTCCACCCTGATCGTCAACCGCCTGCGCGGCACGCTGAACGTTGTGTGCGTCAAGGCGCCCGGCTTCGGCGATCGCCGGAAGGAAATGCTGCAGGATATCGCCATTCTGACCGGCGGCCAGGTCATCTCCGAAGAGCTCGGCTACGAGCTCAAGAACACCACGATCGACATGCTCGGCCGTGCCCGCCAGATCAAGGTCACCAAGGAGAACACCACCATCGTCGACGGTGCCGGCGACAAGCAGGCCATCGCTGACCGCGTGGCGCAGATTCGCGCCCAGATCGGCGTGACCACCAGCGAATACGACAAGGAGAAGCTGCAGGAGCGCCTTGCCAAGCTCGCCGGCGGCGTGGCTGTCATCAAGGTCGGCGCTGCGACCGAGACCGAAATGAAGGAAAAGAAGCTGCGCATCGAGGACGCGCTGAACGCGACCCGCGCGGCTGTGGAAGAGGGCATCGTCGCCGGCGGCGGCACTGCCTATGTCAATGCCGTTCCCGCTGTGGAAAAGCTCATCAGCGAGGTTGAGGGCGATGAGAAGACCGGTGTCCAGATCATCGTCAAGGCCCTGCAGGAGCCCATCCGTCAGATCGCGGCCAACGCCGGTATCGACGGCAGCGTCGTTCTTGAGAAGATCAAGACCAGCGGCAAGGTCGGCTACGGTTTCGACGCTTACAAGGAAGTCTACTGCGACATGATCTCCGCCGGTATCGTCGACCCCGCAAAGGTCACGCGCTCCGCGCTGGAGAACGCTGCGTCTGTCAGCTCCATGGTGCTGACCACCGAGGCGCTCGTCGCTGACAAGCCCGAGCCCCCCGCACCGGCCGCTCCCGGCGCCGGCATGGGCGACATGGGCGGCATGTACTAAGAGACACCGCAAAGCCTTGAAATTGCTTGATTTCTTGAGTGTGCAAAAGCGGATTTACGCCAAACTTACGCCACTTACGCCAAAAATTCAAGCGCATTATAGGGTAACAGAAATCGGCACCTGCTTTAAAAAGCAGGTGCCGATTTTTGTTCATCGAAAAAGTCATCTACGGATGTAGCTTTCTCATATCTGCGGTAAAATAGAGGCGCATGATATAATATCGTGACGAAGTGATTCCAGAAAAAGCAGGAAGTATATTTGTGTTAAGGCTTATGCAAAATTCAAACAAGAAAAGCGATATTTTGATTCATTCAAGAAATCGTTTTGAAAAATCTTGAATTCTTCATATTCGTCGTCTATAATATTTATATTCTCCCCAATAGCAGTAGAGAAGGAGTGATACATATGCCGAGTTGGGGAACAGTTCTAGATAATTTGAAGAACACCCCCAATCCCATGGATGCAATGCGACGAAAGTATCTTGGTACCATGCACAAGTATACTGGTCGGAATATTATAGCCTATTACTCTGCTTTTGTGCAAAAACCACGGATTGACGGGACAGGAATTGACGATAACGACAAAAACGCATTTATGCAAGCAGTTTGTGGCTTAGACAGAAGTAAAGGACTGGATCTTATTTTGCACACTCCTGGCGGGCAAATTGCAGCCGCGGAATCTTTAGTTTCTTATCTTAAAGCATTATTTGGAAAAGACATTCGTGTTTTTGTACCTCAGATTGCCATGTCGGCTGGCACGATGATTGCATTGTCTTCTAAAGAGATCATTATGGGCAAGCAATCTAATCTAGGCCCCATTGATCCACAGTTTGGTGGCATGTCTTGTGCGGGCATAATTGAAGAATTTAACGAGGCCTGTAGTGATGTGAAAGCAAATCCAGAAATGGCGCGTGTTTGGGGACCAATTATTTCAAAATATCATCCTACATTCATTGGTGACTGTAAAAAAGCAATGACATGGGCGGATACAATAGTAAATAAATGGCTGACTGAAAACATGTTTAGTGCATATACTGATGCAGAGGCAAGGGCGAGAAAAGTTGTTGATGCTTTGTCTAGTCATAATGCGACTTACTCACATTCGCGGCATATACACATTGATGAGTTAAACAATTTGGGGCTGAAAATTGTTCCTCTAGAGCGACTTGATGATCGTCAGATTGACGATTGTAAAGACTTACAAGATTGCGTTTTAACAATTCACCATTCTTTTATGCAAACGCTATCTAGTACTAATGCACTGAAAATTGTTGAGAATCACGCAGGTCAGGCTATGATAATCAATGCATCTCAACAAGCATGAGGAGGGTTATGCATGGATAACGATTTAATCATTAAAGAATATATTCAAATTACTTGTGGCAATATTCCGAGAGTATACGCTGGTCCCGAAGAGCAGGGCAAGAGTATTGTGAAGTGTTCCATTCTTGAAGATACAAACTTGGAATATAGCAATTCAACTTCAACAAATCAACAGCCTTGGGAGTAATTTTAAGGTGCCACTGTCCTGTTCCAGAGATAGCGGCACCTTTTTTATGATATGAAAACATGTAATAAATAATAGTGCTACACATTTTATTTGTGCTTTCGCTTGCCTTTTCCGTGCTGCAACTGTGGTCTTGCTTTACCACGCTGGCTGATGGGGCTTTTCAAGTACTTGGACAGCTTGAGTATTTCAATCAGCGAGACGAATTGCTCTTTGGTGAGCTTGTCATAATCAATACCAAAGGTAGCGAGGAACGAACGGACTTGCTTTTCCTCGGAACTGCCCTCAAAATTCATCGCATCCTGCAACTGCCCCTGTACGGTTGCTACGAGGGAGCTTTCATCCGCAGTCATGGTGTCGGGGCGATGCTGCTCTCGAATGTCACGGAGGATACCTTTCAGATCATCTGCAATCAAGTTTCCGAAATACTCGTCCTCTCTGATCTGCGCGACTTCCAGTGTCCGCAGGTGCAGATCATTTTCCTCGCCGCCGTTTTTCATCAATGCCATCTGCCGGACTGCTTCCAGCACGGCGTTCATGTCGTTGACCCGCATATCCGCGATCCGGTCAACGTAAATCTCAGCATCCAGCAAAAACCGCTGAAAATTCTTGTGGCAGATCAGCTCCGATAGCAGTCGGTGGTTGAACTTGCCCGTTCTCAATACTTCGATTGCATCATCACCCAAATGCAGAGCGTCCAGTTCTGTGTTTGGGTGATTTTTTTGTTCTGTCAGCCCCAGCAGGTAATCGGTGGACACGCCGTAGAACTTTGCCAGCTCCACCATGCTGAACGGGCTGATGTCCTTGAAATCGTCGGCTTCGTATTTTCCCAGCGCGGACTTTGAAATGCCTGTTTCCGCAGATAGCTGTTCCAGCGTCAGACCGCGCTCCACGCGCAGGTCTTTGAGCCGTTCCTGAATGGTGAGCTTTGGCTGCATGGCAGTGTCCTCCCTTCAAGTTTCTGCCCTTTCCCGATCTTGTCCATAAGCGTGGAAATCTGCGTTTTTCGGTGCGTTTTCCGACCTCTTGGATATACGGGAGCGGGCTATATTTTTCGCTAAAATGGTCTTGCAATCGCACCTGAACCTTGAAAATTGCATGACCGTCCGAACGGGATATGTCCTCTGGCGAAGTGCCGCATCCAGCGCACCAAGGAGAACGAAACGCCGGGAGCGATCCTCCGGGCAGGAACGACGTTCGGAAAGAGCGGCAAAATCAAACGTAAAAATCAAAGCAAGTGAAAACAGCGAAATAGTTTTCTGCTCTGTGCGGTTATCTGCATGGAACAGAGCGCTATCCGGCAGCGAACGACGTTTGCTGTCTGGTTTGACATTTCGCCGTTTCACACAAAGACACATCAAACGGCAAAAGCTGCGGGTGTTGCCCGTGACCAACGTATCATTGGTAGTATTTCCAGCCGAAAGCCGTACATCAAAAATCAGCACCCTATGGCGAATGGGTGTCACGATTTGACAAACCCATTTTACCATAGAGCGCATCGAAAAAACAGGAGGAACATTCGAACATGAGAAAATCTGAAACCTATCGCAACGAGATCAAGTCCTACATCGTCCGCACCGGCATGACCATGACCGAGGTGGTGGACTACCTCTCCGATGAATACGGCTGGAGCCGCAGCGTCCCCAATCTCTCCGGTAAACTCAAGCGCGGTTCGCTCCGCTATGGCGAGGCGGTAGAGTTGGCGGACGCGCTGGGGTATGACATTGTGTGGGAAAAGCGGAAATAATGGGATTTGTACGTTGAATTTTGGAAAACTCAATCGTATAATAAAAAGAAAAAGATTAAGGGAGTGAGTCTATGTCGAATTTTACTCGCAAAATCGGTGATATGGAAGCACTGCAAAAGCAGCTTACCACAGATGGCTTTTTGCAAGCAATCAATCGTGAATTGATTCAGACCGGTCGCGCTTTTCTTGCGTTTCGTAATGATGAAGCGACGATTTATTACAACGGAAATCAGCTTTGCAATTTGTCTGGCTCCCATGGGTATGAAACCATGGTCTATAATCACTATCTTCCAATCACTCGTTCACGCACACTTTCCAGTCATCAGAAGAAAGAACCGTATACGATTGGACAGTGGCGGGAAAATATCGGCAGTGAAGAACTCTCTTTTGAAAGCGTAATCAAAGAGATTCTTGATAATCTTGAAAAAGAAAGCTCGCCCGAAAGCTTGCAAGCTTCACGATTCTACCGTTTCTCTCCGCTGAATAAGCAGACCGCGCATGAAATTGTGTTGCTGGATATTGAAGCAGCGTTTTCATCCACAGGTGAAAAAACAGACAGGATTGATTTGGTCTTTTACCACAGGAAAGATAGGCGCTTGATGTTTGTGGAAGTAAAGCGTCTGTCAGATTCACGATTGTATCCCAAAGGAGCAAACTCAGCAGAGGTGATCAGCCAGCTCACGAGATACAAAAGGCGCTTAGAAACTGAGGCACAGCAAATAACCAGTCAGTACAACAATACCATCGACTATTATAATACCTTATCCGAAGGAAATCTTCCGCATGTTTCGCCAGAGTTACCCCCACTGCTCGGTCTTTTGCTGGTTGAGTTCAATCGGAGTGCAATAAAGCAGAAAAATGAAGTTCAAGAAATGATTAAACGCAATGGCTTCAAGTCGTATGCCATCGGAGATACCTCCAATGTTACAGAAGATTCCACAATTGCAGCAATCTATAAGGCATTGAAATAATTTTTTGCACCACCACCCTGTTGTCGCGGCGGTTTGCTATACTGTCCTCAAAAAGAAGAACATGGAGGGCAAATAAATGGCAGAAGAAACACGGCAGGAAACCGCAGTGCGCTCTGGCGATGATGTGACCTGCCCAAACTGCGGCAGCCATAATGTGCGCTGTATTCCCTATCCAAAGGTGGAGTTTGGTATCTGGTTTGTACTGTGGCTGATCGTTGCATTTGGCGGCTATATGATCTCGGTATTCATCACAATTGTCGGCATCATTTTTTGGAGCATTGCTTTGGTAATTCGCCTGAAACAGAATAAACTGGCAAGGCAATATGTCCGGATGCAGTGCATCACCTGCGGAACAGAATTTGATGTGGCAAGAAGTGAACTGATGAAAGGGGGCAGCGGTAAATGAGCAAGGATTATCGTGTGAACACTTTTGGTCTAGCAGATGAAGAAAACACGCTTGTGGAAGAAAGTCTCCCAACCAGAGCGTATGAGCTATACATAGCCGATACCCCGACGGACGTGATCGCCATCGGCTGTGATGCGATGATCGTGAATGCCATCGCATTAGACCAAGATTCTGCGGATATGATTTTTGACCTGTATTCGCAAATTGATGGCTGCACCAATGAAACGGTGATCTGGCTTGGCGAGCCGAAGCCGCCGAAGGAGCTGCGGAAGTTCTTCAAATGCTACGATTCCTTTGACGCCATCAAGGACAAGCTCAAGTATCTGCTGCTCACTGCACACAGCAAGAGCAAAAAAGCGCACGAGTACAGCGAAAAGCTGGTCAACGGGTTGAAAATCCTTGCGCTCATCCGCAAGCATCCCGGCATTTCCACGCAGAAGCTATCGGAGCTGACCGAGCTGCCGCTGCGCAGCGTACAGCGTTATATCGCCGCTCTGCAAGCAACGGGGGAATGGATCGAGTATGACCGGGCGCTCCGGGGCTGGAAGCTGTTTCACGGTATCTCTATCTTATACGGAGATGTGTAGGGGGATGAAGGGAAATGAAACTCTGTATTCATCGAGGCACGCACCAGATCGGCGGCATTGCTGCCGAAATCTCCACGGCAAGCACGCGCATCCTCATTGATATGGGTGACGAGCTATCTCTTGATCCAAATTTCGTCTCCGCACCGCTGAATATTCCGGGTGTGACGGATGGGAACGGACATTGCGATGCCGTACTGTTTACCCACTATCACGGCGACCATACCGGGCAAATGCTGCGCATCCGCCCGGAGATTCCCATTTATGCCGGTGCGTTGGCAAAGGATATCATGCGCCTGTCCGCAGAGCGTGGCGGGCAAAAGAACGAAGCGCTTTGCAAGCGCATCGAAACCATTCAAACCTTTTCTCCCGGCAAGCCGTTTTTGATCGGTGACATTCAGATCACGCCATTCTGTATCGACCATTCCGCGTGCGACAGCTATCTATTCCTGATTGAAGCGGACGGCAAGCGGCTGTTGTATACCGGCGATTTCCGGCTGCACGGCGTGCGCGGCAATGTCATGGACAAGATTCTGGACAGACGCATTGGAACCGTCGATGTGGTTGTCACGGAGGGAACGACCGTTTCTCGCTCTGAACACGAGGTCGTGACAGAGTGGGAGCTGCAAAAACGTGTGAAAGCGTATTTGCGGCAGTACAAGTATGTCTTTGTGTTGTGCGCAACGACGAACCTTGACCGGATTTTTGCGCTGGCGCGGGCAGTGCCGCGTGGAAAATACTGTATTTGTGACGAGTATCAAAAAACGCTGGTCAAGGTGGTTTCCGACCGTTGGAGCAGTCTATCGACATTTTATGAGATGCCAAAGCTGAATACTCCCGGTCCCGGTATTCTTCAAGGCTTTCAAGAGCGGGGCGGGCTGATGTTCGTCCGCGTCAATCGAAAGTTTGAACACATTATCCGACAATTCGACCCGCAGCAAAGCATTCTGCTCTATTCCATGTGGGACGGCTACCGAACAAAACCGGACAGCAATATCCCAGAGTTTCTGTCGCTGACCGGAACATGGGCAGAACTTCACACCAGTGGTCACGCCTCGCCGGATGATCTGCGCCATGTGATTGAAAAGGCAGACCCGGAAATCGTCATCCCCATGCACACCGACGCACCGGAAAGAATGCAGACACTCTGCCAGAATCGAACGGTGATCCTGCTGAAAGACAGGGAGGAACTAATACTATGACGAATGATATTTTCTGCGTCGGCTTGACACGGACGGAGCTGCAAACACTGGGCGTTCTTCTACCAATTACATTCCGGATCATCCCTGTTTCATCGGAAGCACTGGATCATGCCGCCGTTGAGCGGATCGTCGATCAGGCACGCTGTATCATCCTAAATCCGAAGCGATTTTCCGTAGATTTGCTGGATGATTTTCTGCGCGGGCAGGACGATCGGCGGATAAATGATGTGCCTGTGCCGATTATTTTGTTCTCAGACACCATGACCAAGGAACAACGCCACGAGGTTTTCATGCCGGAGTATCCGATTCTTTCGGTTGATCTGCACGAGCGTTTCGACCGGAATCGAAATCTTGCGGTAAAGCTGCTGCGGGAATCGACACTTCCCTGCTGGCAGAACCGGGAAGCCATGCGCAGCAATATGTTTAACGATGCGTGGTATTTGATCGACATTGAAACGACAGGACTGGACAGATGGAAAGACCGCATCATCGCCATTCGCATTGCCCGCATGGCAAATTACGAAATCAACTGGGAACGACCGACGATCTATATTCGACAAGCCGAACCGTTGCCAGCTCCTGTTGCCGAAATCACCGGCATTACGGACAAAATGTTAGCTGGCGGCGTTTCGATGGAAGAAGCATTGGAAGAACTGGACAGCCTTCCTTGCAAGGATACGCCGTTTCTGTTTACCAACGAGGATTTTGCAACTGGCTTTCTGAATGCCGAGTACCTTCGCTGCGGGAAAACCTTTGACCGCCCATATGTCGCAATCGACAAGCTGGCAAATATCCCATTTGGCTATCTGATGCAGCGAAAGGCGTGGAACATTCCAGCATTGGTTGGCTTTAAAACTTTAAGAAAACAGCCGTTGGATGAGGAACTTCAGAAGCTGTTCGCTCTGACTGCCTGCACCTTTGAGGCGCTGCAAACGCGCTACAATGTCCGTTGCCCAGAAGAATTTGCGAAACTATATGCGGCAGAACTGTGTGAGTGATGAAAAATCCCTTGGTAACAAGGGCGCACTTCTATACTCTCCTGACGGGAGTATGTGCGCTCTGCGAGGCAGACAGCCCGGACAGCCAAATGTCCGGGCTGTTTTGCGTCACTTTGTTCCGAACAAGGGGCTGCACCCCTTGCGACGCTTGCGCGCCTATCCCAGCAGACTTTGCAGCGGAAACCGTCTGCTGGCGCAGACCATTTCCACCGCAAAGTTTGAAAATTCCATATCATCACGCAGACCGTCTACTGAAAACGTAGGCGGTCTTTTTGTATCCATCTTTATATCAGTCAGGAGGTTGAAATCATGCACCAAAAAGAAATTGAGAAACTGCAAGCCGAGAAAGAGAAAGTTGAACGCCAGCTTGCACAGGAGGAGCACAAAATCCAGCGCCTTGAGAACCGCGCCGCCTACTATGAAAAGGGAGAACGGCGCAAGCGGGCGCACCGGCTTATCACCCGTGGTGCTGCCATCGAGAGCGTCGCACCGCAGACGAAGGGTTTGAGCGAGACTGCATTTTACACTTTTGCCGAACAGGTCTTTGCGCTGACAGACACGCAAAGATTGCTCACAAAAACCGTCAGAGATCATGCGGGAGGTGACTGAGTATCGCGTTATTTCATTTTCATGTGACGCAGATCAAGCGCAGCGCGGGGCAATCTGCTGTGGCTGCTGCCGCCTACCGTGCCGGGGAAAAGCTGCACAGTGAATACTACGGCGAGATCAGCGACTACACCCGAAAAGGCGGCGTGATCTGCTCTGAAATCCTACTCCCGTCACACGCGCCGCCAGAATACGCAGACCGCGAAACGCTCTGGAACGCCGTGGAAAAAGCCGAGTGCGGCAAGAAAGCCCAGCTTGCCTACAGCTTTGACATTGCCTTGCAGAACGAGTTTTCCATGCAGGAGAACATCGACCTTGCAAGGCAATTTTTATTGGACAATTTTGTGAGCCGCGGCATGGTGGTGGACTTCGCTGTTCACTCGCCCGACAAAGAGGACGGCGGCATTTCCAACCCGCATTTTCACGTCATGTGTCCGATTCGTCCCATCGAACCGGACGGCAGGTGGGGAAGCAAACAGCGGCGGGAATATGTGCTGGACGAGCATGGAGAGCGCATCCGAGATGAGGCTGGCAACTATGTGTTCAACGCTGCGCCCACCACCGATTGGGGCAGCCCTGAAACCTTGGAGCATTGGCGGCAGGAATGGGCTGAGCTGTGCAACGCGAAGTTTGCGGAGAAAGGTTTGGATTGTAGGATCGACCACCGCAGCTATGCCCGTCAAGGCATTGAACAGATTCCTACCGTCCACGAGGGACCGTCTGTCCGCGCGATGGAAGCGAAGGGCATTCGCACCGCCAAGGGCGATCTCAACCGCTTCATTCGGAAAACCAACGCGCTGCTGCGTGAGGCAAAGGAAAAGATCGCCGCGCTGATCGGCTGGCTGAAGGACGTAAAAGCCGAGCTTGACAAGCCCCAGCCGCCCACGCTGAACGATCTGCTGGCACTGCATTTCGCCAATCGCAACAAGGGCGCGTACAGCAATAAGGCGAAGAATGCCAATTTGCAGCGTTACGCCGAAGCATTCAGCTTCCTGCAATCCAAAAATCTTCACACCGCAGATGATCTGGATAACGCGCTTCACGCCATGCAGGACAAGATCGACACGCTGAAAAAGTCAGCATCGGCAAAGAAAGCCCACATCAAGGAGTTGGATGAGCTGCTGCGCATGGTGGACTACTACAAGTCCGGCAAACCCGTTGCGGACAAGCTGAAATCCATCCGGTTTGAGAAATCCCGGCAGAAGTACAAAGCAGAACACGATGATGAGCTGCGGACATTTTATATGGCGGAACGCAAGCTGAAACCGTATTTCAAAGATGGCAAGCTGCCTATCACCGCATGGCGAAGAGAGTGCGAGCAGTTGGAGCAGGAATATAGGGACATTCAGTCAGAGCTTTTGCCACTCCATGCCGACGCGAAAAAGCTCTGGGCAATCCATTACAACATCTACGAAGTGCAGCATGAGCAGGAGCGCCAGAACACCGCGACGCGGCAGAAAAAGCAGGAGATTGAACACTAAGGAGGGCATTGCCTATTGAGTATCTTTGAAGCCGTCAAGCAGTCTGTGACCACCCGGCAGGCTGCGGAGCGATACGGCATTCGGGTGGAGCGGAACGGAATGTGCCGCTGCCCGTTCCACGATGACAGCACACCCAGCATGAAGCTGGATCGCCGGTATTACTGCTTCGGCTGCGGTGCCACCGGGGACGTGATTGACTTCGTTTCCCGGCTTCGCGGGATCGGCAGCAAGGAAGCCGCAATTCTGCTGGCACAGGATTTTGCCATTCCGTATGAGGATAGCGCGGGCAAGACAAATAGACCACGACAACAGAATACCGACGAACAGAATTATCAGCACATGGAACGCTACTGTTTCCGTGTGCTGTTGGACTATTACCGGCTGTTATGCCGCTGGAAGGAGGATTATGCCCCGCAGACGCCGGAGGACGGCTATCATTCGCACTTTGTAGAAGCATTACAGAAGCTCTCGTTGATTGCATATCTGCTGGACGAGCTGTTGGGCGGGGATATGCAGGCGCGGGCATCCGTTGTGATCGAATATGGAGAGGAAGTGAGGAAACTTGAGCAGCGAATGTCAGAGCTTGCCGCCGCAGATGAGGCAGCAGCTCAAAATTCAGGCGGGCAGTATAGCGCCGCCGATGAGCATTGAAGAAGTAAAAGCCATGCTGGACACCACGGAAAAAGGTGGTGCCCGCAACAGCATCAAGAATTGCCTGACCGTGTTTCAGCATGATCCGCTGCTCTCCGGCGCGATTGCCTACAATCTGCTGACCGACCGCACCGACGTTGTCAAGCCCATCGGCTACGACCGAAGCCCCAGCGCTTCCATGACCGACACGGATATGAAGTACATCCGGCTGTATCTGGAAGAGAATTACGACCTGACAAGCGAGAAGAAGATCATAGATGCTGCCGATCTTGCCGCCCATCAGAACAGCTATCACCCGGTCCGGGACTATCTGAACAGCCTCGCATGGGATGGCACGGAACGCATCCGCTATTGTCTGCACCATTTTCTTGGCGCAGAGGTGGACGAGTACACCTTTCAGGCATTACGTCTGTTCCTGTTGGGCGCGATTCATCGGGCATTTCATCCCGGCTGCAAATTTGAAGTCATGCTCTGTCTGGTGGGCGGACAGGGTGCAGGAAAGTCCACCTTCTTCCGGCTGCTGGCAGGCAAGGACGAGTGGTTTTCCGATGATCTGCGGAAGCTGGACGATGAAAACGTATACCGCAAGCTGCAAGGTCACTGGATCATTGAAATGTCCGAGATGATCGCCACCGCCAACGCCAAGAGCATTGAGGAAATCAAGTCGTTTCTGAGCCGCCAGAAGGAGGTCTACAAAATCCCGTATGAAACCCACCCAGCAGACCGATTGCGGCAATGTGTGTTTGGCGGCACGTCAAACGCAATGGATTTCCTGCCCCTCGACCGTTCCGGCAATCGTCGCTTTTTGCCGGTACAGGTCTGCCCGGAGCAGGCGGAGGTTCACATTCTGGAGGACGAAGCCGCATCCAGAGTCTACTTGCAGCAGGTGTGGGCGGAGGCGATGACCATCTACCGGGCAGGTGGCTGGAAGCTGACATTCAGCCCGGAAATGGTACGCTATCTCAAAGAGCATCAGAAGGACTTTATGCCGGAGGACACGAAAGCGGGCATGATTCAGGCGTTTCTGGACAGCTACACGGGCGATACCGTCTGTTCCAAGCAGCTTTACAAGGAGGCGCTGAACCATGCTTTTGACGAGCCGAAGCAATGGGAAATCCGCGAGATCAACGAGATTATGAACCAGTGTGTGACTGGCTGGACGTATTTCTCCAATCCCCGCAGCTTTGCCGGGTACGGCAGGCAAAAGGGCTGGGAGCGTGAAAGATCTGCAACGGACAGCGACAACCATGCCGCAGAAATCCCGGACGGCTTTGTGGAGATCACGGAGCAGATCGAGATGCCGTTCTGAAAAGCACAGCTGGTTGCAAAGTCTGTTGTTATCCTGTTGCCGGGCTGGTTGCCGGGAGAATCCCTGTCCTGTCAGGCTTTTTCTGCCTTTGACAACCAAAACAACAGAAAAATAGAAGAAAAGGATAATCGTAAATCAACCGTCAGACCGGGTATGTTTCGAGGTTTTTGGAAGTCCGTTGCCGGACTTCGTTGCCGCCTCGCCCTGTCTGGCTATTTTTGTATGGAGGGTAAACTGCCTATGAAGGAAATCCCAATTTGGGAAAAGAGCAATCTGAGCTTGGAGGAAGCCGCGGCTTACTCCGGCATTGGTATTAACAAACTGCGCGAGATCACCAACGAGGACCGGTGCAAATTCGTCCTCTGGGTGGGCAACAAGCGCCTGATTAAACGCCGCCTGTTCGATCAGTTCATCGAGCAGGCGTATTCTATTTGAAAAAGTGATGTGAAAACCATGATTCAGCGACACTTTGAAAAAGTTGTCTGTTCCCGTTCAATATCAGTGGAAATCGCATATTCGGTATGATATACTTGTATCAATCCCTATAATCGCGCTTTTCACGGAAAGGAGTTTCTGAATTGTCTGAAAAGCGCAAAGATAGCAAGGGGCGTGTTTTGAAGGACGGCGAGAGCCAGAGAGCAAACGGCACCTATGACTATCGTTATACCGATATACACAAGAAACGGCGTTGTATTTACGCCAAATCCCTGACAGAGCTGCGGAAGAAAGAGGACGAGCTGCGGCGCGACATGGCAGACGGCATTGACTATGCAGCGGGCGAAATGACCGTAGCAGAGCTGGTTGACCGCTACATGAACCTGAAACGGGGCTTGAAGCAAAACTCCCTGCGTTCGTATGGTTCTGCGGTCAAGCGGATTCATGCCGACCCGTTCGGGCAGAAGCCGATCAAAACCGTAAAGCTGTCCGACGCAAAAGGCTGGTTTGTGTTCCTGCACGACAGCGGCATCAAGCAAAACACCATCGGCGTCCTGCAAAGCGTTGTCAGACCGGCATTTGAAATGGCGGTGGATGATGACATCATCCGCAAGAACCCGTTCAAGTTCAAGCTGTCTGACGTGGTGCCAAAAGACGCCTATGTACGCGATGCGCTGACCAAGGAGCAGCAGGAGAAGTATCTTCAATTCATGCAGGACTGCGGCGGGAACTACTATGATGACATTGTGATCCTGCTGGGAACCGGCTTGCGTGTGAGTGAGCTGTACGGTCTGACACGGGCAGATATTGACTTCGACCGGCGCTGCATTCACGTTCGGCGGCAGCTATGCCGGACAGCGGAAAAGCCCTATTTCGTCACACCGCCCAAAACCAAAAGCGGCATCCGAAACGTTCCTATGACGGACGCGGTTTACATGGCGCTGATGCGGGTGGTGAAAGCCAGAACCGCCCCGAAGGTGGAATTGCTGGTGGACGGTCACAGCGGGTTCCTCTTTCTGGACAAGTCCGGGATGCCGAAGGTTGCGATGCACTTGGAGAACTATATGCGGGGTCTGCAAGCGAGATTTGAAAAGGCATATGGCAAGCCTGTTCCTCGGATCACGCCCCATGTGCTGCGGCATACGTTCTGCACCAACGTCCAACAGGCAGGGCTTGACGTGAAAAGCCTGCAATATCTGATGGGACATTCCAATGCCAGCGTAACGCTGGACGTCTACACCCACAGCAGCTTTGATTCCGTCGAAAGAGCCTTTGAACAGATCGCCAGCAGCCTGTAATTTTCATTGTACGAAGTTGGCTGGCTTACGCCACAACTTACGCCAATTCCCTGTCAAGTGACGTAGATTTGCGTAGAAATGTGTGAATTTCATCAAAATATAGGAAGCCGCAAAAAGCGGTTCAAAGCCTTGATAACTCTACGAAAATCTACATTTTCCGTTATATGCGTTTTGCTTCAAAAAGTTGCGGTTTTGAAGGGCGGCATGTACTAAGAGATAGCCGCTTTTTCCAAAAGGTGATAAGAAAGACCCGCCTGCGTTTGCAGGCGGGCCTTTTGTTCCCTGCACCGTGCAGGGAGCGCGGGAAAGGGAGGGATATCTCTTTTTCGAAAAGAGATATCCCTCCCTTTCACCCTC
>ERZ773155.1795-NODE-1795-length-17397-cov-4.098835_pt1 | contig 17397 bp, 19 predicted proteins | sample MGYA00511262_ERZ773155 | MGnify/ENA primary metagenome ERZ773155 (study PRJEB29015, sample SAMEA2737828) | human gut metagenome | biome: human gut; feature: human-associated habitat; material: faeces | place: China | collected 2012 ... | reverse complement strand
GATATGCTTCTGGAGGCGGAAGTCTGACCGTATATTTCCCGATCTCCTTTTATACTACACCCTACAATGTGTTGGCGGCAGTAGTTTTCGGAAATAGAACGGCGGTGGCAACGGCGTCGGTGAATAGTAAGACAGCATCGTCCTTTACGGTGCGGAAAAGTTACATCGAAAGCACCAGCGGCGGAGTCAATCCTGCGGGTGAACCTATTTACTGGTTTGCAATAGGCCGTTGGAAATAAAAAACTGTTTCACTTAAAATAACTTGTATCATGAAAAAGATCATTTCCTTCCTCCTCGCCCTGCTCGCAGCGGCAGATGTTGACGGTTTGCCCCTCGACCCACCACTCGGCGCGGTTGCCAGCCTTCTCGGCCACCTCTTTGAGGGCCTCGTCGCAATACTTGCCGAAGTAGTCGATGACGATGTTGTCGGTCCCCTCGACCGTGCCCACCTTCCAGTCGGTTGTACCCATACCGTTGTTGATGCTCTTGACTATCAGGGCAACGTGGTCACGAGGCGGAGCGGTCAATGTAAATACCGGTTCGTCGTCGCCGTCCGTGTCGTTGATGACCAGGAAGCGCTTTACCAGGCTTTCGATGCCGTAGAATTTTACGGTATATTTCCATTCAATCGTCGACGTTTGCTCGGGGTGATACCGCTCCATAAGCCAGTAACGCCGCCCCATGAACTCGGCATAGTCATTCACCTCGAGGGGTACGTGTTCGTAAAGCGTAAACGATAGGCTGAGCACGTTGTCGCTCTGCAACTCCATCTCTTGCGTCGAGTTGTCGTCACAGGGCACCTGTGTTTTCACCATTCCGTCGCTGCCGTAAATCGTTATCATCTCGTATGCTGTTATAAGGTCGTTTTAATGCTGTTATAAGTTCGTTTAAATAGCCGGCACAGGCTCGCGGAATGTCACATAAAACCGGCTGGCCTGCTTGCCCACTTTCCAAAGATAAGTGAGCGGTTCATAATCGCTCGCCTCCTTGTAGAAGGTGCGAAGAGTCATGTCCAGATCGGGGAAATTGATGTCGAGCCAACCACCGTCGCCCTGCTTCAGCATGGTGATAAATGCCCGGTACTGCGACAACCAGGTCTCCCGGGTGTCGGCATAGAGGGCGAAGTAGAGTTTGACGTCGCGCGCCTGGTTCTTCACGTCAAGAACTGCCGAATACTTCTCTCCGTTTTCTTCGCGAATATCCACGGCCACGTGCGACTTGGTTTTGGCCGGTACCATAATCGCTTTCAGGTTGTTGCGGTCGCCCCGCTTCTTCTCGACCAGAAAAGCACCATACTCTTGCCAAATGTCTACCCCGTTAATAATGACCTTACCTCCCAATATTGCGTCCATATCATTTCATTTTAAGCCCATCTCTCACGATCTTCTTGATGTCCTCCTTTATCTCGCCCAGGTGCCTGGCACTGGTGCCGGTGTTCTCCTCGATGCGTCGCAAGTGGTCCACGGCTGCGCCCATCTGCTCGCTCACATCGCTCATCTTGTCGTCCATGCTCGACCAGTGCATTTGCCCGGAGACAAATAGACCTTCGAGCTTGGTGCCCTGGTCTTGGCTCATGGCTGTGAAACCGCCCGATTTGCCGCTCTGGCTCGTTCCATTGCTGTCGCCGGTATAGCCCGTGGCGGAAGCGGCAGAATCTCTAATTTCGAGCCCCCGGTTGACCAGATCCTCCCACATCTTATTGAGCCGTTCGACTTCGTCATCGCCCAATATTCCGTCGGACATGGCCTCCCCATAAGCCTTATACCACGCCTCCATATCCGGCTTGAGCAATTCGTCGAGTTTGGTCTTCAACAGGGCGCGCATCAGATACTCGCTCATATCGTTGGAGAAATCTTCCCAGCCCGAAGACATGTCCATAAGCATGTCGATAAAGTTGTCGTACACGCTGTCGAAGGAGACCTGCGTGATACTCTCGTAATAAGCCTGTTCAAGTTCTTTACGCTGCTCGGCGAAGGCGATGTAGTCGTCCATATACTGGGCCGCATCCTTATACCCCTCACTGGCATAGTTTTTGACTTTGGCATACAGGTCGGGCACGTCACGGGCAACTTTCGCCATCTCTTCGCTCGACAGGTCCCAGAAACCGGCGGCCTCGTCTATCGTCCTCCCGACCACATCGCTGATGCGCTGCCAGTCGTAGTCGCTCATGGCCTGGTCGATTCTCTTATTAGAAGATTTTTTACCGCCAATCCCCAAAAAACCATTACTGTATGCGGCAGCACTACGTTGCATTTGTTCCCGTGTATTAGCCTCGGAGGCGTCGAGATTGGCAACTTGCTTTTCATAGAGGTCAGTCGCGTATTGACCTGAGGTATTTTTTATTTCATCGGTTAACGACTCAATGGCACTGATGAGAGCTTCATTGGTAGCGCTCAGATGTTCCATGTCTTCCTCCAGACGAGGATCGCTGTCGCCACTTCCTACCCATGAACTGAAATTTCCCCAAGTCAGCGCATCGAAAATATTTCCGATTCCTTTTAATAAGGAATTGCCAATCGTCACAAAAAGATCTCCTGAAAGGATATCGGATAGGATTCCGCTCACGGCATTGAATACGGCATCGAGCAATCCGCCGACGACAACGCTAAGTCCATCTTTGAAAACATCTATAATGCTTACAATCCAGCCGATGATGGGCACATCTTCCAGCGCATCGGCCACTTTGCCGAATGCTTTACCGAGGACTCCACCCATTTTTTCGGCGGAGTTTCCCAAGGTGATAAGACCATCATACGCCCCACTCAGGCTTCCCGATGCGATTTGTTGCAATCCACCCACCACTCCTTCCATAGAGGATTTGAGGGTGGTAGCCGTATCTGTAACCGTCTTTTTTGCATTATCGGTGATAGTCTGCATCGACTCTACGTTTTGGGCTGCCGCGGCTTCGTTCATCTGCGCCGTTTCAAGAGCCTCTTTGGCGACTTCCTGTTCCTCCTGTGTACCGGAGACCATGGCCTCTTCATATTTTTGTTGAGCCTCCAACAATTCTTTGTACGAGTCTGCGTAGGTACTCTGTACCTCTTTTAAGGAGACAAGGCTTTTCTGATATGCAGTGATATCACTCCCTAATTTTTTAAAGTTTACATTCTTTGCCCCGCCCAAAGATTGTTCCATCTGCCTAATGGCATTCATGAACACCTCCTGGCTGTCATGGTCGGCATTACGAAACTCATCAGTTTGCATATATGCCTTTGCCTTTTCCAATTCAGGTTCAATTATATCGTGGAACATACTCCCAAACTCGCCAAATACCACGTCCCAATCTATATTGGCTTTCAGTTCCTGAGATTCTACACGGGCAAGAAGGCTGTCTCGTTCTACCTCAAGACGTTGTTTTTCTCCATTTGAAGAGGCTTTGCTTATCTTGGTCGCATACTCCTCGGCTATGGCCAACTTCTGCTGTTGGTAAGTGCCATATGCCCGAAGGTTTTCTTGCATGGCGCTGAATTCTTCCTGGTATGCTTGGGCCACATTCCGTTGCCGTTTCTCTTCGTTCAACTCATTGGCCCTGTCAATTTCGTTTTGCTGTTCATCGGTCAACCCGGAGGCATTAGTACCGGCGACTCCGGCTTTCTTGTTCAGTTCGGCCAGTTCACGGGACTTTTTCTCAACCTCAGTCTTGCGCTTGTTATACTCATCGTCTATTTGACGCAATTTCTTGTCGATTCCATCGGACATGGCTTCAGTTTCGGCCTCATCATTCTGCTGCTGTAACTTTACTAATTCTTCCCCAAGTTTAGTTTTAGTCTGTTTCTGCTTTTCTGCCTCCTTATCAGGATTAGAGGCCGAAGACTCTTTCTCGCCATCCAATTTGGTCTTGTCAAATTCTTTTTTAGCCACATCAAGCGATTCTTTCAATGCCTTGGCTTTGGCCTCATAATCCTCCTTGGTCAGGTCGTTGGTTGTATCGGAAAGGAAATCATTGTAGTCTTTCAATGCTTCCTCATAGTTTTTTCGGGCGGATGCAGCCCAATCGGCACTCGATTCCTTCGGCAGGTTGCGTCGGTTTTGTTCTGAGCGGAGTTTGTTCAGTTGGTATTGCAATTCATCGCGGCTGTAGGTCCCCGTAAGAGACGTATCCCCATTGACTATTGTCCCGTAATTCTTCTGCGATGTAGTCATTCGGGCCAACAGATTCTCACGCTGCTTGATTTGTGCTTCCAGTGTTTCATTGCTCACTCCGGTCAAATTCTCAAAGTAGGTATTCACTTGCTCTTTTCGAATTTGTTCAGAGAGACCTTTCCGCTTGGTGTATAGGTTTTTCAGTTCTGCTTCCTGCTGATCATTCAATCCTCCGGATTTTATAGTATAGGAACCGAATGTAGACGATACTGTTTTATATTCCACATCGGCTTTCTGTCGCTCGAGCTCTTTAATTCGAGCCTCTACCCCCGTTAATTCGTTGGCCGGATTCGTGATTGAACGGTCAGCTTCCAGTTCGGCGATTTCATTTTTGATTTGCTTGATATTCTTTAATTTCTCATACTCGGTATCATATTTAGCGAATATATCGGGATATTTTTGTTCCAGTCTATTCAGTGCCTCTCTCCGGGTGTCGGTAGCCAGACTCTCGTCCCCGGCCACATTGCAAAGTTCTTCCAGTCTGCGCAGATGTTCCTTCTCGGCCTCGATGGTCTTCTGCTTGGCGGTCTGGTATTCCTCTTCTGCCTCTTTTAGAAGCTCGGCCTCGGTTTTCATGGAAATCATCATGGCAACGACTCCCGCAATAGCCGTTGCTAATAGGACATAGGGGTTGGAAAGCATCGTTTTATTGAGGAGCTTTTGTGCCTTTTCAACAACAACCAACCAGCCATAATGAATAGCCTCGGCCGTTGTCAAAGCCCCGATTCCCGCCGCTTGTAATGAGTGGGCAGCGGCAACCGCCATACAAGCCGTTCGATATACACCGTAAGTTCCTACCAATCCAAGGAGAACACGACCTACCTGCTCATAATTTTCAACAAGATAAGCAACTGAATCAAGCGCCCCATTGATGATACCCTCGGACTGTTGCCCGATTTTGTTGAACATCATGCTGATGCTATCCTCGATGTTGCTGATGCGCCCGGTAATGGTCTTGCTCTGCTCTTCCATGAGATTGTAAAACATACCGCCCTCGTTTGTAAGATTTTGAAGAGCCTGTTGCACTTCGGGAAAGCCGACTTTACCGGCCTCTACCATCTCGCGCACCTGACTCTCTGCTACCCCAAGGACACTGGCCAATTCACGTCCCAAAGGAATACCTCTACCGACAAACTGATTGTAGTCCTGTGTGTACAGACGTCCCTGTGTCATGGTGGTACCATACAGATAGACAAGGTCACTCAACGGCTGATTAAGTCCTGCTGATATATTACCGAGACGGATAAGGTCATCATTCACATTATCTACATTTTCACCATAGGCCAGTAGCTGCTTGGCTCCATTGGCAACACTTTGAAGATCGAATGGTGTCGTGGCCGCCGTTCGAATAAGCTGCTGCATCAAGGCATCAGATTTCTCTTCGCTACCAAGCATGGTATTGAAGGAGACCTCGAGCTGCTGGAACTCACCTCTCACCTTGACGATATTGCTCACCAGCTCTTTGACGGCAAATGCTCCGGCAATTTTTGACACGGTACTACGGACTGAATCGGATTGCCGATTCAAACGCTCCATTTCTGATGTCGCACCTGAGGTCTTTCCTTTCAGCTCGTCCACCTTGCGGCCTGCCTTGTCGAGACCACCCGACAGGCGGTCTTTCATAATAATCTCTATCTCTACCGGTTTTGTTGCCATATCACTTTTTCAGGTTGCTTTGAAAAAATCCTACGATGTCGGCAGCCTCGTCCTCCGCACTCTTCTCCTCCTGCCTTTTGCGTATATAGCGCGGGGCGTCGGCCAACATCATGATCAAGGTTTGGAAGTTGACACCTTCCAGTATGTACTTTACGCTCCAGCCGGTGGCGTCGGCCACCTGCCAAATGAAACCGAAGGGGCTATGGGAGGGCTCGAATACCGTCTTTAACTCCCCTTCCTTGGGCGGCTCAGTCTCAGCTTCATCGGGTTCGTCCGCTCGACTGATCTGATAATATTCATAAAAGGGTCGGTGCCCAGCAGGAAGATGAAGTTGCGCATGGCGGCCATCAGGAAAGGCAGCTCCATAAAGTTGCGCACCCACCAGGCAGTAACCCCGACGAGCAGGTGGCGACTCCACCAACCGCGGCACAGGGTGAGGGCAATCATGCGGCTCACCTGTTTGCCGTGGGTGGCGATGAAGGCCATCTCTTCTTCCTTGGAGAAGGCTTCGATTTGAGCCGCCGTGACACCGAGCAACAGATACTCCCGGGCCAGCCTCATAAGGCCGCCCAAGCGGGGGCGGCGCATGACGACCCGCAGGCGCAGGGGCTTGCAGAACGGGAGGCGGATATCCTTCAAGGGGACGGACACGCCCCGGTCTAACAAGGCGGCCGCCCCCTCGCGCTGTATGAGGCGTGCGACTTTCTCGTCCATACGTTAATCCGATGGGGTGTCGTTGATTTCGTAAGGAGCGGTGTCCGCTTCCTCCGGCTTGTTCACTTTCAGCTGGCACTCTATCTTGGAAACCTCGGTCAGCGTCAGCTTGCCGCCCAAGTTGGCCATAATGGTACCGTTGGGAATCTTCATCGTCTGTCCGCTCACGAACTGGATTTCCCACGGGCCGCGAAGCTCTACTAAGTCGGTGGGAGCTTTCCACCCGGTGTATGACCCGGTACTGCCTACCAACGTACCGCCCAGAACGGCCTGTATGTTTTCATAATCCAGTTGAATGAGGTTGAACGTAGGAGCGATGGTCGCATTCTTGTTGGCCAGCGTCAGCACGGGGGCATCGGGCACCTGTTCGGCCTCGATGTCGGTGCTCTCGGCCTTCGTGCCGCCCCAATCCCAACTACCTTTTTCGATGTAGCCAATTTCCTTTTGATTAAACTTTACGACGGCTATGCCGTAGATGAATTTCTTAGTTGCCATTTTTCAGTCTGTTTTTGATGATTGTCATTCCTAATATCGTTATCACTATTCCGATGCCGAACCCTGCGAAAAAGGTTCTAACGGGGTTCGGGCGCCGTTCGCGCTCTTCCTCGAAGATGGATTGCAGTCGCTCATAGGCTTCTCTATAAGTGGCATATTTCCGCTCGTAATACTCGAGCCGGACTTGCAGGCTGTCGCAAGAGGCATATACCACGATGGTCGAGGGTTCCTCCCCCTTGCCGATGTCGAGACGGGCCTGTCCGCTTTTGGCGTGAAACGATGAGCCCTCCGGCAGTTTAAGGAGGCTGTCCATCGGTATCTCCATCTTCACCTCCGACATCGGTACCGTTTCCGTCCGTACCCGGCGAACTTCTTGCACGAGGCTGTCTCTGTGCTCCATCTCCACCACCTGCACCTTTTGTGTTGCTTTTCGGGAGGTCGCGCAACTTGAAAAGAACAGGGCAATCGCCGCTAAACCTACAACTGTTAGCCGACTCGACAGCCTTGCGCAGGCGTGCCATTTCCCGTTTGGTTGCTCCAAATTCCCGCTTGGTTTCACCAAATTCTTCTTTAGTGGAACGGAGTTCTTCGCGTGTTTCACTTAACTCCTTTTTTAAGGGTTCGACAATGTTTTCAATCAATATACGGGTAGCACGTTCAGCGTTGTCGATGCGCACGGTTTCGGCTTCGGCCTTTGCTTTCTCGGCCTCGGCATTGGCTTTACGCACGGTAGCTCGCAAAGTGACAATGCCTACCAGCGAGGCCAGCAGGCCACCGCCCAATATGTAATTGAGTATCTCGCTGAACTCCATAACTCGCAATTATTGACAGATACCAATTTCTTCCAGCCATTCCCGCACGTCGAACGAGGGGCAGGCTTTCGCCGCCAGCTGGTTATGGCCGACAATCTCCACGTCGGGGAATCGGCGGTGGAAATCCCTCACATAGGCCTCCATCGCTTCGAGTTGCCGGGGGGTGCGGGTGTCCTTGGGAGTATTGCCGTCGGCAGCCAGGCCGCCGACGTACACAATGTGCCGGGCTGTCGTGTTGTACCCTTTTGCCCCATTGGTAATCTCCCAGGGATCGACCTGCGCATCCTCGTTGTTGTCGACCAGGCGCTCCACGCTTCCGTCGAGGTGAATCATGTCGGTATAGCCCACCTGTTTCCAGCCTCGCCCGGCAGGGGGTGCCGAGGTGTGCCACCGGCGAATTTCGTCGGCGGGCACCTCACGCCCCTCGGGGGTAGCGGTACAGTGTATGACCAGTCTCTGCAATTTCCCCATTTTTACGCTGCTTTATAGCCACTGGCCATAACGACACCGGCATCTGCCTTCTTGAACATGCAGATGAAGTAGTGGCGGAAATTGATTTTGTTACGCTGGTATTCGGTATCGTTCTCAGCGGCACTCCAATACATCTTGGTAGAGCCGGTGGCTTTGAACACCCGAGGCGTATAGAATGCGAACGAACATTGGAACTCCCCGGTTTCGGCCGTGGCTCCTACAGCCTTCTTTTTACCGGCCGTGGTGTACAACGGGTTGTTGGCATATTCGTAGATGTCGAATCCATACATTCTGCCCACCTTGCCTTCGCCCCGGTTGATGTTGTATTGCTCTTTGAAGTTCTGGTCGGTTTCGAGCAAATCATTCATGTGATCTGAACAAAGCACTAAGCGCCGATTTGTCGCCGGGACTTTCAGCTTGTCGAGAGCCGCTTTCATTTGTATCACATCGCTGATTGTCAATTTTAAACGCCCGGTTTTCTCATCACGGCTTCCGGTAGTCGTCAATACGGGAGTAGTTCCCGTATTTTCATTCGCACACAAGGCGTGAGCCGCTTTGGTAAACTTACTGTCGTTTATGGCATTGGCATGGGCCTCTTTTACCCGGGCAATCTTGTCGTAGCTTGCCGAGTACAGTTCATCGTCGGTAATGGGGGTCCCTTTGGTTTGGAACTTGTCAAGACTGATGGTTATATCTTCATCGCCCAGTTCTTGTAAGGGAATCGGATACGTTGTGTTGTTGATGAGTACATCAGGATCGACACCTACATTGACGAGGTGGATTACATCGTTATCCACCACCGACGAACTGTCGGGTACTCCATCGAGCCAAGTGCCTTCGAGGCCGGCTCGCAACGACTTGACGAGCTCGCCCGTCCAGATTTCTTTTAATACGCCTGCGCGGAGTGTGCCCGCAGGAAGGGTTTCACCGATTACGCCGGAAACAACATTCATTCCTATGGCGCCGGCCAGCGGAGAGAGTCCGACGGTAGTGGCCAACACGGCTCCTGCAACTGCGTTGAACAGGAGCGAAAAGAGAAGTGTTACAATTTTGCTCATTGCTGCTTTGTTTTTTAGGGTTAATCAATCTCGCATTTCATGTCATACTCGGCCTCATACAGGCGCTTGTATTCTTCGGGCTGCTCTTTCCGCAACACCAGCAGTTTGTCGGCGGGCACCTCGCTCAGCTTTGCATAGTTGCCGGGAGCTTCCGCTTTGCCTGTACCTTGATGACCGAGAATGGCCGACAGTTTCACATGCGGCGACATGGCCGAGAATATGGACGACAGTTTCTCCGCGCCAATCTCCTTGCCGAGGTTGACAAACTCCTCTTTCTTGTCGGGCGAGATTCGTTTCTCACCGATAGCCTTGTCTACAAGGGTCGTGATACTGGCGAGGGTCAGTTCATCTTTTTCCTTTTTGAGCCGCACATTCTCCTCCTGGGCTGCATGGAGTTCACCGAGTTTAGCAGTGATTTCGGCCTCGGTTGCCGTTTCCGGCAAGCCCAACTGTAAGGCTAATTTCTTTTGTTCCATCTGTTCCTGTTTTATAGGGTTAGTATTCAATAGCGGCAGGGCACACTCTCCGTCCCTGCCCAGCGTTATCTGTTTTCCGTCCTTTTTGAGTACAAGGGCATCGTCGTTGGCTCCGATGTCCACTACCGATACCTCGAACAATTTGCTTTTTACGATGGTCGGACTGGTCTGCCCAACCACCAGGTACTGGCTGTCCTCACTCATCTCTATGATGTCGAGGCCGGCACTGACCATTTTCAGACTCCCGAATTCAAACTGGCGTTTGCACCGTTTGCTAAGTTCGGTCACTTCGTCAAAGACCAGTTCGCCGGTCACTTCGTTATTTTCGACCTGAATGTCCTTTACAAATCCTATGACATTCCCGCGCTCGTGCATGTATAGGAGTACCGGGTTGCGCCGATACTGCTCGATATCCATTCCGGCGGTCAAGACACGGGTACCGTAACTGTTCAGGCTATCGTTGGTGATGCGTACTCTCTTACTCATTCTTTCGGTTCGTTTATGTTTCGTGATTGCGAAGCAATATTATGCAGTAAATAACTGGTGTCCAAAATAGTATGAAAGGCTTGCATATATCTGCGAAACCCTTGCAGGCTTGTTTGGATTGCGACGCACAAACCGACAAATTTGCGATAAACATAACCTTGTGCAGGCGTTGGAAACGCCTGCTAATAACCCGCTACATCGTGATATGAAAAAGGCAGACATCGAAAAGAAGAAGTCGCTCGCCAGAACCCTCTATATGGCAGGCATCGAACAAACCGAAATAGCAGAGAAGGTCGATATTTCCCGTGTGACCATCTCCAAATGGAGCAATACCGAGGGGTGGAAAGAGGCCCGAGCGGCCAAGAATGTGACACGGCCCGAACTGGTCAACAAACTGTTGCTCACCATCGACACACTCATCACACAGGTTAACGAATCGAACGACCCGACACTCATCGCCGGGTTGGGCGACAAACTGGCCAAACTGTCGGCTGTCATCGAGAAGCTCGACAAAAAGGCCAATGTGGTCGATGCCATCGAGGTTTTCATGGCCTTCTCCAAATGGATAGAGTATCGCTCGACGATCGACCCCGAGGTGACCCCCGAGCTTATCAAGGCCATCAACAAGTACCAGGACTTGTACATTACCGAGCAGATGGGCATTAAATAGGAAGGAGTAGGCCTATGGCTACACAGGCAGAAAAGAAACTGGCATACGAAAAATGGAAAGATCATTGTAAGCGGGTGCAGGCCATCACAGACACCTCGGTCATGGCTCGTGAGACACCCGCCGAGCGGGACCGGCGCAAGCAGCGTCTGCTGAACAACTATGCCGCATTTTGTGAATACTATTTCCCCCATTTCCTGACTCTCCGCGACAAAACTACCGGCGAGGTGATTCGCACCGTCCACAATGCTCCCTTTCACAATTCGGCCGCACAGAAGGTGCGTAATACCCCCAATCTGAAAGCCGTATTTCAGTGGCCCCGTGGTCACGCCAAATCGACCCATTTCGACATCTTCATGCCGCTTTGGCTCATGTTCCAAAGTAAAAGGCTCATCAATTTCATGGTCGTTGTCGGCAAATCGGAGGATAGTGCTATCCGGCTTTTGGGCGACATTCAGGCCGAGCTTGAACACAACCAGCGCCTTATTGCCGACTTTGGCAAACAACGGGGTAGCGCTTCGTGGCAAGAGGGAGAGTTCAAGGTTGCCAACGGAGTCAAGTTCCTGGCCTGCGGGCGGGGACAGTCGCCCCGTGGTCTGCGCGACCGGGAATCGCGCCCCGACTACATCGTCATCGACGACCTCGACGACGACGAACTCTGCCGTAACGAGAAGCGCGTAAACGACCTCACCGCCTGGGTGAAGGAGGCTCTGTTCGGTGCCCTCGATGTGGGGCGCGGCCGCTTTATCATGGTCGGCAATCTCATATCCAAAACCTCTGTCCTGGAGAATATCGCCCAAACAAAGGGCGTGTATGTCTCTGTCGTCAAGGCCGTCGATGCAAGCGGGGAGCCTGTATGGAAAGAGAAATGGAGCCGGGAGGAGGCTCAGGCTTACCGGGATTTTGTAGGCTATCGGGCCTGGGAAAAAGAGATGATGCACAACCCAATCGTCGATGGTTCTATCTTCCGGCACGAATGGATTCGCTTCAAACGGCTGCCCAAGCTCTCCAAATATGAGATGTTGGTGTGCTATACCGACCCCTCGTTCAAATCGACCACCGCAAACGACTACAAAGCCTGCCGCTTGTGGGGTAAAATCGGTACGGAACTGCACCTCGTCGACTGTTTCGTGCGGCAGGCAACTGTGAGCGAAATGGTCCGCTGGCTGTACGACCTCTACGAGAGGAGTCGCGACGAAGCCTCTATCCAGTTCTTTATGGAGGCCAATTTCATGCAAGACATCATTCTGGACGAGTTCTCGGCCGAAGGAAACCTGCGGGGATACCAGTTGCCCATCATGCCCGATAAGCGGAAAAAGCCTGAAAAGTTGCAGCGCATCGAGGCGGTAAGCCCGCTTTGGGAGCGTGGCTTTGTCTGGTATAACGAACGGCTCAAAGATACGCCCGATATGCAGGTGGGGATTGACCAGACCTTGTCGCTCGAGCGGGGAAGCCGCATGCACGACGATGCCCCCGATGCCGACGAAGGTGCCATCTGGATACTACAACGCAACACGCGGCAAGAGAGTTTTCAACCGGTGTTCGGCAAGAGGCCGTCCGCCAAAAATATATGGTAATATGATAGAACTGATTAAACGCATCATTTTCGCTTGGAGATACAAACGAGCCGTCAGAAAGGCAAAACAGTTGTCCGAATTGACGGGCCTGCGCTATTGGGTGATTTACCTCAACGGGGGCTTGAAAGTCGTGCCCAAAAAGGCCATTAAGGAGCTGGTCAAGAACCGTCGTTTCCGCAAAGGGGTGACCGTCGATGATATTGAGAAACGGGCGTTGTTCATCACGAAATAGGTAGAAAGGAGGTAGAGATGTTTGTCACTGAAGATGATTACAAGGTGGTTGTCGGCGATACGGCCCTCAAAGTCATTTCGCAGGTAAGCGAGAAGAACCGCGCCAATGCTGAGGCCGAGGCCCGGGAAGAGATATCCGGATACCTGCGCCCAAAATACGACTGTGGAGCCATATTCTCGGCCGAGGGTGACAATCGCAACCGGCTCATCGTGATGTACACCTGCGATATTGCGCTTTACCACATGAGTGCCTCCTTGCCGCAAAAAATGGGCAGCGAGATACGGGAGGAGCGTTACAAACGGGCCATCAAGTGGCTGGAAGGGGTACAGGCCGGGATAATCATTCCCGACCTGCCGCTGACCGTGGATAGCGAAGGGACTCCCACAGGCGACACATTTACATACAGTTCACAACCCAAGCTCAGAAACAACTGGTAACCACTATGGATATTAAAAGTTTTTTCGGCGGCTTTTTCACGCGCCGCCCCGATAACGTGCTACACACCCCATACGGGAATTTCAATCTGGCCAAAGAGTCAGACCGGCGCCGGGCACAAAAAATAGTCATAGACCTGCACCGCACCACCGATGCGCTTACCCGCAAGGACATTATGGACTGGCGAAATGCCTGGCAGATGGCCATCAATATCGACAGCCCCAACCGGCAACGGCTGTACGACATCTACCGCGATGTGTCGGTCGACCTTCATCTGTCGGGGTGCGTGAAACAGCGCGAGGGGTTCGTCATGGCGAGGTCGTTCAAAATTGTAGATGCACAGGGCAACGAGAAAGGCGATGCGTTGCACTACTTCGACCAGGAGTGGTTCAAGCAGCTGCTGCGCTATGCCCTCGAGTCGAACTACTGGGGTCACTCCCTCATCGAGCTGGGCGAACTCACCACCGACGGCGACGGGTGCATCTGTTATTCCCAGGTTCAACTTTTACCGCGCAAGCACGTCATTCCCGAGTATGGGCGTATTGTCACCGACCTCGGCCAAGACTGGCATTCGGGCATCGACTATCGGCAACCTCCATTTACCGATTGGCTCATCGAAGCGGGCCGGCCCGACGACCTCGGGCTGTATCTGAAAGCCGCTTCGCAGACTATCCCCAAAAAGAACATGCTCGCCTTTTGGGATACGTTCGGCGAAATCTTCGGTATGCCCATGCGCATCGCCCGCACGACCTCCCGGGACAAAGACGAAATCGGCCGGCTCGACCGAATGTTGCGAGAAGCCGGGGCAAGCCTTTCGATGGTGACCGGGCAAGATACGGAAATCGAGTTTGTAGAGAGCGGTAAAGGCGATGCTTACAACGTGTACGACAAGCGCATCGACCGGGCCAACTCAGAGCTATCCAAACTCATTATCGGCCAAACCATGACCATCGAGGACGGCAGCAGCCTCTCGCAGTCCAAGACCCATCTGGAAATTTTCCAAAACCTCGTGGAGAGCGATTGCGACATGCTTCGGGACATCGTCAACAACCAGTTGATTCCCCGCATGGTCCGGCATGGCTTCCCCGTCAAAGGGTTGCGCTTCGACTGGGACTACTCGGCCGACTATACGCCGGAGCAGCAGGTGGCCTACGAGACGATGATCGCCGACCGCTACGAGGTCGCCCCGGAATATTTCGCCGAGAAATATAATATGCCGGTGGGGCCGAGGCGAAACGCCCCGGCGGTAAATCCCAACGGGGATAATGACGACGGAGAGGGGAACAGTGGCGGTGATGACGACGATGAAAGTCGGCAAAATAACGTGCGCCCGACCGATTTTTTCGATTGAGCCCCTCGGACTATGAGGGGCTGCACAAGCGCTATGCCTCCTTGATGGGCGAAGGCTTGACGCTGGCTTCGGAGGAGAGCGTCGGTGCGGAGCTCCGCAAAAGGATAGAGGAGGCTTTCGCAGGCATGATGTCGGCTCTCTATCGGGAGGAGGGGGCGTCGTTACGCATCGGCATACTGGCCGAGCCGGAGGCGCAGGAGTTCATCGAGGCGCACGCCGGGGCTCTCGACTCCTCGTTTGAGAAAGTGGAGATGTCCGACCTTATGCGCCAGCGGTTGCAGCGCTCCAACTACATCTTCTCCGGCATGAAGGCTTTTCACGAACTAAACGAGGCATTTCCTTCGCTCCTCGACGAGAATGGCAATCGAAAGTCGTTCGAACAGTTTTTGAGCGACGTCCGAGCTATCGACAAAACCTATAACTCCAACTACCTGCGGGCCGAGTACAATTTTGTACAGGCATCGGCCGAGATGGCCGACAAGTGGGAGAGCTTCATGCAGGACGGTGACCGATATTACCTCCAATACCGCACGGCCGGCGACGGCCGGGTGCGTCCGGAACACGCCGCTCTCCATGGCGTGACTCTGCCGATAACGGATACCTTTTGGGAGGAATTCTATCCGCCCAACGGGTGGAACTGCCGCTGCACCGTGGTGCAGGTGCGCAAGTCGCGCTATCCGGCCACTCCACACGACGAGGCGATGGCACTTGGCGAACAAGCCTTGGAGCGTGACACGAAGGGAATGTTTCGTTTCAACCCGGGCAAGGAGGGGAAAGCCGTACCGGATTACAACCCCTATACCATCAGCCGATGCCGGGACTGTGATATAGCCAAAGGAAAGGCAAAACTGGCCAAGGTGTTTATCCCCGACAACGAACTGTGCCAGGCGTGTCAGCTATTGCAGAAATGCGTGGCGGATAAGACTAAATCGGAAAGGGCAATAGAGCGGACGCACTACCTTCATACGATGGAACCTTTGCTTAAAAAGTCCGTAACACTTAAAACCGAAAATCGGGATATCCGGGTTGGCTTCACTATTTATGGCAACAAGCATCTGTTCAGTGATACCTTCGGACGTTCGTCTGTTCTGACGAAAGATGACCTCGCTACACTTGACAAAGTACTGGAAACCGCCAGCTTCATCGAATCATCACAATTAACTCATCCGAGGAGTGATGAAATAGACCATTTCTTCTATTATGAAGCAACTATCAGGGGACAGAAAGTAAGACTAAACGTAGCAAGAAAAGTGAAAATAAGGAAAGATGGACGGCCTATCATTACGCACTTCCTTTATTCAATAAATGATATATAAGAAGAGCATCAGAGGCGACGATTAGGACTCAATTGCCAGGTTGCCTTTCCTCCAATGCTCAAATATCTTGAAACAAACGTTATTCCCGACATCTGCACTCTTGCGAGTCAACATACGAGTACCCCGTCGTCCTCAACGGCAAATATACAATAAAATTTCAAAATCGATTCATTTTGAGTCGATTTTTTATTGCATGGACTTAATCGCCACACACCGATATACCTCGATGTTCTCCACAATCTCTTCGTGGTTGTGGTTCGTGTCGCTCTCGACCAGGTCGAACTCCTTGAAGGTTTCGCCCTCCATGCAGCAGAGGGCGGCATGAATCTCGTCCAACAGGTCGAACACCTCCAAGCTCTCTTCCTGGAACTGGCTGCCATCGCTCGTACCGCCTTTCCAGTCTGTCACCACATGCAAAACGACTTCCGGCTCGGCACGATACTCCACGCCGTTTACCAACGCATCCCACTTGATGGGACGGAACTCGATAAACACGGCCGGACGCTCCCAGTTCTCCTCCTGCTCGATAAATTCGACATTGTGATTCCATAAATCGATGTGCTTGATTGCTCCGTCGGCCACCGCTCTCAGCCGATCGCACAACATGCGGTAAAGTTCTTTTCTCATTTTCTTTCTATGCTAAAATCCATATTGAAATATTCGTTCAAGTTCTCCTCGATAATCTCGCGAACGATGCGTTCTACCTCAGGCCCCGTACCAAGGAATCGACGGCGGGGTATGCGAATGGTAGTTCCCACACGTTTAAGGGCCATAAAGCGCCAGAAATCGGCCTCGGTAGAGAGCTGGCGAGTCCGTTGGTCATTCCGCCGGTCGCCGTTTTTCTTGCGCCCGAAAGAGCCGGTCGAGGCGTAATACTTGTACCAAAAGAAGCGTTTCATTTTGGCCGTCACCTTGATTTCTCCGCCATCGTTGTGTATGGAGGCATAAGGCAGATCGGTGAAAAACGTGATGCTGTTCTCGGTTGTCCGGCTCCGCACACTGCGACGCAGATTACCCGTGTCGATCAGGAGTGTGCCGCCCGGCCGGGTTGGACTTTTACGTCTCGCCCAAGCCTCCGAGAAAAAAGCCTGCCGCTCGAAATTACGGTCGAACTCGCTGCCGAGCTCCACCTGTATGTCCCGAAGTATTTGCTTGATTATCTTGTTGACCTCCTCATTCATGCTCTTCGTCATTAAAGAGTAAAAGCTGACGAATGTTTTCGTCAGCTATTTTGTTCTTCTCATCGGCGCTCGCATTGAGAAGGTTGTAAAATGTCCTTTCGGTGATGCCATAGACCGGGTATATATACCGTCGCCAGATTTCCCGGTTGGGCAATCCGCGCCGGGCCTCCCGGTCGTAAATTCGGTTCACCTCTTCCATTCGCTTCTTATAACTCACTCCACGCCGATTGTTTGCCATATTTAATCTCCTTTGGGTTTATAGGGTCTTATATCGATTTCCAAGCTCACCCAATAAGCTCTTTATACTATCTAAGCCAAGTACACTTC
>ERZ773155.1794-NODE-1794-length-17398-cov-5.418382_pt1 | contig 17398 bp, 16 predicted proteins | sample MGYA00511262_ERZ773155 | MGnify/ENA primary metagenome ERZ773155 (study PRJEB29015, sample SAMEA2737828) | human gut metagenome | biome: human gut; feature: human-associated habitat; material: faeces | place: China | collected 2012 ... | reverse complement strand
ATTTAATAATCCCCGTAGCCGCCATACCGATTGCAATCCTCCGGCCGATATGCGTACTTTACGTTTCTCCTCCTCCCGCATGTTCAGGGAGGCGCTCTCGAGGGCGTACGCCTCTTTGCTGTAGGCGATCTTGTAGCCTCTCATCGCTATGCGCAGGGAGAGGATGAAATCGTCCAGCAGGGTATCCGGGGGCATCTGCTCGAAGAGGGAGGTACGGATGGCGAAGAGCTCGCCTGCCGCTCCGACGGCGGAGTATAGGCGGTAGTCCAGTCGCTTGAGGGCGGACTCGTATTTCCAGTATATGCCTTCTCCGGCGGTGGCTCCTTGCTCGGCTTGTATCTCTACCCGTTTCTCTCCGGCCACGCAGCCTACCCGTGGGTCGCTGAACTGGCGTATGATCTCCTTGATGGCGCCCTTGTTCAGCATCGTGTTGGCGTCGGTGAAGATGACGTAGGGGGTATTGACGTAGGGGAGGGCTCGGTTCAAGGCGGCGGTCTTTCCTTGTCGCCGCGGTTGGTACAGTACGGTGACCTCCGGGTACTCTTTCAGTCTCTCATTCGTGTTGTCATTGCTTCCATCGGTGATCCAGACCAGTCTCAGCTTATCCGCCGGATAATCCAGTTGTCTGCAATTCACCATCTTGCTCGCCACGATCGCCTCCTCGTTGTAGGCGGCTATCAGCAACGTGGCCTCCGGTAGTGTCTCGGGAAGGCGGGGGAGCCGGGGTTTAACGAACAGCTCCTTGATCTTTACCATAAGGTATAATACGATCCCATACCCCAGATAGGTATAGAAAACGATCCCGATCCCGATCCAGAAGAGGATCTCAATGACTTGACAGCTCTTTTCCATAATTCATATCCTTGTTGATTGCGATTAATCCGTTTATTAATCCCTTGCCTAGCGCCCCGATCAGCCGGAATTTCCCTTTTACGAGATAGATCGAGAGGCGTTTCGGGAAAGCCACTAGGGTTTGGTAGATGTATGCGTAAATCCTTTCATCCCTTTTATCGATCGATCGTTTGGCGAATAAAAGGCGGTTGCGGGTATGATAATAGACCTGAAGCGGACTTTGTTTCCCTACGCTCATGCTCTCCTTATGATAGACGGTGGAGGTAGCCTCGTACCAGATTTTCAGCCCGGCCCGCCTTATTTGCACGCACCAGTCCAGCTCCTCGTAATAGAGAAAATAAAATTCAGGCATCCGTCCGAATTTCGTGAGATCGGTGGTGCGGATCATCATGGCGGCACCATGGGTAAAGGCCGTCTCGCCAGACTTGTTGAATTGTCCTTGGTCGATTTGTCCATGCCCTATATTGCTATTACGGAGGGTGACTGGACTCATTGGCGTGGAGCCTGCGTATTGTAACCTCTGTTTCTCTGGCCAACAAGTTATTTTCGGGGATACGGCCCCGATTTGTGGATCGCTATCCAGTGCGTTCACCAAGTTTTCCAATATGGGACAAGTAATGATCGTATCATTATTAAGAAACAATAAGTACTCACCTTTAGCCTGTGATATCCCGAGGTTATTGCCACCGGCGAATCCAATGTTTTTCTCACTCCGTATAACCTGTATGTCTGGAAACTTGGATTGGAGAAGCTTATGTTCCAGAGGATCGGTGGAAGCGTTGTCTATGATAATAATCTCATGAAGATAAGTCTCATGGATAGCCAAGGATTCGATCATCTCGACGGTATCTTTCAATCCGTTATAATTGATAGTGATAATGGAGACTTTTTTAATCATGGCTTTCTTCTTTTTTTGTCGTTATGTCATGAGGAGTGTTCTGGAAGCTCGTGTCCTTGTTTTTTATCCGGATGAATGAGGCTATATATCCTTTTGTCAATATGAAAAAAAGGAAGGGAAGCTTCGATAGGTTCCTGTAGAGCTTCCGTGTATGCATCTTGCGGGGAATGGCCAGCCAATAGGTGAGGGCCCCTCCTGTAATCAGTGCGAGCCACTTATAGGCGAGGTGGATATCTTGTATGCTCCAGATCAGCATGAAGATGACAGGGATAAGGATTTTCAGTATCCGTGGAAAAGGAATCCATTGAAAGAGCTTATCCATGTAATTCCTGTTTAGCGAATGCTTGTTGAAATGCTTCAAGATAAGGCCGAACGCTACCAATTGGGCGTGGAACCAGCGGGAGCGTTGGCGGGCCATCACCTCCTGCCGGGAGGTTTTCTCGTCGTATACATATATGTTGTCCGCATAGTCGACGAAGATATTTTGTGCGGCCAAGAATATCTCCAGTTCCTTATCCTCGGCGAATGTCTCGCATTTCCTCATGTGTGTCTTGAGCCATCCGAGATCGAATACCATACCGGAACCGATCAAGGAGGAAGATATCCCCACATTGACACGTCCTTTCCTGAAAATCGTGTTGTTGATTTCCTCCGAAAGTCCATCCCAGATCGCTATAGACGTATTCTCGTTCTTGAGGGTCCGATGTACTTGAAGGACGATGCTATCTTGGGTGATCGTGTTTATGCGGGTCAGGAAATCGGTATCCGTCATATTATCAGCATCCATGATTACGACCTTGTCTGCGCTATCGCCTATATATTCCAATGCGTACGTGACGGATTTATGCTTCATGCTATGGTCGAAGTCGGGCGTAAGCAGCTCGATCGGTAATTCGGCCAATGCCTTGTTCGTCTCCGGGAGCATATGATCGGATACTACGATCACCCGGTATTTATCCTTTGGGTAATCTTGCTTGATAAAACTCTTGGCAGATTCGAGTATGACGGCGTCTTCCTTATAGGCGGCGAATATCACGGCAAAAGTCTGGAATTGGATATATTGGGTTTTCCTGCGCTTCCTCTTTAGAAAGGAGGCGAGCGTGAAGAATAGGTCATAGCCGGTGAGAAGAGCCGTAAGAGTAAAGAAGAATATATCGATATAGATTAACAATCGCATTCGTTTTTTCGCAAAAGTAATATAATTTTCAACAAGTCTTTAGTGGCGACTGCTTTTTTGTCATATTTTTTTGGAAAGTAGGATACCGATACATGTTAAATAGGTCGTACCCCGATAGATTTGTTGAATTTCTAAGAAAGTTTTCTGTTTTTCCGGTTTTAATTTATTATTTTTGTCAAAAATTATGATTGGTCAAATGTGGTGTTTAATGCTGGTTAAATGGATGCGGTCATGAATGAAAGCCCTTTGATATCGGTTATCGTTCCAGTCTACAAGGTGGAATCCTATCTGCCCAAATGCCTTGATAGTATTTTAGCGCAGACTTTTGAGGATTTCGAGTTGCTTCTGATAGATGATGGCAGCCCGGATCGTTGCGGAGAGATTTGTGACGAATGCGCCGGGAGGGACGAGCGGGTAAGGGTCTTTCATCAAGAGAACGCAGGATTGAGTTGCGCCCGGAATACGGGATTACGGCATGCTAGTGGTACTTATATAGCTTTTGTCGATTCGGATGACTACATAACTGCGGATTATTTGGAGAGCTTATGTGAAATGCTGCCGGCGAATAAAGAATGTATAGGTGTTGTCGTAGGGGGATTTGACAAGCTATTACCTGATGGTAGCTTGGAAAGGATCCATGTCCCGGAGAGGGATCTATCTCCTGAAATGTATGGTTGCTTCCTCACGGAACTAATGGGCAAGCATGTGATGTACGCTTGCATGAAGCTCTACGATAATCGGCTTATCCGGAAATGGAAACTTCAGTTCGTCCCTTCCATATCTGGTTTGGAAGATATGCTTTTCATGCTGGACTATCTTGCCTATGCGGATTTTGTATCGATCCGCGACTGTTCCGGCTATGTATATCGGGTAGGTTATTCCATGGATACGCTCTCAAGATGTATTAAGGATTTCCCGAGCGAGTACGGCGCTTTCTCTCAATTTTTGAGCAGGGTTTGCCTTTTTAAGGAAAGATATCGTCTGGAGGATCGCTCCTTGAGTAAAACATGGGACTCTTTGACCGTATTTTTCCATAAGATATTGCTGGCGATTTACAAAGAGGAGAATGCCTATACGCAAGAGGAACGCTTGTTCTTCTTGCGGCAATTGCTTTTTTCCGATGGAAGCTGGATTAGGGAGTATTTCTTACCTCAATATAAGGCAGACCGACTCGGTAAGTTCTTGCTGGTGCATGTTGGGGCTGGTGCTTTCGATGCTTGGATGAGCTTGTTGACAGGTATAAGGTTTAAATATATGTTTGGAGCGAGAAAATGAAAAAAGAATCAGTTTTGCCGGAGATCGTGCCTGCCAATAAGGAGGAGATCGTATATTCGATAATCATCCCTCATAAAAATATCCCGGACTTGCTACGGCGCTGCTTGGATTCCATCCCTCAAAGGCCGGATATACAGATCATCGTAGTGGATGACAATAGTTGTTCCGATAAGGTAGACTTCGCTCATTTCCCGGGCCGGGAAAGAGAGGGAGTAGAGATTGTCTATACCCGTGAAGGGCTAGGCGCCGGATATGCCCGCAACGTGGGGCTGAGGCATGCGAAAGGACGTTGGTTGTTGTTTGCGGATGCTGACGATTATTTTTTGCCTGATTTCCTTGAGATGGCGGATCGATATAAAGACTCGGACCTGGAGCTTATCGTGTTCCGGGCGGAAAGTGCGGACTCGGAATCTCTTGAACCCATGAGGCCTCGACAGAGATGTCATGATGACTTGTCGGAGAACGTGGATTGGGAGCGGATCCGCTTCAGGATATATGCACCTTGGGCAAAGATGATATCACGGCGTTTTCAGGTGGCTCGTCAATTATCGTTTGAGGAAATCCCCGTGGCGAATGACATGATGTTCTCGGTTTACACGGATTATTATGCCTGTCGGGTTGCCGTATGCTCAGGTAGCATCTATTGCGCTACGGTTCGTCAGGGCTCCTTGGAATATGGTTTAGTGCTGGATCATTTGCTGCTGCGTGTCTCTAAGTCATGCCGGTTGAATCATTTCTTGCGTAAACAGGGGGTGGTGGACAGGTATAGCGGAAGCTTTACTTACGTACATGCTTGCAAGACCGGTTTCGGGAGAAAGGAGTATTACAAGGCGCTGTGGATTTATGTGCGGGAGGAGCGCCCGGAGCTTGTCTTGAGGACTTTCAAGAATTTGCTGAGAGATAAGGTAAAACAGATTTTTAAATGAAAACACGGTATCATTGATGTCTGAATCTCGGGTAAAGAAAAGTTTCCAGAACGCCAAGGTGAATGTCTTTTTTTATCTCATCACCTTGTTTTTGTCTTTTTTCTCACGGAAGATATTCCTGGAGCGATTAGGAGCTGATTTCATCGGGTTGACGGGTACGTTGCAGAACTTGTTGGGTTTCTTGAATCTGGCGGACTTGGGTATCGGGGCCTCTATGGGGTATATTCTCTATAAACCTTTGTTTGAGAAAAATCAAGAGAAATTGCGTGAGATTATTTCGGTCTTGGGGTATTTGTATCGTTATGTAGGTTTGTTTATTTTGATAGCCGGTGGAATATTAGCGCTTTTTTTACCGCTTATATTTGAGGATACGAGTATAGGAATAGGTGTTGTTTATTTCGCTTATTTCTCTTTTCTGGTCTCTTCCTTGATTGGTTATTTTATCAATTATCGTCAGTTTCTTTTGGGTGCGGACCAGCGGAATTACGTGGTTACGGCTTACTCGCAGACGGCGAATCTGGTGAAGACCTTGTTGCAGATGGCATTGGTCTGTTATGTCGGCAGCTATTATCTGTGGATAGCGGTCGAATTGGCTTTTGGTATCCTATATTCGGTCATATTGAATTGGAAGATCAATCAAGTATATCCGTGGTTGAAGTGCAGTGTCGCTCTCGGGAAGGAGAAATACCCTGAGAACAAGATTATCATGCAAAAATCACGCCAGTTATTCGTGCATGTCTTGGCAGGGACAGGTCGTACGCAATTGCTCCCGTTCTTGATTTACGCCTTTACTTCCTTGAAGCTGGTGGCTTATTATGGGAATTATATGTTGCTGATCACGAAACTCAGCCAATTGGTGAATAACTTTCTGGGCAGTACTGGCGCCGGCGTGGGCAATTTAATCGCCGAGGGTGACCGGAAGCGGATCCTGCAGGTCTTTTGGGAGCTCAACTCGTTGCGTTTCGTGATAGCCGGATTCTTTGCTTTTGCTCTTTATCACTTGATTGATCCGTTCATTACGGTTTGGCTGGGAACCGAGTATGTATTGCCACGTTCCGTGTTGATTATTATCTTGGCCAACTTTTTCGTGAGCCAGTATCGGGGAACTATCGACCAGTTTATCAACGGCTATGGCTTGTTTCATGATACGTGGGCACCTGTCACTACGCTTGCCATTACGGTGATCGTGGCCTTGATAGGGGGTAGCCTGTGGGGGTTGTCGGGGGTCTTACTGGGTGATATAGCCAGTTCGCTGACGATCATTTGCGTATGGAAAGCCTATTTCCTGTACAAGGAAGGTTTCCGGATGCCGGTATTCCTGTATTGGAAGAATGTAGGGAAATATACGGCCTTGTTCTTGTTGTCTTGGGCGGGGGCAGACGGCATATTGCGTCTCTTTCCACTATTCGATCCTTTTGGTGGATACGTAGCATGGACGCTTTATGCCATCTATTCGTCAACCATCTTCCTTGCGATATTCATTCCCCTGTTCTACTTGTTTTCCGATGGGATACGGCATCTGCTACGGCGGATACAATCCCGCATATCTTCCTAGGCTACTCAGCGCCGCCGAGAGTATCAGCCCCCAGCCCAGCAGGTTCAAGGGGCCGGGCGAGGGGTGGACGAGAGCGAGAGTATCGCCCCGATAGCCGCCAGCGCCGCCTCCCGCATGTCCAGCAGGAGGGAGAGTGCCGCCAGCAGGAAGAGGCTGGCCAAGGCGAGCAGGCGGAAGTGGGGGAAAGGGGGGCGTGGGCTCCGTGGGAGTGTCGGTCGTGTCATGGGGCGGTTGTTTTTGGGGCGTGTGAGATCCTAGGTTTAGCAAGAAATCCAGCAGGCTGCGGACGAAGGCTAGTATTTGTCGTATCTTATTCATATCAATTGTTGTTTTTTAGGGATGAGTAAATCGGTTCGATCTCGCGGCAGAGCTGTACCAGCGTCTCCCGGTAGCGCTCCCGGTTGTCGCCGTTCAGCTCGCTGATGTAGGGGCTGTAGGCGATGGCCTTGGCGTAGTCGGCGGGGAAACGGCTCATGGCGGCGGCCTGCGGGTAGGAGCAGACGAGGAGGCGGGCGAAGTCGAGGTAGGAGTTGCGTGCCGAGTCGTAGCGGCGGAACAGCAACTCGCCCCGCTTGTATCGGGCGGTGACGCGGCCCCCGTGCCAGAAGGCGTTGCTCGCCCCGTAGCCGGTGATGCCGAAATGGTTGTTGGCCTCCCGGGCTAGGCGGGAGGTGCCCCAGCCGCTTTCTAGGGCGGCTTGGGCAAGGAGGATGATGGGGTTTAGGTGGAAGCGGTCGCCGGCGGACTGGGCGTCGGCAAGGTGGGTGGAGATATAGGCTTGTTTCATGATATATACGATGAATTATGGTTTGATTTTTCTTGGAAAATTAATCTTAAATTACTATCTTTGAATAAGTTAATAAATAAACAGCATCAGTATGGAAAAGCGGGAGACCGGTGTCGGCGCCTATTATTTTTGTGATATAGCGATGAGTTATTTTCCCTTATTGTCGAAGAAGAAAGCCTCGGATAAGCTATCCCGGTGGATACGTGTCAGCGGGAAGTTGATGGAGCGGCTGGAGGAGTGCGGATGGCATCCCCGCCAACGGATCTTATCGCCCCGTCAGCGGGAGTGCATCGTTTCTCATCTAGGGGAGCCCTGAGTCAGATTTCGTCGGGGGATTCGCTGTCGCCTCCTCCCGGGGTGGGTGCGTCGGGCACGATCTTCTCGAACTTGGCGAGGCCGGTGACGCTCTTTAGCGTCACGCTCGGACGGAAGACGATCCGGGGACGTTTGATAAGGGAGGCGTTGAAGTCGGACTCCAGCTTGGTGCCCTTGCTGCCGATCACGGCTTGGAAGTGGCCGAGATCGCCCAGCTGGACGGTCTCCCCTTTCTGGAGGCGTTGCTTGAGGATGTAGAGAAGGCCGTCTACCACGACCTGCACGTCGCCCCGGGAGGCGGTGCTGCGGTCGGCGATCTGGTCGCACAGCTCCTCGAAATCGCAGGTGCCGGTGGACTTGTTCACGGCGTAATACAACTTGGAGCCGGCGGCGGCTCCCTTGGTCATGTCTTTTCGTAAGACTAATCGGTACTTGATCGGCATAATGTCTGGTGTTTTTTTGATTACGTTGTAAAGGTACGACATGCCGCCGGTGGGATTCCGGTCAACGGGGACGAAGGGGGGCGAGGTCGGGTGAATGGGGGTAAAGAGGTGGATTTTGAGTGAATAACGCTTGGTTTTCTAACGAAATAAGCGTATGTTTGCCCAATCAAAATTCGATTGACATGAAAAATTTACGGTATGAAAGAGAAAGACAAGCGGCGAGACGTGAGAGGTGAGTCCCGTGAACGGGCGAAGTGCCAGCGTGAGACGTTGGGCAAATATTTTTACGATTTGTCAAAACTGACGTTCACGGCATTGGTGCTGGGTGGAATAGCTATGTTATTCCAATCGGAAAAGATAGAGATAAGTATGATTGGAATGTTCATGGTAGGGATCTTGTTCTCTGTCGGGTTAGCTTTCTGTGGTAATAAAATCTTGAAATAATAAAGAGCTATGAATCCATTGACATTTCTTTTCGGGGTAATGCTATTGATACTTGTGGTGTTTATCGTTTGGATGTACACGCCATCCGGCAAGCGTTGGTTGGATAGCATGAAATAAAAGGACTATCGTATTTCCGGTCCGAACACTACTGTGTTTGGCTTCGGATACTACTGTGTTGGCTTCCCAACGCAATAGTGTTCGGCGCCAAACACGGTAGTTTTTTTTGTCTCCCCCCCTATATCCCCTCCGGCAGGATACTTTGGCTTTGCAATTCCCGGGCGATACGGTCGCTTAGGGCGAAGTGATTCTCGAGCGTGGCTTGTAGGCGCAGGCGCTCTTCGGGTGTCGCCGCCGTGCGGACGGACTCTAAGGCCCGGGCTAGCTTCCGGCGTGCGAAGGACTCGCTGTAGAGGAGCACTTGGAAGCGGGTCTCGCCGGGAAGCCGTTCGTCCGGTACCGGCCCGGTATCCTGCGGCGCGGAGGCCCGGAGGGAGAGGACAAGGGCGGAGAGCCGCTCGTCCGCTATCCCGTCCGGGTGCTTGCCCTCGGATAGGAGGTGGAGCAAGCGGGCGTGTTCCGGGTCCTCTAGGGGAAGCTCGTTGTCCGCCAGTTCGCCAGAGACCCATGCGGGCAGGGAAATCTCGCTTCCGTCGGGGGCGTAGAACATCCGGTCATGGTGCGCGAGGCAAAAACGCAGTAACGCCCTTTCTCGTGGCAGGGCGTGCGTGAGGCCTGCGACTTTCTTCCTCGGTGCCGCTGCCGCTACGCTTTTCGGGTCTGTGGCGACAGACATTTCCTGCCGTAATACCTCCATCGGTATACCCGTCGCCCCGGATAGCTCCCCAAGCCTCCGGTACACGGCCAGTGGGGAGGAGAGGAGGCCGATCTCGCCCAACGCCCCGTTGATGGCGGTGGTGTCCGTGCGAGGGCGGGAAGCCGCTTGGCGGATGCGGTAGGAGAGGTAATCGAGGGTATCCTCCCGTGCCAGACACGCCAGCTCGCCGCTCCCTTTCCGGCGGTATACCTCGTCCGGGTCCATGCCGTCGGGTAGGGGAAGCAGGCTGACGGCGCACCCCACGGACAGTAGCATATGGGCGCACCGGACCGTGTTCTGCCGTCCCGCCGGGTCGGGGTCGAGGGAGAGTGTTACCTGCCCGGCCAGCCTCCGTATCGTCCGGACATGCTCCTCGGTGAGCGCCGTGCCGCATAGCCCCACGGCATACCGTATGCCGGAGGCGTGGAAGGCGAGCACGTCCTTGTAGCCCTCGCAAAGCAGGATGCGCCCCTCGGAGCGTACGGCCTTTACCGCCTTGTGCAGGCCGTAGAGGATATGCCCCTTGTGGTAGGCGGGACTGTCGGGGGAGTTGACGTATTTCCGCCCCTTCTCCGACGGGGTAAGGCTCCGTCCGGCGAACCCGGCCACCTGTCCCCCGGTGGTGTGTATCGGGAAGACGAGCCGGCCTAGGAAGGGGCGGAACGCTTGGGGGACGTCGGGCGGGCAAAGTCCCACGCCGAAGCTGCGGTAGGTCTCTTCCAGCCCTTGGCGATCCGCCTCTGCGCCGCCGTCGATGGTCAGCGAGTCGCCCGGCAGCAAGCCGCCGGCGAACGAGGCGTTCGCCAGCAACAAGGCTTCCCGCTCGTCCCGCCGCCGCTCACGACCAGCGGCAGCGGTCTCTTCCACCTCGATATTGTATTTGCGTGCCAGTAGGCGTACTGCCTCCTCGAAGCCGCATCCCTCCATGTGGCACACGAGCCGTATCGGGTCCGCCGCCTCGCCGCAACTGAAGCACTTCCCGATGTTCCTCGCCGGGGAGACGCGGAAGGAGGGATGCCGCTCGTCGTGGAACGGGCACAGCGCCACGAAGTCCTTCCCCGAGCGATGTAGCGTGAGGTAACCGGAGGCTACCTCGTCGATGCGGGCCGTCTCCCGCACCTTGCGCAGCGTATCGTCTGTCAGCATTCGAAGAGGCCCTTTCCCTTCGGTTTAGGCTCCGCCGCCCGGGCCTTGCGGACGCATGCCGGCTGGGTGTCGTCCCAGAAGGAGGTCACGCCCTCGTTGTGCATGAAGCGCACGTGTCCCAGCTCGCCTTGGCGGTTCTTGGCCAGCAGGATCGTGCCCCTCCCCCGGGTAGGCAGGTGCGTATCCGGGTCCTCGTGTATGTTCACCACGGAGAGGCGGCTGATGAAGGCCACCGTATCGGCGTCCTGCTCGATAGAGCCGGAGTCCCGGAGGTCGGATAGCTGGTGCCTGAAGGAGTAGGTCCCCCTCGTCTCGCAATTGCGGTTCAGCTGGCAGAGCAGCACGATCGGTATCTCCTCGTCCATCGCCGTAATCTTGGCCTTGCGGGTGATGTTCGAGATGGCCTCGTTTGGGGTCTGCCCCTTGTCGTCCCGGTTTACCAGCTGCAAGTAATCGATGATGGCGAGGGAACACTTCCCTTGTCGCCTTCTGAGGGAGATATCGCAGCGTATCTCGTCTATTTGGATGTCCGAGCGTTGGTTGATACATATCGGCAATTCTTTCAAGAGGAGGCTCGCCTCCTCCAAGGCCCTCATCTCCTCCTCGGTGGCGGTTCCCTTGTCGATCTTCGAAGGCTCCACGTTGGCTATCTGGCCCAGCATCCTGAAGATCAGCTGTTCCCTCGACATCTCCAGACTGTAGACGCAAACCGGTACCCCTTGCTTAGCGGCGTTCACCGCCATGAAAAGAGCGAAAGCCGTCTTTCCCATGCCCGGGCGGGCGGCGAACACGTGGAGCGAGCCTGTCCGCAACCCTCCCATAAGCCTGTCCAGTCCCCCCAGCCCGGTATGGATACCCGCCGTACCGCCCCGGGCTACCCGCTCGCGTATCTCCCGTACCCGTGCCATGGCCTCGGCGGTGGCGGTAGGCATGTCCGGTATCTCGTGGGTGAGGGAGAGCTGCTCGCCCAGCTCGTCGGCCACCGTTCCCAGCTCCGATATCAGCTTTTGCGTATCCCGGTCGTCGGCCGACGCCTTATGTGCCAGCTCGTGGCACCTCAGGATGAGCCGCCTTGCCACAAAAGCCTCCCTTATGTACTGGCAATGCTGCCGTACGAACTCTCCGCCTATCTCCATGTAGCCGTCTTGCCGGGCCAGCTCGAAGAGGTCGGGCAACTGCCCGGCCCTCTCTGGCGAGAGCCTCCGTATCTCTTTCTCCACCGAGAGTATATCCGTTCCTTCCCCCTTCTCGTGAAGGTTGAGGTAGGCCTCTATCGCCAAGGCGATATCCGGGTGGGTGAACATCTCGGGCCTTATCCTGAAGGCGATCTCGGGAAGGCTCTTGCGTGAGGCCAGCAGCCCGAAGAGCAGGGCTTTCTCCGCTTTCCGCTCTTCGGGTAGCGTGAGGCTGGCGGGGATTTGTTTGAATGAAGTGTTATTCATGTCGATCGATAAATAAGTTTGTATAATTGATGATCTCCACGGCAAGTCCGCAGGTGAATTTCTTCTTGGTGATCACTTTCTTTTCCGCCAAGTCGTTCAGGTTCTTGCGCAAGGCGTAGACCGAGCAGTTCAAAAAGGCTGCCATCTCGGGTATCTTTACGATGCATTGTCCCTCCTTGATGGCATACTGCTCTCCATTCCACATATACGAGTACCCGCTATAGCTGGCCTTGCTGTACAGGTAGAGCATGATACCGGTCTTCACCGAGGATTTCTTGTCCTTGCAATAATCCTTGATAAGGATACTCAGGAACTGTCTGGGGTATCGGGTGTAGCCATTCCGACGCAAATCGTCAGGGCTAAATAGTTTAGACATAGGTCGATAGGATTATACCCAAGGGGCGTTGTCTGGTTCCTTTTCTATTTTCGCACCGCATTTCGCACTACGTTTCGCATGACCAACCGTTTGATTTGTAGCGTATTGGATAAAAATGGTTGTCTTTTTTCGCACTGCGTTTCGCACGACTATATATAAGTATATTAGTAAAGATAAGAAAAGAGAAGAGGCGACGTTACGCCGCCATTCTTTTTTTAAACAAAATTCCATGATGTTCAGATAGCTTTTTCACAATGGACGTAAATCGTAACGGAATGAATGTTCCACTCTTTTTATGTAGATCGTGATGGTTAAATAAATAATAAATTCATTCCACAAAGATCGGTATAATATTTAATAAATACAAAGTATTTTATGCTTTAAATATATGTTTATAAATATGCTTATTTGTTCTTTATAGTGTGAATAAATTACTAAATTCCGGAAGGGATAGTGTATTGTGTACTGAATGTTCATGTATATTATTTTCTATGAATCTTTTTTATATTCCCCCCTGTTAGAATTGCCAATAAGGTTGGGTGGAATTTATTCAGATAATAGAATAATAGATAGTAAGTCACGATTATGAGGCTAGGAATAAAGAAGTATAATAATATCATGGAAAAATTGCTATCTTTAAGAACCAAAATTGTCCTACGAACATGCTCGTGTTGAAAAGACCTGAATATGCGCTGATAAGGTCTTTCCATTTGTAATCTTCGATAAGTAAATTATTACCTGAGAAAAGGCTGGCAGTATAAGGTATTTTCTGGGCAATGTAATATTTGCCTATAAAAGATCGATCGCTTTCAATACCCTTTCCATTTGTGTTTTCCAAGATAAATCTTGAATTGAATGCCGGATCTCTTCTGGGCTATATTTTTGTTGCTTATAGAAGGAAATGATCCGGGGGATATCGATGGGACTCTCGTCTGCACTTACCTTGAGGATATAAGGCTTGTCCTCAAAGTCATTATCGATCTCGGAGTAGATGAAGGGGAGTCCCCGTGCGGCGTATTCCCTGTTTTTTAGTGTCTTGATACGGGTGATTTTACTTCGGTGGCGGGCGAGGCTGCCAATTCCCATGTCTGCGTTCTCGAACAGGGCATCCAGCTCTTCTCCATGTTTGGCTCCATGGAGGATAACGTATTGGCTTAACCGGGTGTCGTGCCGTAAAAGAGGGAGGATGGAGTTCTCTTCCTGTTGCCCGAAAAAGTCTCCGACCAAATGAAAATAGACCTTGTATTCCGGATCGTTCGCGTAATAATTTAGCAATCCGAGTATCAGGCGGTCGAATCCATGATATAGATGGATCTCCGCTACACCGATCAGATGAAGCTCGTGGATCGTATCATTCCGGTGCTGTTTCAGTTTGATACGGGAGAAATCTATCCCATTTGATATCCGTATCGTATCTATTCCGAATATTTGCTCGTATTCGGTAAAAGTAACGATACGGTGTAACTGCTTGGCTAGTTGCCGGCGAAAACATTTATCGATTAGCAATTCCATGTTCTTGAGGGGTATGTTATCCTCGTGATCGTATGGATAGGTCGGTATCTCCATGACGATCCGGATATTCGCTTCCTTCATTTTCCGTGCCATGCGGATGGTGAACGGGTTGGCGTTATGATCCGATCGCATGTAAACAAACTCTATCCTATTCTGTATAGCGTATTGGGCGATGGAGTCGAACTCGATACGTTTTAATATCTTTCCCTTTAGTCCGTTCCCATATTTACGTATAGGCATATCATCCACCCAACGTGTCTTGTAGCCATTCTCGTCTGACGAAAAGTGGCACAAATGTACCTCATGCCCCAGCTCTCTCAGTGCGTCTATCTGATAAGATATTTTCTTGCTGATGCCGTTCGCTGGATTGAAACCATGGAAGACAAGGAATAGGATATTCATGCTCGTTTTTTATTAAGCTTTGATAAGACGTTTGAAAAGCAATATTAGTAAATTCTTTGTCGAGACATATTCCCTGTATTTCCGGATGTATTGGCTAGCCACGTACAACCGGTCTTTCAAGGGGAGGCGATAGGATAGCCAGGCCGCTGCGTCGAGCATCTGGAAAAGGTATTTATCTATGGTCGCCTTTGTTATCGGATGATCGTTGGCGTAAGCTAGGAGATGATCGCTAACGATAAAATAGCAATCCATGTTTCTTCGGGAGAATCGCCGGGTCATGATTGAGTCTTCCCTGAGCCTCCTCTTGAAAAAGCGGTCGTTTATACGCATTATGCGTCTTGCCTCCAAGTACAATATGCAGGTGAATAATTGATCCTCATGGATGATTCCCGGGAGGAACAGGTTCTTTGTCTGCCTCAAATGGTTCAAGTTTATGAAGTTAAGGCAGGCGGAAGGGGTATAGCATTTGTTATCCAACAGGATATTTAATAGGTCGATGCCGTTGTACAGCTCATTCTCGTCCGTATAGTCGTCACGGTCGTACGTTAGGTTAATCGAGAAGTCATGTTCCTTATTTAGGATATCCGCGTCGAAGAAAACAAAATCAAGGTTGTTCTTCTCGCATTTATCGAGACAGGTCTCCAAGGCCTTCGGCTCGAGATAGTCATCGCTGTCCATAAAATAGATATAGCGTCCGGATGCGAGCGCAATCCCCCGGTTCCGGGTGGCCGATAGGCCTTGGTTCTCTTGCGAGTATATTTGGATCCGTGTATCTTCTTCCGATAGTTTTTGAATGATATCAAGGCTGGTATCGGTAGATCCGTCATTGATGATGATGATCTCCGTGTCCCGCAAGGTTTGATCCATGATGGAACGCACGGCTTCCTCCACGAATACCTCTGTATTATAAACGGGTATGACGATACTTACTTTTGGGTTTGACATGGCGTGTTCAATGTATGTATTTAAAAAGTTTCATAAAGCTGTAATAAAGCCTTCGCAGTCTTTTCCCATGAGAATTCCTTCACTCTCTCCAGCCCGGAGGCTACTTGCCGGTCGTAGTAATTCGCTTCCTCTTCCAGCCGGAGCAGGGCATTGGCGATTTCCTCTTCCTCAAGAGGGTCTACGAGTATTCCGCTATCCCCGGCGATCTCGGGCATCGCAGACGTGTTGCCGGCTATTACCGGCGTACCACAAGCCATGGCCTCTAGCATCGGTATGCCAAAGCTTTCCCTAAGCGAGGTGTACAGGAAGGCGAAAGCGCCATTGTACAAATAGGCCAGATCTGTATTGGGTATGTAGCCGGGATAGGAGAGATAGGGCTTGATCTCTTCGATCGCTTGCTCCTTTAGTGTCTCGTCCAGCCTTTCTTCCGAAAGGTCGGCTATTAGGAGGGGGCGTTTTATGTGGGATCTACGTAGATATATACTGTATGCCTTTAATGTACGGGGTACGTTTTTCTTGGGGTCAGTATTACCCAGGAAGAAGAGGTAATTGTCTGTTTGTATGTATTTCCGGGTGATAGGCCATAGGGGAGCGGATATCGGGCAGAAATGCTGGCTATAGCCGTTATAAATGGCCATGACTTGATCATCGGGCAAACATAATGCTTTCCGGATACGGTCTCGCTCAAAACGGGATACCGTAATGACTTTCTTACAAAGCGGCAATATGCGGGGAACAACCATGCGGCGGTAATACCAACCCATATTCTGATACCATGACTTATTCCCGCTTTGGCGGGGTTCCAGAAATATGATATCATGCAAGGTCAGTATCAATGGCACGGGGCAATGGATGGGAGCCGTATTGCTGGTACAATGCAACAGGTCTGGCTTTACCTTGATTAAGGCACGGGGTAAGGCCACTTGTTCCCATAGGGGATAGGTCGGGCATTTTACCTCTATGATACGCATGTTGGCAGACTCTTTCAAGCAATGGTCTTCTCCCGGACTGACAAATATGTAATATTCATTGTTCGTATCCATCTTTTGTAGCTCCCGGATACATTCCAGTGCTACGAAGTCCATTCCGTGCTTGTTCTTTCGGAAGATACGTTGGGCTTCAATCGCTATTCTCATTTTTATTAGAGTGTTTCGTGTGAATGAATCTTTTGGAACCTCCCTTCAGCCTGAAAAGATTAAAGAACATCAAAAGAAAAAGTATCGGTAGACTGGCGATCGCTTTCTTGAAACGCTTATCCACTAGGTAATCCGGTACGGCCAAACTGAAAGTAATACCTAAAAGGATCAATAGCCCCCACCACTTTATCGATAAGGAGAGATCTATCATCGTGAGGAAGCAAGCGAATAACGTGATGAAACCTAGTAGGAGGACCCGGGGAGGCATCATCCATTGGAATAATTTGTCACAATAATCCCAATATCCCTTGAATAGGGCGGAAGGAAGCTGCGAGAGTCCCATGAACAGGTTGTTGGTCTGGGTCGCCAGCCAACGGCGGCGTTGGTTGTAAAAGTCCTTGTTCTTCCTTACTTTCTCATCGTACGTATAAACGTCTTGTAGGTATTCGATATATATGTTTCGTAAGAGTAATTTACGTTCCATGTATTTATCCTCACCGGTATCGTCGATACCTTGGATAAGCTCCTTGAATATGTCATATTCGAATGCCATGCCTGACCCGCTCAAGGCGGATGAGAAGCCTAGTCGTGTATGGCCTTTGCGGAAAATGGAATTGTTGATCTCCTCGCTTACGGCATCGAGTACGGCTGTGTTTGTGTCTCTGTTTTTTGCGACCCGATGTGTCTGTATGACAGAGCAACCGGCATAAAATGCGTCGTTTATCTTATTGATATAATCGTTTTCCACCACATTGTCCGCATCTAATATGATTATATTGTCGTAGACCAAAGAATTGCCCTCTATATATTCGGTGGCTTTTTGTAAGGCTTGTATCTTGGTGCTTTTCTTCATCTCTATTTCAATGACCTTTACGGACATCTCCCGTAAGGTTTTGTTGGCACAGTTGCATAAGTCCGTGGCAATATAATCATGTTATCCAAAGATTATGGAC
>ERZ773155.1787-NODE-1787-length-17440-cov-9.378487_pt1 | contig 17440 bp, 11 predicted proteins | sample MGYA00511262_ERZ773155 | MGnify/ENA primary metagenome ERZ773155 (study PRJEB29015, sample SAMEA2737828) | human gut metagenome | biome: human gut; feature: human-associated habitat; material: faeces | place: China | collected 2012 ... | reverse complement strand
AACCCCGGGTGTGGGCCGGGTAGGCCCACCCATAGGTGGAGCTCAGAGGAGGGCTTTGCCCTCCTCGCATTGGTGGGTGCTGGGGCTCTCGGCCCCTGCAAAAAAAACCGAGGGGAGCCGCAGTACCCCCTTCACCTATACCCCGAAACGAACAAAAAGTTGCACCCCAACGTGCAACCGGCAAGGAAAAAATCTCCCCTCCGCGGGGAAAAATCTGCGCTGCGCAGCAGCTGGAGCGCGAATTGGGCGCGCCATCATGGCGCAAAAAAGCGAGGGAATTTTCCCTCGCTTTTTTGCTGCATATTCAAAGTTTAGTGGAGCTTTTGATATTCCTTCTCGTAGTCGCGCCCCATGTTGCGGCTGTGCTTGGCGCAGTAGGCTTCGGAGATTTCCTGCGGGGTGACGCCGTAGCGCAGCAGGGTGTCGAAGTAGTACATCAGCACGTCGCTGAGCTCCTCCACAAAGTGGCTGCGGACAGCCGGGTCCTGCATGATGTCCTCGCTGCCCTTCTTCTTGATGATGGCGATGACCTCGCCGACCTCCTCCATCATCCACAGGATGAAGTTTTTGCCGTACTCCGGCTCCATCGGGGACCAGCTGTCCCTGTGCTCTTCCCGCAGGGAGGTCTGCATCTGCATCATCCGCTCGATGGAAAGGCTCTGGGGACAGCGCAGCTTCCGGAACAGAAAGGACCGCCCGCCGTTGGGGTGGCCAATTGCCTTGACAAAGAAAAAGCCGCACTTTTTGGTGTAGAAGTGGTGGTTGCGGGTCGAGTAGTCCGGCGTTTCCAAAAGCCACTCCTCCGCCTGAGGGAAGGCCCCCTCGATCTGCTGCCAGACCTGCTGGCCCAGTCCCTGATTGTGGAGAGCGGGGTCGAGAAAGAACAGCTCCAGCGTGCACTGGGCCGCCTGCTGGCGCACCGTCCACGCGCCGATGACGCTGCCGTCGAGCAGAATTTTCCGGCAGGTGAGGGCAGGGTCGGCAAGCTGCCGCAGCAGCAGCGAGCCGTCGTCATAGCCGCGCGGGCCGTCGTGCTCGACGCCGGTGTGGATTTTGCTGTCGTCGTCGAAGGCGGCAGCCATGATGGGGGTCAGGACGGGGATGTCCTGCTCAGTCAGGGGAAGGGATTGCAGCATGCGGGGATTCCTCCTTCGGTGAAGATATAAAAAAGACCCGAAACCGGACAGTTTCGGGTCTTGGTATAGTCGATTAGTCGCCGACGTATGGCAGGAAAGCCAGATGACGGGCGCGCTTTACAGCGACGGTCAGCTGTCTCTGATGACGAGCGCAGGTACCGGTTACGCGCCGCGGAATGATCTTTGCGCGGTCGGACAGGTATCTTCTCAGTCTCGGTACATCCTTGTAATCGATGTGTTCGATTTTATCCATGCAGAACGCGCAGACTTTCTTTCTGCTCTTTCTGTTGCGTCTGTCGGTTCTTTCAACTCTCTCTTTTTCCATTGAGCTTAACCTCCTTGATTTTTTCAAAAGTCATAAATACAAATACCGTTGGGGTGATGGATCGTTAGAACGGCAGATCCTCTTCGTCGTCGCTGACCTCCTCAAAGTCCTCCGCAGCGCCGCTGGAATAACCAAAGCTGGACGCGGTGGAAGCTGGGGCGGAATAGCTGTCGGAAGCGTGTCCTCCCGCATAGGAGGAACGGGCCGGTGGCGGCGGACCAAAATCGTCCGGAGCGGTGGGAGCGGAAGCGGAAGTGGCGTTTTTGCTGTCGGCAAAGTACGCCTGGTCAACCACGACCTCCACAGCCTGCCGCTTGTTCTCGTTGCGGTCCACATAGTTGCGCACCTGCAGGGAACCCTCTACGGCCATCAGTCTGCCTTTGGAAAAATATCTGCTGATAAATTCCGCAGTCTGACGCCATGCAACACAGTTGATGAAGTCTGTCTGACGGTCCGCGCCCTTGCCGTAATTTCTGTCCACAGCAAGCGAAAAAGAAGTGACCGAAAGGTCGGAGTTTGTTTTTTTCAGCTCCGGGTCCGCGGTCAGCCTTCCCATTAAAATTACACGGTTCAGCATGATAAATCCTCCTTAGTCCTCTTTCTTAACGATCAGGGAACGAAGAACGCCGTCGGTGATTTTGTAGTTACGGTCAAGCTCTGCCGGGAACTCTGGAGCGCTGGTGAAGGTGGCGAATACATAGTAGCCCTCGACCTCGTCCTGGATCGGGTAAGCCAGTCTGCGTTTGCCCCACTCTTCTACGGTTTCCAGTGTGCCATGTTTTTCGATCAAAGCGGTGAATTTCTCTACCAGGGCTTTGACAGCTTCGTCACCGTTTTTGGTGTTGAAGATCATGACGGTTTCATACTTGTCATTCAGTTTTGCCATTGTAAAAGCACCTCCTTTTGGACTTAAGGCCCTGCCGGTTATGCAGGGCAAGGTTTGCCCCTTTCCGCAAGCCGGAAGAATCGCGGTTCGCCGGACGGACAACGTGAAAATTATACCAAAACAAGCTTTCTTTTGTCAAGGGCCGGTTCGGCAAAAGGGGCCTTGTCCCGCCTTTTTTGGAGAAGTAGACAAAGACGGGGAGAAAGTAGGGCGCCTTTCTTGGGAATTAGCCCTGCGCCCAGTCCTTGCAGCAGTCCACCCAGGCAAGGCTGTGGGAGAGTTCTGCCAGCTCGTCCGGGGTCAGGCGGACGGCGCTGTGGGCGTCCCCGGCGGCGGGATAGACTGCCGAAAAACGCCGCAGCGAGATGTCCAGATAGACTTTGACCCCCGGCAGGAGGGCAAAGGGGCAGACCCCGCCCGGCGCGTGGCCCACCGCATTTTCCACCTCGGCGGCGGGGATCATCCTGGCCTTTTCGTGGAAAAGAGCCTTAAATTTGGGGTTGTCGATGCGGGCATCCCCGGCGGCGACGATCAGCACCGGCTCCCCCTGCACCCGGAAGGAGAGGGTCTTGGCGATCTGACAGGGTGCACAGCCGACGGCAGCGGCGGCCTGCTCGACGGTGGCGCTGGACTGCTCAAAATGCAGCACGCGGTCGGAGAGCTGGTTCTGTGAAAAATATTGCTTTACCTGTTCATAAGACATTTTATTCACCTTGTGTCGAAAGAACTAGAGCAGCACCATCATCACGGTGCCGGAGAGGAAGGTCAGGCCCAGCAGCAGCGCCAGTACCACAAAGACCGCCAGCGCGCTCACCCCGCCGACCGAGGAGAGGGTCTGGTAGTACTCGTTCTCACTGCCGCCCGAGGAGAGGCCGCGCAGCTTCTCAATCTTCTGGCGGCAGTGCTTGTAGTAGAAGTGGTTGGCGGTGAAGCCGACAAAGACGGCCAGCCCCAGCCGCGCGTAGGTCAGCAGCTGGGAAAGGATCTGCAGCCCCTCCAGCCCGGTGAAGTCATACTGCAGCGAGGTCACCAGCATCGGGTCGGCGATGGTCTGCCGCAGCATGTGGAACGAGAGGATGAGCGAGGGGATGTTGGTCAGCAGATAAATCCCCAGCAGGATCGAGCCGATTTTATACATTTTGCGGTAGAAAAAGTAGAGAAAACCGAACAGGAAAGAGGACCAGTTGAAGATCTTTGCTTTGGCCCGCTGGGAAAAAATCTTGAACACCCGCAGAAAATAGATGTAGTTCTGACGGACGATGAAGATAAAGTCCTTGGCAGGAATGCCGTCGAGCTCGTCGTCGGCATAGATGGCCTCGAACATATCCGCAAAGCCGGTGTCCGATACCTCCTCCCCCTCAAAGGGATTTTCCACCACCGGCCGGTCGGCGCGGGGGGCCTGGTGCAGCGGGAAGCGGCAGTTGGGGCAGAACTGGTCCTCCTCGTGGCAGAAAAGCCCGCAGTTGGGGCAGATGATGTTGCCGTTCTGGTCGGGCTGCACGCCGTCCCTCTGCGCCTGATGCTGGGGGCGCTGGTCGTTGGGGTTCTGCCAGCTCAAGCCCTCCTGGTGCAGCTGATCCTGCAGGGCGCAGTGGCCCAGACTTTTATAACATTCCCGGTGGTGGGGCGCGCCGCACTCCGGACAGACGACGATGTCGTCGCCCTCCTGGAACGGCTTGCCGCAGACCGGACAGCAAACGCCTTGATAATTCATTACATTCAACCTTTCCAATAAAGAGAGTGTCGTTTTGTTATTTGTATTATAATAGTATACTACAGCCGGGCGGAAAAATCTAGGAGCGCGGGCAAGAATTCATCGGGAATTTAAAGAATTTGCCGAAAGGACAGAGCGGGCTTTACATTTTGGCCGCAGTCTACTATAATAAAAGATAAAAGCTGTCCGGTATGGAAGAAGGGAAGAGGCGCTGTGTGACCAAAAGTTCTCTGCGAATCGAACAAAATATAACAGAAAACAGGAGGAAGCAACGATGCTTCAGTTAGAAGAATTAAAACAGGCGCTGCTCGCGCAGCAGCCCAAAATCCAGGACCTGCGCGAGGCGCTGGGCTGCGATAAGCTGCTGGAGGAAAAGAAAAAGCTGGACGAGGAGGCCGCCAGTCCGGACTTTTGGAACGACATGGAAAACACCAGGCGGGTCCTCAAGGAGCAGAAGGTGGTCAACGAAAAGCTGGATTCTTACAACAGTCTGGTCAGCATGTTCGAGGACGCCCAGACGATGGTGGAGCTGGCGAGCGAAGAAGAATTTGGCAGCGAGGAGGAGCAGGAGGCCTTTCTGCGGGACATCCGCGACAACCTCAAGGAGATCGACGCCCGCATCGAGGAGGAGAAGCTCTCGGCGCTATTGTCCGGGGAGTTTGACTCCAACAACGCCATCCTGACCTTCCACGCGGGCGCGGGCGGCACCGAGGCCCAGGACTGGGTGCAGATGCTCTACCGCATGTACGCCCGCTGGTCGGAGCGCCACCACTTCAAGGTCAAGGTGCTGGACTATCTGGCCGGGGAGGAAGCGGGCATCAAGAGCGCGTCGATCCTCATCACCGGCACCAACGCCTACGGCTTTTTGAAGTCGGAGAACGGCGTCCACCGGCTGGTGCGCATCTCGCCGTTTGACGCCTCCGGCCGCCGCCAGACCTCCTTTGCCTCGCTGGAGGTGATGCCCGAGATCGACGACGACTACGACATCGAGATCAACCCCGCCGACCTGAAGATCGACACCTACCGCTCCGGCGGCGCGGGCGGCCAGCACGTCAACAAGACCGAGTCGGCCATCCGCATCACCCACATCCCCACCGGCGTCATTGTGGCCTGCCAGAACGAGCGCAGCCAGCACCAGAACCGCGAGGTGGCGATGAAGATGCTCAAATCCAAGCTGGTCAAGATCAAGGAGCGCGAGCACCTCAAGCGCATCGAGGACATCAAGGGCGAGCAGCAGCAGATCGGCTGGGGCTCCCAGATCCGCTCCTACGTCTTTATGCCGTACACGCTGGTCAAGGACCACCGCACGGGCTACGAGACTGGCAACATCAACGCGGTGATGGACGGCGAGATCGACCCCTTTATCAACGCCTACCTCAAGGCCGCGTCGCAGGGGGAAATTTAACCAAAGAGGAGGAAGCCGATGACGGCGCTCTACCTGGTGCGCCACGCACAGCCGGTCTATCAGGGGTATCAGGAGACCCCGGAGCTGGCGCCGCTGAGCGAGAAGGGCCGCGCGGACAGCGAGCGGCTGGCGGACTTTCTGCAGGGGAAGGGGATCGAGCAAATCTATTCCAGCCCCTACCCGCGGGCGGTGCAGACGCTGGAGCCGCTGGCCCGGCGGCTGGGCCTGCCCATTGAGCTGGAGCCGGACCTGCGCGAGCGCACCGTCGGCAGCTGGGTGGAGGATTTTCCGGCCTTTGCCCGGCGGCAGTGGGAGGATTTTGATTACCGCCTGGCGCAGGGGGAGAGCCTGCGGCAGGTGCAGCAGCGGGCGGTGCCTGCGCTGGAGCGATTGGCGCAGCGCAGTGAGGGCAAAACCATCGCCGCCGGCGGACACGGGACGGCTATCAGCGTGCTGCTCCATTCTTTTAGCAAAGGCGGGTTTGGCTATTCTGATTTCTGCCGCATCCGGGAAAAGACGCCCTGGGTGGTGCGCCTGACCTTTGCGGGGAGCGAATGTGTGGCGGTGGAGGAAGTGTGGGAAGAAGGATAGCGCGAAACTTCCCGCCAATATAAAGAAAAGTGTAAGAGGGCTGCCCGGCTGGGGCGGCCCTTTTTCTTTTACAAAAAAAGTTTTTTCTCCTGCATCAATCAGGCTGGAAAATGACACCAGTATGATAGAGGGAAGATTTGGGGGCCGCCGCTGCGGCGAAGCTCCCTTCAAAACAAAGCTTGTCTGCAATTTTTTTTAGCAGGGTGTAACAAATCGGCCCTGTTTGTCGTCTTATAAACAAGAGGAGAAATTTATGACTGACTGTTTTCAGATAAGCCCTCGCTTCAAGGAGAAAGGAGCGTAAACCATGAAACAAAAGCACAACCTGTTTTCCAAAACCATTGCACTGGCGATGGCGATCCTGATTGCGTCCACGACGCTCACCGGATGCAGCTGGTTCAGCTCCCGCCAGGATGAGTCCTCCCAGGAGGTGGTGCTGGAAGCGCCCGAACCGGACGCCCAGGACCCGGGAGAGGACATTGTGGACGACTCTGAGGTGACGGCGGACGAGGACCCGACCATCCAGAGCGACGAGGAAGAAAATGTGGTGGAGGAGCCGGACACCACGACCACCGGTTCCAAGCCTGAAACGACCACCACCGGGACCACCGGCACTGCCTCCGGTTCGACGACCACCACCCAGACAGTCGTGGTCACCACCCCGCAGCAGACAGCCGCTCCGACAAACACCAACAAGACAAATAGCAGCTCGAGCAGCTCGAACACCTCCAAGACTTCGAGCACAACGAAGCCCACCGGCACCACCTCGCGCCAGCAAAGCTCCCAGAACACGACGGCGGTTTATCAGCCGGTCGGCAGCAAGCCGGTCGAGAAAAGCGCCGCAAAGCAGCTGGCACAGCCAACCGGCGGCGCGCCTACCCCGAAGAAGAACACCAGCTACCCCAGCGCGCGTTTTTCGCAGAAGGGCACCTACAGCGAGTCCAAGGTCTACCAGGACGGCTACATCGACACCGGCTCGGTGACCATCGCCAACAAGACCTTTGTCGGCAGCCTGTACATCAAGGTTCCGTCCGGCACCGTCACCCTGAAGAATGTGGACATCCAGGGCACTCTCTATGTCCACAGCGGCAGCGACTGGGTCAAGCTCTATGACGTCAACGCCTCCAAACTGGAGGTAGAGAGCAAGGACACCTCCCGCGTCTTTGCTTCCCGCGACACCGAGCTTTCCAACGTCAGCATCAAGAGCGAGACCATCCTGGAGGAGGGCGGCATGTTCTCGAACAGCCGGGGCTTCACCAACGTCACCGTCAACGCCCCGAAGGGCACCACCCTGACGATGAGGAATTTGGCGCTCAACCTTTTGACCACCCGCTCCGACTGCGACGTCGTGTATGACGACGACACCATCATCAACTACGTCTACAACTACGCCCCCACCGACCTGTACGGCTACGGGCAGATCAACCGCCTGTACTGCTACAGCAATGGGGTTTACTACGACGCTAAGCCCCTGTATATCGAGACCGGGCGCGGCTATGCCAGCCCATCCAAACGGATTTATTCCAGCGGCTCCGGTTCCGGCTCCTCCAGCCAAACCAAAAAGGTCACCCTGTACGGCATCGCCGACCAGTATCTGGATATCGGTGAAAAGAAGATTGTAGGCATCGACCACAACGGCAGCTCGCTGAAGGTGACTACCAGCAATTCGAGCGTGGCCAAGGTGACCTACTCCACCGCCAAGAGCCATATCACCATGACCGGCGTTAAGCCGGGACGGGCGACCATCAAGGTTACCTCCTCCCGCACCGGCTATGAGAGCAGCACAATCTCGTTTGATATCATCGTGCGCGACGACGCTGCCAAGACCGTGCAGCTTTCGGGCATCTCGAACAAGTACATGGACGAAGGCGACGTGCGCTATGTCAGCGTCAACACCAACGCCAGCCGCATCACCCTCAATAACTCCAATTCCCGGGTGGCGGAGGTGACGGCGGATGGCTTCCAGCTGAAAATCCGCGCCAAAAACGCCGGAACCACCACTGTGAAGGTCACCGCATCCCGCTCCGGGCAGGTTTCCAAGAGCACAACCTTCAAGGTCATTGTCAGCGGAAGCAGCAGCGGCAGCGAGGACAAAGTGATTATCCGCAAGATCAGCGACCAGATTATGAACCGCGGAAGCGAGCGGATCATCAACGTCTACACCGACGGCAGCTCGATCAAGGCAAGCAGCAGCAACACCAGCGTCGCCAGAGTCAGCACTCGCCGGGATGACACCGTTATCATCGAGGCAGTCGGCACCGGCACAGCCCGCATCACCGTCACCGCCTCCCGCCGCGGCTACCGCGACGCGACCACCAGCTTTTATGTCGACGTCAACGGAAAGACCATCTCCGCCCCAACCGTTTACATGAACTATCAGGGCGGCGGCAGCTACCCCGAGGGCAGCTGGACCAACCAGAACGTCACCTTCACCCTGACCGGCTACAGCAGCGGCCGGACCGCCTACTCCTATGAGCGTCCGGCGGGCGGCAGCTCCTCCCAGTGGGGCAACCGCAGGGAGCTTCCAGACGGAATCCTGACCATCCGCGACGAGGGGCAGAAGGATTACTACTTCTTCACCCGCGGCAGCGCCGGCGACAGCGAGGCCACCGGAGTGTATACGGTCAGGATTGATAAGACGAAGCCTAGCATTACTGAGACTTCCGCCTCGGGGAATACACTTTCCTTCAAAGTTTCTGACAGCCTGTCCGGTGTGGCGAGCGTCGTGGTGAAAAATGCCGCGAATACATCCTACACTCCGACCCTCACAAACGGGACCTATACCTTTAGTCCTACCGATGCTGGTGAATACACTGTCTTTGTAACCGACCGCGCAGGCAATACAGCGCAGTCCGGGCCTTATAGCCTTTCCGGCACAAGCAAACCGGATACTGAAAAACCGGCTATCACGCTGGAAAAGGTCAATCAGGAAGGCTGGCACAAAGCTGCTCCGACGGTCAAATTCAAGGTGACCGACAACAGCGCCATCAAAGAAGTCAAGGTGAACAATACTGTTTTGACGATTGGCGCTGATGGGTTCTATGCTTTCTCTGCCAACGAAGAGGGAAATCCATCCTCTTACCAAATTACTGCAACAGATGCCAGCGGCAACACAGCAACTCAGACAGTGACGATTTACCTTGATATGACTGTACCTGAGATAGAGGCGAAAGTTGACGATAATGTCAAGACAAAAGTTATTATTACGACAAATGACAATCTGTCTGGCATTGCCAAGGTCGAAGCAACCGCTCCAAATGAAACTCCTGTTGAAGCGACGAAACAGTCCGGTGACACCTACACCTTCACCGGCATAGCGGGCGCCGAGTACAGCATCACCGTCATGGACGGTGCGGGCAACACAGCGCAGACGAGCGTTTCGATTCCACCAGAAGAATCGACCGACCCGCAGCCTCCTGCATCGGAGCGCATCACGTTGAGCGAAATTTCTGTCTCGAATGAAAGCGGCATCGCAAAGAGCAAGACCCTCAGCTTCCAGATCGAGCAGAACCTGCAGCCGGGCGAGACGTTAAACGTCACCGTCCAGAAGCAGGGCGGCGCGCAGCTGAACGCCGCGGCCACCCAGTCCGGCAACTCGACCAACTACAGCGTCGAGGTCAGCGAGGACGGCACCTATGAGGTGACCGCGACCATCAGCAAGGACAATGTGGTGCTCGATACCAAGAAAGAAAGCATTTCGGTTACAGGAATCGACAACGAGAAGCCGGTAATCGATTCTATCGAGCAGACGGAAGAAAAAGACGGATCCAAGATTTCCTTTAAAGTGACGGATGCAAATGCAGTGAACGTTCTGTTTAACGGAACAACAATTGCTGCAAATGCAGACGGCAGCTACAGCGTGACTGGAATCCCGGCGGGAGACTATACCATCGCCGCCACCGACGTGGCCGGCAACACCGCCACCCAGAAGGTAACGGTGACCGAGAAGCAGCAGGCCCCGACCGTCACCGTTCCGAGCAGCACGGTCAGCAGCGCTGACGGCCAGACCGCAACCACCACCATCACCGTCGACCCGCACGGCAGCAGCGTTTCTGCCGTTGAGCCGAAGGAGAGCGGCGCGCGGGTCACCAGGACCGCTGAAAACCAGTACCAGTTTACCGCAACCGCCAACGGCAGCTACACTGTCGAGGTTACCACAGCGGATAACCTCTCCGCCAGCGTGGCCCTGCAGGTAACCGGCATCCAGGAAAAGACCAACGAGCCGCCGGTCATCCAGCTCGGCGAGCAGCAGCTCAATGCGGCGATGACCGAGGTCACCATCCCGGTCACCGTCTCCGACCCGAATGGCAGCGCAGCGGATGTGACACTCACCGCCAGCGGCGGCTCCCTGACCGGGGAGGGCGGCAGCTATACCTTCACCGCCACCGCCAACGGCAGCTACATCTTCACCGCGGCTGACAAGGACGGCAACCAGGCCACCGCCAATGCCTATGTGGAGAAGATTATCGGCAACATCGCGCCGGCAATCCGCGCGGGACAGCCGCAGGTAAGCGCCGGTACCGCGACCGCAGCCATCACCGCCGACCCGAACGGCGGCGCGGCCATCACCTCGGTGACCGGCAGCGAGGGCTGCACCGTTGCCCCACAGGGGGACGGCAGCTACCTGCTGACCACCAGCGCCAACGGCACCTACACCGTCACCGCGACCAACGCGCTGGGCAAGACCGCCCAGACCACCGTCACCGTCAGCGGCATCGACAATACCCCGCCGGTCATCGGCGAGCCTGCGGTTAGCTACAGCGAGGACCGCAAAACCGCCACCGTCAGCCTGAGCGTTACCGATGAGGGCGGCGTGGCAAGCGTCACCTTCGCCGGCATCGAGATGAGCGCCAGCGGCGGAAGCTATCAGGCTTCGGTCAGCCAGAACGGCAGCTACACCGTCGTAGCGGTCGACCAAGCGGGCAACCAGCAGTCCGCCACCGTCCAGGTGAGCGGCATCGACCTGACCCCGCCGTCTATCCAGGTAATGAGCGCGAACAATACCTGGCAGAAATCCCAGACGGTCACCTTCTCGGTCACCGATGAAAACAGCGGCGTCAGCACCGTGCAGGTGACCAAGGACGGTGCGCCGGTTGCCTACACCGAGAGCAGCGGCTACCAGTTTATCGCCTCCGCCAATGGCACCTATGTGATTGCCGCCACCGACAAGGCGGGCAACCAGAGCACCCAGAGCGTCACTATCACCATGGTGGACGCCACCGTTCCGGCAGCGCCGTTGCTGACAAACGGCGGCAAACCGGTCAACGCATATAACGGCAAAGCAGACAGCGTCTACAAGACCGACGCCACCAGCTTTGCGGTCAGCTACCAGAAGGCGGTGGAGGGGGAGAGCCCCGTCACCGTCAAGGCCAAGGTGGACAGCGGCGAATACACCGCCCTCTCCGCCGACGCGCCCAAGGTGACCCTGACCGCGGGCACCCACACCGTTAAGATCAAGACGGTGGACGCGGCGGGCAACGAGAGCGCCGAAGTGACCTACCAGATCAGCGTTCAGACAAAGCAGGCCTCCGAGCAGACCGGCACCGAAAAACCGGAGACTTCCGACAAACAGCAAGAGGAGACGCAGGAACAGCCAAAGGAGAAGCAGCCAGCCGAATCCTTTGCCGATCCGCTCCCGCAGGAATAACAGCCTTTATACAGAGGGCCCCGCAAGAGGGAAAGCGCCGCGGCGCTTTCCCTCTTTTGCTGAGCGGGTTTTACAAGAATAGCGAATCGGCTTTGCAGAAAATGAACTTTTTTTGTCAGTGCGCAAAAGGTTTTGCAAACTTTTTGAAAAGAGTTTGTCATTTTTGTAAAAATATGTTATGATGAAGGTGACTGTTAAAAAGCCCACGACAGAAAAGCGTTGACACTCGATAGGGGAATGGCAGCTTTTGCGGGCAGCATATAATTTGGAAAACAGCCTGCCCGGCAACCTTTTGACATCAATATTTTTAGGAGAGATGCGTTTATGAAACAGCACAAGAGAAAACTGGCGCTGCTTGCGGCGGCCATCCTGGCCTGTTCGGCGGCGGGCTGCGCGGGGACGCAGGACCAATCTTCGGCGCAGTCACAAAGCCAGCTGTGGGTGGTGGACAACAGCGTCGATGTCCAGCAGGATTATGTGATGGAAAATCCCTCCGCCATCGGGGATCTGACCACGCCGGTGCGGGTCATCTCCAAGGAGGAGCAGGCCGCCTCCCAGCACGCTGAGGAGGCGGACGAGGTGCGCGCCATCTGGCTGTCCTACCTCGATTTAAAGCCGATGCTGCTGAACAGCGATGACAGCAGTGTCGGGGAGGAGCAGTTTACCAAGAACATCGAGCAGGCCTTCGACAATGTGAAGGCCCTCGGGCTCAACACCGTCATCGCCCAGGTGCGCCCCTTCAGCGACGCGCTGTATGAATCGGAGCTGTTCCCCTGGTCCTATCTGGCCGGCGGGGAGGAGGGGATAGACCCCGGCTTTGACCCGCTGGAGATTATGGTGGAGGAGGCCCATGAGCGCGGCCTGCGGCTGGAGGCGTGGCTGAACCCCTACCGGGTGCGCAACAGCGCCACCAACGCCGAGCTCAGCGCCGAAAACCCCGCGACAGCGATGCTCAAGACCGGCGACGCCATCCAGTACAACGGCGCCATCACCTATAACCCCGCAAGCCAAAAGGCCCAGCAGCTGATTGTGGACGGGGTGCGGGAGATTGTGGAGAACTATGAGGTGGACGGCATCCACTTTGACGACTACTTCTACCCGACCACCGACGTGGCCTTTGATGCGGCCTCCTATGCCCAGTACCAGACCGGCGGCGGCACCATGAGCCTGGCCGACTGGAGAAGGGAAAACGTCAACCAGCTGGTCAGGGCGGTGTATGCGGCGGTCAAGGAGACCGACCCGGAGGTGGTCTTTGGCATCAGCCCGCAGGGAAACATGGAGAACAACTACGACAAGCAGTTCATCGATGTGGAGGAGTGGCTGACCGAGGACGGCTATATCGACTACATCTGTCCACAGATTTATTTTGGATTTGACAACAGCACCTACCCCTATGCCGAGACGGTGGAGGCGTGGAGCGACCTGATCGAAAACGACGTGCAGCTGTACATCGGGCTCTCGCCGTACAAGATCGGCACCGAGGACACCTATGCAGGTTCCGGCCGCTGGGAGTGGGCCAACAGCGGGGACATCCTGGCCCGCCAGGTGGACACTGCGCGCCAGGCCGAACACTACAAGGGCTTTTCGCTGTTCCGTTACGACTCGGTGTTCCAGCCACAGTCGGGCGTGAAGGCGGCTGTGCAGGAGGAGATCGACAGCCTCAAGCAGGTCTTGTAGGCAAAAAGCAGGACGTAAAAACAGGAGGCTATGGTTGTGACAACAAGAGAACATCAAGAAAAGACGATTGTAGGGCCTTTGATTGGGGTCATCCTGGTCATCACCATCATCGCGGCCTTTGCGGTTGTGATCCTGCGCCAGACAGCGGCGCAGGCCCAGAAGGAAGAACAGACCGCCCAGGCGGTGCAGCAGGCAGAGCAGGCGCAGCTGCAAGCTCAGGCAGCGACGCGCTCACAGCCGCAGGAGGATGCGGTGGTGCCGGCGTCCAGCTTCCAGTTCCCGTCGGACATGAAGGCGGCGATGGTCGCGCCGGGGCGCGAGTTTCTGACCGTGCTGTCCGGAAACATCGAGCAGGCGGAGCTGGCGCTGTCCGGAGAGGAGCAGCAGCTGCAACAGCAGCAAACCCTCGACCCGCCGGAGATTGACGAGCAGCAGGTGCGCGACGAGATCGACCAGATGGTGCAGGACGCGGCGGAGCTGGGGCTGGACACCCTGTTTGTCTCGCTGGAAAACGCCTACGGCACCCTCTGGGAGTCGCCGGGCGTGATGACCTCCTTCGACGCGCTGGGCTATCTGTACGACAGCGCACACCAGGCGGGGCTGTCGCTGTACGGCGTCCATGACCTCTCCTTTGTGGTGGGGGGCAGCGGACGGATGAGCTACATCAGCGCGGTGGATGCGCAGACGCTGGACCAGTGTGCCGAGCAGATGAAGAACATCGTGTCGGGCAGCCAGCTGGACGGGCTGCTGCTGGACGGCTACCTCAACCCGGAAACCGACTACAGCTATGCGGCCTTCACCCAGACCGGGGCCAACGTCAGCATGGACACCTACATGACCGAGAGCACCACCCTGCTGGTCAAGACCGCCCGCGAGGCTGCGCAGGAGGCAAACGCTTCGCTGCCGGTGGGCCTGGCGGTCAGCCCGGTGTGGGCCACCGCCGACGAGCAGGAGGGCGGCATTGATCTTGCCTACACCCAGACCTCGCTGGGGGCCTACCACGCCGACACCAAGGGGATGATCGAGCAGGGGCTGTGCGACTTTGTGGTGGTCAAAAACTACGGCGCCACCGCCAGCGAAACCCTGCCCTTTGAGCAGATTGCCGACTGGTGGAACGACACCCTCTCCCAGAGCGGCGTCGCTGCCCTGATGGGACATGCCTCCTCCCGGGCAGGGGTGTGGGAAAACGGCTGGGGGCCAAACTATGAGCTGGCGACCCAGTGGGAGATTGCACAGGGGGAAGAGGCCTTTTCGGGCAGTGTGTTTAACTCGCTGGAAACCCTGCTGCAGGACCCCAACTACACCACCTACTACCTGACCGAAGCCTGGACGCAGGCAGAGGAGGGGGCGGCAGAGGAGCAGACCTCCGACAGCGAGAGTCAGCCGCAGACCATGCAGACAGCTTCAGCGACGCAGGTGGAGCCTGCCGCCCAAGCCGACCTCTACACCATCGATGCGGGGCAGGCCCAGCAGGTGGAGGACGGGGAGAGCATCGGCTCCGGCAGCTATCAGGATTTGGCGGACAGCTATGCGGGGGCCAGCATCCTCGAGCAGATCAGCCCGGTGGGCAACCGCAGTGTGGCCCACGGCGACACCATCATCATCACCGCTGTGGCGCAGGAGGGCGCGCGGGTGACCGCTGAGGTCAACGGCGAGACCATCCAGCTTGCCGAGACAAACCGCTCGGCGGGCATCAGCGGGTACAGGCGCTATTCCGCCGAGTATGAGGTGGACGGCACGGGGATGACCTCCTCGGATATGGGCAACGTGGTGGTGACCGCCACGCTAAACGGCTCCAGCGACAGCCTGACCGGCGCCAAGCTGACCTTCCAGCTGGACAGCCTGCCCTCTTCCTCCGGCTCCTACGGCACCAGCAGCAACCCGCCGAGCGGCAGCTCGAGCAGTAGTAGCAGCAGCTCGAGCAACGGCTATGTGCGGCCGGAGCTGTCCACCTCCCCGACCAAAGCCATCGGGGACGGGACGCTGGTGCAGGTGGTGGCCGAGCAGGCCTGGACCTTCCCGGTCAACAAGAACAGCATCTATCCGGACACCGACTGCTACCCGCTGCCCTACGGCACGATGGACTATGTCACCGGCGAGATGGTCAGCATCAAGGACGGCAGCAAGTACCGGTACTACTACAAGCTGGCCTCGGGGCGGCGCGTCTACTGCGAGGATGTGGAGGCGGTGACCAGCGGGGTCTCGATTCGAAATAACCGCATCACCAACATGACGGTGCGGGCGACCAACGACTTCACCTATGTCATCCTGCAGTCGGACAACCCGGTCTCCTTCCTGCCGAGCTATTCGACCGGGCGCATCCGGTTCGAGTTCCAGAACACCAGCAGCACGCCGGGCGACCTTTCGCTCAGCCAAAACCCGCTGTTTTCCAGCGCGACCTGGAACGGCTCGACACTGACGCTGGAGCTGTTGGACAACAACGGTTTCCTCGGCTACAAGGCCTACCACGAGAACGGCAACATCGTGCTGCGCTTTAATAACCCCACCGGCATCGAGGGGGCGCGCATCACCGTAGACCCCGGTCACGGCGGCAGCGACCCGGGCGTGGCGGACAACATCGACCCGGACTGGCCGGAGAAGCGCATCAACTGGGAGCTTGCCCAGGCGATCGCCGACGCGCTGGAGGAGAAGGGCGCTGAGGTCAACTTGCTCAACACCTACAATAACACCACCACCATGCAGAGCCGTCTGGCGCAGGCCAAGAACTTTGACTCCTCGCTGTTTTTGTGCATCCACACCAACTCCTCGGAGGTCAACACCAGCGCGTCCGGGTCGGAGTGCTACTACTTCTACCCCTTCGCCAAAAAGCTGGCGGCGCAGATGTCCAGCGCGACCTCGGACGGGCTTTCCACCAGCGACCGCGGCGCCAAGCACGACGTCTTTTATGTCACCCGCGACCCGCAGATGGTGGGCATCCTCAGCGAGGTGGGCTTCCTGACCAACTCCACCGAGTACGGCAAGATGCAGCAGGATTCTTACCAAGAGAGCGTGGGCGAGGCGGTGGCGGACGCCATCGAGGAGTATCTGGATAGTGCGGGCTCGGAATATGCCGGTCACACCGGCACCCAGAGCACCGGCACGGCGCTGACTGCCTCCGACGGCCCGACCTTTAACGAGGACGCCGAGGACTCGACCGGCTACAACATCATCGGCGACCACACCTACGGTTCGTCCGGCTCGTCAGGCTCCTCCAGCTCGTCGAACAATGACGATGAGGATGACGAGGACGAGGACAATACTTCCGGCTCCTCCGGCAGCTCGTCGAGCAGCAGCCGTCCATCCGGGCCGGTCAGCGAGACGGTCATCGCCGAGGGACCGGGTACGGGGGACGTGCAGTACATCATCTTCACCGACCCGGAAAATAAGAAGCTGAACATGGAGGTCGGCGACGAGAAACAGCTGGGCATCAAGCTGACCGGCGACTCCACCGTCACCCGCAAATACACCACCAGCGACAAGTATGTGGCGACCATCGACGAGGACGGCGTGGTCCACGCGGTGGGCGCAGGCAGCTGCAAGATCACCGTGGTGGCGGGCGACCAGGGCGGCACCATCGACGTGCGGGTCACCGGCGACAGCTACAGCGCGTCCAACAGCAACGGCAGCGGCAATAGCAGCAACAGCGGCCGCGTGGAGGACGTCACCGGCAAGACGGTGGAGACCACCGGCATCACCATCAAGGCCAGCCGCAGCGCGGTGCACGCGGGCGAGTCGATGCAGCTGCAGGTGATCTTCTCCCCATCCAACGCGACGGGAGAGGACATCGAGTGGAGCATCACCCGCGGCAGCCTCTACGGCGAAGTAGACAACCGCGGGGTGTTTACCGGCATCGAGTCGGGGTTCTCGACGGTCAAGGCGGAGACTGCCGACGGCGAGCACAGCGCTACGCTTCGTATTGAAATCATTTAAGCGCCGCAGGGCGCAAGGGCCACGGGGGATGCCCCCGTGGCCCCCATTTTTTCTCCCACTGGCGTGGGGGCCGGGGGCCGTGGCGGCAGCCCCAGCTGCTGCCGTGGCCCCTACGCTGATGCGAGGGGC
>ERZ773155.1754-NODE-1754-length-17665-cov-18.426178_pt1 | contig 17665 bp, 21 predicted proteins | sample MGYA00511262_ERZ773155 | MGnify/ENA primary metagenome ERZ773155 (study PRJEB29015, sample SAMEA2737828) | human gut metagenome | biome: human gut; feature: human-associated habitat; material: faeces | place: China | collected 2012 ... | reverse complement strand
GATCTATTTCTACTCAATCTTTCTTGGATATTCGCGCTGACGCTGTTTCCCCAGCTGGCAGCTTGCCCATCGCAAGAGAGTAGTTCGTCTTGTCGATGATAGGCTTTGTAACGTGGTCGAGCCACACAAGCAACCCTTCAGAAGATGATATATACCAGCAGCTCTGTCTGTCTTCATCCACCGCATTTCCCCAACGAATCAGTCTCGCCAGTTCGCACGGCGGATAGTTCTTCTTGCTAGGACATTCGTTGTCGGGGTAGCATACAACCGTGATGGTATTCGTTACCGTATTGACCGAGAGCACTCGCAGCCACATATCGTAATACTTGCCATTCTCGGCAAGAGTATTGATGGAAGCTAAAACTACATCATTTTCCTTGAATGCCGTGAAGTCATTATCCCACCGCTTCTGAAGCTTCAAGTCGTAAGTTACATTTCCGCCTTCCGTTGCCGCAGGAATCTCCACTACCGACTCAACCATACCGCTCTCAGTGAAGACGAAATTACTTTCCATCGCCGTCTGTCGGTTCACGATGAGTTCCTTTGCTATGATGGAACTTCGGGATGTAATGCTCTCAAACTCCGCATTGCCCAGCTCGTCAATCCTGCCGCCAGTACCGAAGAGCATTCCCTGAATGAACTCTCCGAAGGTTGCACCCTTCTTGAATTGAGAGAGGTCTTCGGCGGTCAATCCTCGCAGGAACTTCTGAATCTTCTCCCAAGTGATTGTGCTCTTTGCTGTGTTATCCTGCAGCCTAGATACAAACTCCATCCTAGAACGTCTAGAAGAATAAACGTTGCTATCAGATGCTGGCGTGGAATCATTCAGACCGATTACATAGACACCTCCGCCATTACCACTTCCTATGCCGCCTATCTGCATTCCATTCACCTTGATGGAATCAACCTTGTCTTCCAACTTACCCAACCGGCTTGTTGCAGCCTTTTCTCCTACAGTGTACTGAGGGTGGTCGTAAGGGATATCCAAAGGTATCTCCATTCCGATGATACGAGAGTTTCGGTAGTGCTTGCCATCCGCGTCCACCTGCGCAAACATATCATTAATCAGCTTTACCTGCTCACCGAGATGATGGTAATCGTATGTTCCATCATTGTAGAACTTATCGCCATCCATCGTGCAGGTGAAGTTTGAGTTGCTGATCATGGTTTTCTGATAGTACTGCTTCGCTCTATCGAACAGAGATAACTGAGCAGTAGGGATGAGGTCCGTATCTGTAATTTTGGTTGCGTCCCAGTTGAACAGAAAGTACTTATCACCAACCTTTGGGCACATAACGCCATCGGGAAGAGTTCTTCCGTAGGTGTCGTTTGCCACAATCTCGAAGTAGTTAACCTTGTCGATAACCTTGAAGCTGACATCGAACTCCATACCCATGAGAGCACCGCTAGTGAACTTGATGCCTAGAGTGAGGTTACTCTTTATCCAACTCTCCTTGAAGCTATTAGTGAAAGAGTCTGTAGAAGTGACCTGCCAAAAGGTCTGAGTAGTCTTCGTTCCGTCTTCGTTATCAACGGTGCTATCATAGGTCTTGATACTGCTGACTACACTTTCCACCTTTGGATATTCCTCCTCAAACATCACGACACCTTCGATAGCCTGCTTGTCGTTCTTCACGACATTCACATTCTCCAGGTAACCATCCTTGGCGTAGAACCCATCACTATCTACTTCCTTGTTAGGGAGCATGAGGTAATCAGTGGCAACACCATCGGTGGTAACGTCCGCATCGGCACCAGTGAAATATCCTTTCGGAATATTTCTGTCTGAGCCGAATGCGTACAGTCTTGTGATATAAGTTGACTTGGATTCTGAATAGGACATAGACAGGACATTAACATTCTGTTCAAATGTTGTCTGCCCTTCCATTTCGCAATATCCAAGGTATATGATAGAGCCATCTATCCACCATTCGCAGTTGAGTGCGTCTTCAGAACAGATGGAGTTAAGTGCATCGAGAATACTGATGGAACCGTACTCGATCAAGAATCTCTTCTGAACATCGAAAGCCTTGTTGTTGTATGTAGTGTAGTCAACGGAGAAATCCTTGCCATTGTACGTAAGACCTAGTGCCTTTAGGTTGCCGAGTATAACGTTCATGTGTACGCCTACCGTTGTGGTAAGGTTGAAGGAGGTCTCGTTGGCTCCGTGCTGAGGGCGATACTTGCAAAGCTTATTCTTCCAAGACATATAGTAGGCATCCATCTGCATTTCGTAGTCGTAGCCATCACTATCATTGTGCTTAGGGAAATATGATGATGTAAGCTCAAAGTAGCCGAAGTCTGGAATCTCCACGGAGTCACCAATCTCGAAATAGATAGGAGTAGCCGTAGTGAACTTCAATATGATGTAGTGGTGGTCCATAAGCTGATATGACAGCTTAGAACCCTCGCCGAAGTCCTCTAATGTGAAGAATACCTTGTTATTTCTCTTAATCTGAATCATTAGCTTGTATATTTACTTGTTTCACCTCTGTCACTAGGGTCTGGCTCGTTGAGCTTTAGGCTGAACTTTGCCATTTCCCGAATGAACTGACTGAATTGAGTGCAGGAGAGATAGATGCACCGATACCACACATTAGGCTGAAATCGGGTGCGGATAACCAACTCCCCCTTGGCAAGAACCTCCTCGCAGAACCTAGCATAGTTCATCATGAACGTATCTGAGTCCTTGGCGGTCATATTGAACGGCAGCGTTATCTCCCTCTCATCCAATCTAGGATTGTGCTTGATAACTGACTTTCCGTCCTTTGAGCGATACTTGTTGCTGATGAACTCCTTATTTGGTGCAGGGGTCATAAGCGTGCTGAGGGCGGTTTCGTCTAGGAAGATGCCCCACGTAAGGTAGGCATCATTGCCATTTATGTAAAGTTGTCCTTTAAGCATAGCGATTTAATCATTAAATAACCTCATAGGCTTCGCTGTGAGCCGCTTTTGCTATTGTTGAGTATAGTTGTAAGGGTTGACTAGCGAAAATCCTATAGAGGTTAAATATCCTTTAATCTTCTGTTCATATCATCCAGCTTGGTTCCGAAGTCATTGTAGGTGAGTTTTGAATACTTCACGATGTCTTCGAGATAGCTGTTTGTCATAATCATCATATTTCTAATCTCCAATACCGCGCCATTGGTTGAGATTCCGAGTGTAACGATGCTCTCCATCTGAGATATGGTGGTAGTCATGTTCTGAGCGATGGACTCTCCTGCAATCTGCAGGGCGGTGAAGCGACCATTCAGCTCATCTGCGGTATCTTGCCCCATAGATGCCCATCCTCCGCTTGTAGCGGTCTGTGATGAGGATGAGGAACCAGTGTAGCCTGTCACCTTTGCCCACTCGTCACGTCTCTTCAATCCTTCCTGGACTATATCATCGTAACGCTTGTTGAATGCTTCTATGTCTGTTTCGGTAAGCTTGCCATCGTTGTCCTTGATAGCCTTTGCCCAATCATCATAGAGCTTCTTCAAGTCTCCGTTGATGAGGTCTTCCATAGAGTAGGAGAGAAGAGCCTTTTGCATCATTTCAGCGAAATCGTCTGCAAAGTCCTGCGCTGACTTGCTCATATCCATAAGGTCTGATACGAAGCTATCTTTCATGCTGTCAAAGGAAATCTGCGTAAGGCTTTCCTTCAGCTTGTCTGATAACTCATCCAGCTTGCCCGCTTGGTCTATGTAGTCATTCAGCTTCTCTGTCAGACGCCCACCATAGTTACCCTTTCCAGTGTTCTCGATATGCTCCCAGATGGCAACGTTGCCACGGAGGAGCTTCATTTCCTCTGGACTGAGTGAGAAGAGGTCGCCATTGAAGTCTGATTTGACGTTCTTCTTGATCCAATCCATCTCATCACTACTGAAACCGCTCCAATAACGATTCCATGAGCCGTGAGAAGCGTGATAGCTTGCCTGTGCCTTTGCGATGTCGAGGTAGTTCTGATTGGTCTCCTGCTGATTCTTGTAGGCTTGCTCGTAGTATGAGGTTGCCTTGGAGCCAAAGGAGTTTTCCATTGCGTCAGTCAAATCCTCGATGGATTGCTGCAAGAGGGTATTTCTGTCAGTCAGTCTTTCGATGGTATCATTGACCTTCTTGGCATTTCCATCTCCACCGAACAGACTATTGAAGCCACCGAATGAAAGCGTGTTGAGGATATGTGAAACGTTGTTCCCGATACTCTTCAATGGCTTCATAACGATGTCACCCGATAAAGCATCATCGAGGATGCCCGTTACTGCGCCAAAGACCGTGTCCATGAGGTTACTGATGAGTGTTCCGAAGCCATCTTTCAGAATATCGAGGATGCCGAGTATTGCGGAGATTATTTCACCTGCCATACCGCTATCCCCTAAAGCTTCCGTCAGAACCTTGGCTGCGTTGCTGTCTTTACCGAGCAACCCTTGGATGCCCTTTGCAAGCGTGTTAGCAACGTCCTTCTGCATAGTACCCCCGAAAAGCTTGTCAAGTCCTAGAATGGAGTTTCCTATGCCTTTGAGTGCCCCCGACGTTAGACCCTGCAAACCATTTTCAAGCTGCTGAAACTGAGAAACTGCCTTCTGTGCAGATGTCTGTAAGTCTGAAGATGCCTTCTGAACTGATGAACCGAACTCCAAAACTTTGTTAGATGCTGTAGCGAGTACGCCCTGCGCTCTAGAGAGGTTGCCTTCAGCCTTGCTGATACTTGTCTTGTCACCGCTCTTCTTAGCCTTGGCAAGGTCTTCCTGCGCCTTAGTAACGGCTTTCGTGGCTTCAATCTCTCGCTCTTGTGCATCAATATAGCCCTGCATGGCTGACTGATAGGCGTTGATGTCGTCCGAAACCTTCTTGAAGATGTCACTATCCCAGATGTTGGCAGAGCCTTGTAGCTTTGAGATAAGCTCCTGTATGGTCTTCTGTTCGTTAACATCGGTTGTGCTCTTGGACAGCTCCTGCAACTTCTTTATTGTTGGTTCCAGTTGGTCCTTGAACATAGCTCCGAAGTCTCCGAAGATGCTTCCCCAATCGATGTTCTGTCTGATAGCGTTTATCTCGATGGTTTGGAGGTCCTTCTTTCTCTGCTGCTGAAGAGAGAGCTTTTCGCCTTCCGTCTGAGCCTTGGCAATCTTCTCTTCGTACTCCTCGACAATGGCTTGCTTCTGCTGATAGAGAGAACCATACTCCTTCAAGTAGTCGCGCATAGAGGTGAGGGCTTCCCTGTTGACCTCATCAAGCTTCTTGTTGTACTCTTGGGTAGCGAGGTCTCTAGCCTTGGAGAGGGCATCGGACTGAGCGGAGGTAAGGGATGCTTTCTTGCCAGCTTCCTTGTTTTTCTTCTTGAACTCTGCTTCCTGCTTGTCAATCTCGGCTTTGCGCTTGGCATAGTCGTTCTTGATTTCAGCAAGCTTCTTCTCCGTGCCTTCCTGCATCTGAGATATATCAGTATCGATGTTTTCCTGCTGCAGCTGCTTCAAGTCCTCATTCAGTTCCTCCTGGGCCTTCTTCCGGTCTTCTGCTAGCTTCTTGGCATCGGCGGATGCTTTCTTAGCTTTGGCAGCGTTCTTCTTGGCGTTGGCTTCTGCCTCTTCCTTCTCACGCCGCTTCTTCTTAGCATCGTCATCTGCCTTGGTCTGCTTGGTGTTCGCTGCATTGGTATAATCCCATCCTCGCTGTGCAATATCGTTGGTTGACATCCATTTACCATTGACTAGCGCACCAGACTTCTTGTTGTTTGCAAGGTCGCGTGCCAATGCAGAGAAGTATTTACCTAAGCGTCCTAGCTCCGGAATATTCATATTCTGCATCCACAATGGTACCTTGGCATCGAAGTTGACGTGGAAGTTGATGTTGTTCTCGGAATAGTTCTGCATGAACTCCTTGACACGGTTGTAGAGAACGTGTACATCCTCGCCGGCACCCTGGAGCTGCTTCTGCAAAGCGTTTATTCTGTTCTTGGTAGAGGTGGCCTTGTTTCCGAAATCCTCGGTAGCATCTGCCGCCCGGTTGATATTATCTGCCTCTTCACTATGCAGTTTCTTTGCAGATCGAAGTTCATAGAGATAACCAATCAATGCCTTCCTGGCATCGCTTGTCTTGTCTCCTGTAAAACCGAAAGCATTAGCAAGCTTTTCAGATTCGGATATCAAAGAAGCCTCTAACTGATTGTATTGCTTCAGATAGATCTGATACTCCTTGGAGTGCTCATTCAAGCCAGCCATCTTCTGTGTTAGGTCATCAAACTGCTTGATAACCGAGTCAGATACGATGTTCTGTATGCCGACGGCTATACCGCTGCTAGAGGTTCCATAATCCTTCAACTTACCCAAAAGGGCTTGCTGAGCGCTATCCACACGGTTGTTGTAGTCTTCGTTAGCCTTGGAGATTGCATTGGCTCTGTTGCGCTCTGTAGCCTCTAGCTTGATTTGTTCGATGAGTTCATTGGATTTATCTATCTCCTGCTGCTTAACATCCACAAGGTTGCTCTCGTCTTCCTTGATCTTGTCAATAGCAATCCCATAGTTGCCATAGATGTTCGACAACTCCTTGATGGTGTCCTTGTAAACCTTGGACCCTTCCTTTGCAGTCTTCAGAATGGAGATTAGCGACTCGACCTTGCTTGATGCTTCATTTGCACTCTCGGTAAACTTGGAGGTCTTGGTTGCTGCATCTTCTGCGCTATTGCCGAAAAGATTGAACATCGTGACTCCAGCTGCTACTGCACCAAGAACCAGACCGAGAACATTTGAAGAAGAGACCATATTGAACAGAGCCATGGCATCCTTGGCGGTTGTGATAGACTTCGCTAAAGACAAGAATGCTTTCGCACTCTCCCAAGCTACCTGTGCCTTAGATATTGCTATCATCGCTATCACCGCAGCCTTGTATGCTCCATATGCTGCAACGACAGTCATAAGCACCTTGCCTACCGTCTCCCAATTCTCAACGAGGGTGGAAACGACTCCCAATCCGGTATTGATAACACCCTCCTGGGATTTGCCGAGCTCATTGAACATCTGCTCGATGGCATCCTCAATGTTGCTTATCTGACCGGTAATAGTCTTGGACTGAGCCTCCATCAAGCCACCGAACTTGCTACCCTCGGCGGTCATACTCTGCATTGCCTGGATGAAGATGTCACTGGTAACCTTGCCTGCCTTGATTTGCTTCTGGACCTCCTTGATGGCGTTGGTAACGTCAAGACCCATAACCTTGGCTATCTCGTCTGCGATAGGAATACCTCGGTTGAGGAACTGGTACAAGTCCATCGTGTCCATCTTACCCTTAGCAATGGTGGTGCCGTAGAGCATCACGAGGTCTTTAAGGTTTAGACCCATGCCTGCTGCAACGTCTCCCAATCCGATAAGCGTCTTGTTGACATCCTCGGCCGCTACGTTGAACGCAAGGAGCTGCTTGGCTCCCTCTGTAACGTCTTCAACCCCGAAAGGTGTGATGGCTGCCGTGCGGATCATCTGCTTCATGAGAGCATCGGCTTTCTCCTCAGACTGCAACATCGTCTTGAATGCCATTTCTGTCTGCTGGAACTGACCGCGGACCTGCATCATCTGATTGACGAACTTGCCAATGCTCCAACCGCCAATGGCAATGTTCATGCTGTTCTGTATATTCGAGATTACATCGTCAATAGACTTTCCGTCCTTCTCAACCCTCTCGGCAGTCTGATGAACTGCGTTCTGAATGTCTCGAAAACCGGAAACGACCTTGGCTGTCTCGACTATTGTATCGAATTTAATGCTTGGCATAATGTTCTATTTTTCCTTGAATTTATACTCTGATATAAAGAATCTCCGGGGAAATACCAAATGTGAGTGTTCGATATGGGAACTTTACGTGCGTGCGCAGGAAGACTTCGGTTAAATCTCGGTCTCTGACTCTATCACCGCCTTCATGACCGCCTCCTTGTTGTTGCCATCGATGACCTCTTCCCCTGCTGCCGGTATATGGGCTTTCTTCCTCTCCTCGTCTGACAGATAGATTGAAGTAATCTTGTCTTTGATCATGAGAGTCAGGTTGTTATACGATATTCCCCATACCACGTAATCGAAAGTCCATCCGTATCTTTCGCAAGCAGCGTCTATGAGTGTTCCCCATATTGTCTTACCTCCGAAGATAAAGCTATTCTCCGACTTCTTTGCTTCGTTGACTTTTGCCATACGCTTCGCTTCTTCTTCCATTCCTGTCTCTTTGGCTATTGTCTGGTATGAGTTAGCCTTAAGGATGATGATGAGGAGAGTGGCTATATCCTCGTTGGAACATTCTTTGAAGATTAGCTCCGTCTGCCTGCTTACGCATTTGGAGTCTAGTATTTCGTTCTTTGTATTGAGTGAGTGATATGCAATCAATCTGCAGCATGTCTCCCTTTTGGTGTTTGCAACTCGCAATGCTTCCAAGAATGGATCAGCTTGAAGTAACTCTTTGTCTAGTTCCAAGCTATCTACCAACTGCGACGTTAGGTACATCATGCCCAGTGTAGTAGGGTAGATGTTAACGTGAGCGTGCTCAGTATCAAAGCCTATCGGCATATCTGTGAGCGTATTCGATATAATGATTCCTAACTCTTCCATATCACTCGAATTTAAATTGTTGGCACCCAAGGCAGGACTCGAACCTGCGACTTTCAACCAGCTTTTGAAGACCCTGGATTTTCATGCGACGGACTATTTGGTCTCGCTCTTCCCCTGAGCTACTTGGGTAGGTTGCCGGCTGATAACCCTCAGTCGGCAGAAGGGATATTAGAATATGCCTATGTCTCTTCGTAGGTTTCCGTGATTTCAGCAGGAGGGGTCTCACCGTCCTGCGGCTTCTTGAAAGTCAAGGCATACTTTCCACCTGTTCCCTTTGCGGCGGTGATAACACGCCAGCGGTAAGCACAATAGACTTCCTCACTCTTTGAGTTGGTAGTCTTAGCCACCACGTCACCCTCTGGGATGAGAGCTGCGTGAGTGTACGTGATAAGAGCACCGTCCTGGGTTGTATAGGCATCCTCTGCGCCGATAGTAGTGTTACCCATGTAAACGCCAGGGAGCTCGGCGTCTTCCGGTTGGATAGCCAAACGGTAGTTACCCTCTACGATACCGTCGATGGTCTTGAATGGCTGCGACTGGTTCTTCTTGATGAAGAGCTGATATACAGCCTCGTAGGTTGACTTCTTTGTCTTGCGGTCAACAATTCCGCCACCTTCCTCAACCTGGGTCATTGTATCGCCCTTCGTTGGAGTAACATTAGTAGTGCCATCCTTTGGAGTTGGGAGCTTAGTCCACTCGTTCTTTTTGCTACCTACCTCTTGAACGTAGATAGTGCATTTGCCCCATGATGTTACTGACATAATTTAATCGTTTATGAGTTTATATTCAACTTGATTATTTATTACATGTTCTCCCGTGCTTGTTGCATATACCCTCTGCTCAATAGCGTGGGCTGCATACTCGCTTGTTCTGAACGTTTCCAAGAGATTCCAAGCCAGTTTGCAGATTTCGTCAACTCTGATAGTGTTCTCCTCGAACTGCCCATCTACATCCTGGTCTTGTGTGTATATATTTACATTTATAATCGCCGTTTGAAGCTGCGTTCCCTCATTAGCCAAGATGGAGATAACGACATCTTCCTTATGAGAATTATGCGGTCTCATCGTCTTTGACAGCTTGCCATTGACGTTGTTCATGAAACCGCTTTCATTGATGTACCGGTAAACATCTGTCTTAATTGCTCCGTCTGATTTCATATCTTCCACTTGTTTATTTCATTAACTGCTGAGTCTATTGCTGTCTTCACACGCTGCTCTACAATGGATGTGGCCCATATCTTCGTTGATGCGAGGACATCCTTGCTTTCCAAGGCTTCCACCTCTCCTGCGTATTCCATTCCGGCAACGACAACCAAAGCATAAACCCTGGAATATTCCTTTGCAAGGTCATTGATCATCTTCTTGCCCTTTACAGAGCCGTCTGTGCCACTGAGAACCTGCGAAAAGGCTGATTCCATATATTTACTTCCCTGCTCGTACACGGCGAAGCCTATAGAACTTCTTAGGTTACCCGTATGGTCTATCCAGCTTTCCTTGGCAGACCTGTTACGGATTCTAACCACAGATTCGTCTCCTAGCTTGCTCAATGCTTTAAGCACATTCTCCTGTATCTTCCTTGCGGCTCTTTGTAGGAAGGCATCGAGAGCGTAAGCGCTGGTTGTCATTCTTATGCCCATATCTTACACTGGAGTTGGTAACGATGAAACCCCTTGACCTTGATAATTACCTCCTCAGCCCCTAAAATTTCTAGCTTGATAAAATCCCCATAAGAGAACTTTTCAATTCCTACGGGCAAGTTATGCACTTCGTAGGAGTAGTAATCAATAGAACCGTCAGATGTAACTAACTTGTTGGCCTCGCCAGCAGGAACTACATCACAAGTGCAGCAGAACTTCCACTCGGTCTTGCCCTGGTGATAATTTCCATCATCATCTGTATAGCCAGCTACCTTCTGCTGCCGGTATAGCTTTGAGGCATGAAAACTCAATAGACTCATCAGCAATTAATGTAAACTGTCGGCTTTGGAGTAAGTGAAACCTCCTCCTCGCCGATAGAGTTATATAAACGATTGACTTGAACTAATATAGCCTTTCGCTGGTCTTCCGATAGGGAACCTATTGATTTGTCCGCTTCGGAGAAGCTAACGGCTTGTATGAGAGAAAGCAGACAGTCGGCAAGCGTTCCTTTGTAGGCGTCACTTTTGGCAACGTCACCAGTGAACTCTGATTCGATATCGAGGTCACGCTTTATGCAGGCGTTTTCCACGAAACCATAGGGGATAGGTATGTGCACCTCATCCACCAAAGCTTGTCCGACCGTCTTCATGATTACTCCTCGGCTTTAGCTGCCTTTTCCTTGAACTCCTTCTTCTTCACAGGAGGAAGCTCGTTATAGGCATCAATAACCTCCTTGTCGCTGGCGTCACTAGAAAGTGTAGCACCAAGAGCGTTGAGAGTTGTGATAGCCTCCGGCTTCTTGTAGGTCACATCAGAGATTGTTACCTTAGCGTCCTCTGCATCTGCTTTCTCCTTTTCGGTATCAACAGAAACGTCTGGGTCTGCCAGCTTAGTATCAATCTGATAGATTGTGTCAACGTCCTCGATGACAGGCAAGCAGTATGCCTGCACCGCAGTTGTCTCACGCAATGGATCAGTTGTTGAATACTGAGAGATAAGCTTGTAATCAATCTGCTGATAGGTTACACCTGCCACTCTGTTTGTTGCCTCTGCTACCTGACCGTAAACGAGGGCACCAATCATCTGTGAGCAGACACCAATAATCATATCGTTGTTCCAAGGCTTAACGCTCTTCTTCACACCATCATGCTCCAAGCGGACAGTACGGTTGATGATGCGGAATGATACACCGGTCTCGTCCAAGAATGCCTCCTGGAATACGCTGGCAGTAGGAACCGGCAGCTTTGTGTTGGAGTCATAAGTCTGGCCCTTGTAGTTGGCAACAAGCTCGCGGGCATCCTGTGCCTTCTTCAGTTCGTCAAACTTAGCCTTACCAATCCAGAAGATCAAGATGGTGTTGCCATCATTCGATGCTCGCTCGATACATTCCTTCAAGTCAGCAACGGTAACACCATTATTGACGTTGTTGATACCAAGCTGATTTTCTGGCAAGTACTGATACGTGATGCGAAGCATCTCCTTTGGCTTGTCATCGTCACGTACAGCTACATAACCATTAGAGAGACCATACAGAAGTGCATACTCATTACGCTCATCAACACCGACATTACAAGCTACCGGATCCTGCGCCAGCTTACGGCGAATCTCTGCTGTCTGACCGCCCTGGGCTTCCATAAGTCGTAGGGAAAGAATATCTGACTCCTTCAAGAACTTCTTCATACCAACCTTTGGCAGTTTTCCGTTGGCGGTTGAAATCTTGTCACGAGACTTCAAAGGAACCGGAGAATCCACTGCCACGTAGTCAGCAGCTACGTAAGAGGTATCAACCGTGTCGGCTTCCCATTTGTTGTCGGTAGAATAAACGCGGCGAAGAATGGATGTATCCTTGTGGAGATACGTCATCTCGTTCTTGCGCTTACCGTTAATCTTCTCAATCAATGTCTTCAGGATTGGGAAGAAACTCAAGATATACTTAAGAAATAAAGAACTCTGTTGCATAAATCACCTCCTTAACCGATTGCATCGTGTCCCCACTGAAGAGTAGGAACGGCTGTTTTCAAAGCTGCCTTGATCGTATCGACAGGATAAGGGACAGCCTTATCATTAGCCTCACCTGCCGTCATAACACCTACATGAGGGGTATCTGCCGGAGCTGTTGTCATACAGACACCTACATACTCGTGATTTTCCGGCAATGAAGCATAAGCCTCACCTGTTACCGGCATTGGCTTGTACTCGCCAGACTTGGTATCACGAATGATAATGTGTCCGCACTGGATGAACTCTCCAGAGAAACCAGTCATGTCAAGAATGACACCACCCATGATGCCATTCACGTAATTTCTGATGATTACAGACTCCTTGCCTGAATCAAACGTTTTTGTCTTGCTTACGCCATACATAACTTTTAAAATTTAAAGATTACATAGTTTCGGCAAGCTCATCAATCTCGTTGTCCTTGATAACCTCAACCTCTTCCTTCTTAGGCTTTCTCTGAGCCGCAGGAGCACCAAGCTTTCCGAGACCTTCGTTAGCACGCTCTTGATCGATAGCTGCCAAGTCCTCCACAACACCATCGTAGAAATCGTCGAACTCAGATTCGTTCTCGAACTTCATCTTGTCGAAATTCTTCAAGACAGTCTTTCCGAACGTACCTTTGTCCTTAAGGAGTGCCTTCAGCTTAGAACGGCGGCCATCATTCTCTCGCTCTGACTTCAAACCGAGGATTTCGGTCTGCAAGGCTTTGTTCTGAGTAATGAGTGCCTGCGCCCATGCTGGGACCTGCTCTTCTTTCTCTTTCTTCTGTTTGCGGATTGGTTTCTTGTTGCCGGCAGGGTCATCATCATCGTCATCGACCTCGTCGTCATCCAAGTCTTGACTATCCTTAAAGCTCTGGATAGTACGCTGCGCGGTCTTTTGCGCAATCTTAAGATAAGGAAGAACCGCATTGACCTGCTTTTCAATCTCTGCGTTTACATCCTCGTCTGAGGCTTCTTCATCGAGTTCTAAGTTATTGGCAACATCGGCAGCAATACCCTCTAACTCCTCTCTACTGAACCCCAACGCCTTTGATTTGGGTTTCAGAATAACTAAAACTTGCTTCGTTCTTTTTTTCATTCTAACTAAATATTTAATTGAACAATAAAATTCAAGAAATATCCCAGTACGAAGCGATAGCAATAAGTAATGCTGCAAAATTATAAAAAAAGTATTTAATCACCAAATATATTGCAAGGAAATATACTTAATGATTAAATACTTTATGGTTACATATAAATATTAGTCTGGATAATTGAGCTTATCCGGTCCAGCTGTGGATAGATATACGGAGAACATATCACATAGCTCTTTTGCTCCTTTTAAGTCGTTGAGCCTATAATTTCCGCATTCCACTTCCGATGCACCTGGAATCGTATTTGATAGCGAACACGCTTTAAAAGCTTCCGCTATCATTTCCTTTATTAGCTTTGAAGTCCATGTACCTTTAAGGATAAGATAAAAACCTGTAAGACATCCCATCGGACCAAAATACAGAACGGAATTGCTAAGAGGGCTATCATTGCGTAGGTAGTACGCCATCAAATGCTCTATTGTGTGCGCTACAGCAGGTGACATCATATCTTTGTTTGGCTTGCACACGCGAATATCGAATGTGGTAGCAGTCTCCATGCCCCATTTATCTACTCTCGAAACATAAAGACCTGGCTCCAGTTTCGTATGATCAACTTTAAAACTTGGTATCATTCTCTAATAATTTACAAACAACACTAAATGCCTTTTCGGCAAGACTATCCCAAAAACCTGCATACTGCTCGGTCTGGTTCGGCTCCAGGGGATTATCGCTAATAACTCGGATGGACGTAAAACCGATACCCTTCTTGTAGCATACCTGCGCAAGGGCAGCAGACTCCATATCGATGGCGCATACGTTATATGAATTAGGAAGGAAATCCTTAATCGCCAATACCTGCTCTCTCGTAGTGACAAACTTATCTCCCGTAGCTATGGTTCCTAATCGGAATCTATCATCCATATCAATCCAGGAGAAATCAGAAGGAAAGACTGCCGGCATGCCTTGAACTTGTCCATTGGCATTCGGTTCGCCGCAATATACATCGTGGTAACAGTACGAATTGCCAATCACGACATTACCAGGTTTCAATCCTGCAACAGCAGCACCGGCGCATCCTACCGAGATAACTCTTGTAACTTTGCTGGACGTATTCGACGAAAGAAATTCTGTCAAGCAAGATGCCGCATTAACCTTGCCAATACCAGACTTGATTAAAGCTATGTTTTGAACATTTTTGTAGTCAAGCCAATTCTTTGCAATCCATTCGCTGATAAGGTCGTATTCCTTATCCATAGCGGTAACTATGACAATCATTGCGCACCTCCTTTCGTTAACTTAAGCTTCTTGCAACGGTTGTAAATAGCGTTCTCATCCACTCCAATCTTGGTAGCAATGGCTTTTACCGGGTACTTGCCATACATTCTGCGAATGATGAAATCCTCGTCAGCAGTAAACACGTGGCTCTTGCTGATACCCATTTCCTTCATCTTTCGATGTATGGCCCAATAATTACGATTGAGCTGTTTTGCAATCTCCGTTGTCGTCATCACCAAAGCGTTAACCTTGATGAACTCAATCTCTTCTGCACTAAAATGTTTTCCTCTACTCATTATTTTATATTTGGGTTCATTAAGCCGCCCAAGGCTTTCTTTCTCTTTCTGTTATATCTTCTGTTTGCAGCAATTCTTTCAGCGTTCTCTTTACGATAGACTTCCATTCTTGCCAATAAATGTTCCTTATGCTCCTGGTAATACCTTCTATGGTATTCCCGGATATCCTCCTCACTTCTCGCCATGAACCTTGTCTTTTATTAGCTCGTACAACGATGGACTAAGTGTACTCCAACGACCATTCTCATCTTTTACGAGATAGAATCCGTCAGGAACATAGAACTCTCGATTTCTCAACCTAACTATCAACGTCTGCTTTGTGCAGTCTCCACTGACAGTTTTAACTAACTCTGAAACGTCCGGGCATTTTTCTTTAAGTTCTACTGGTTCATCGCTCCAAGATAATTCTCTTCCGATGAGTTTCTTGATAGAGCCTTGTGGAAGAGGAATTATCTGGGTTTTATCATTGCCCCATAACCTACGGAATAATTTCTTCGGTCTATCTGAAAAATAACTTCCACACCATGATAATTAACTGCTAACCATGCCATAACTAATACTATAATTTTTTTATTAATAAATTACTTTTCTTATCAAATGGTTTATAACCACTACGGAGATACCAATCTAGAACAAATCTATCAGATTCATCTTTAACAAATTCCAATCCGATTGTCTTCACTCCATTCAACTTAGCTTGCTGTTCTGCTAGTTGTAATAGGCGTTGTGCAACACCATTTCTTCTATGATTATTATCTACAAAGAGTGCGTATATTAGAGCATCAGCTTTGCCGAAAATATCACTAACATATAATGGAATGGATATTTGAACTGAGCCAAGATGTTCTTCATCAGTTATTAAAATTCTGATTTCATCCTTCCATGACTGCTTTTGAATCATAATCAATCCTCCAATAGTTTAAACTCGGCAATAGAGTGATAAAAATCACCATTGCCATATACATCACAACTATATGATTTACCATTAACGGAAACCTCAAAATAGTTACAATCATCGTGTGTAATCTCTACCTCATTTGGTAGGATATTCTCCTTGAAGTACTCAGCAGATTGGATATTATCCATAGACTCCTCAGTTTCAAAGGCTACACACTCTTCGTTAATTATATCTTCTATAATCATAGGCTACTCCTCCAACTTATCAATAGGTCTCCAATGAGTAATCTCACCCAAACGTGTTGTAACAAACTTATGCTTGTCCGTGATGTGCCTATAGCACTCATTCTTACTGCGATAACATATCCAAGGTTTGCTCCAATTCCCCTTTGCATTTATATCACGCACAAGAACCTCCTCTTCGCAAGGAGGCAACCCATCCTCAACAGATACCCAGTCTGACTTTCCTAACTCTATCAAAGCATCATGCAATAAGCTATTCGCTTTTCTCAAAGGAGCATTATGCTTATCGTTTCCAAACTCCAAGCTATCAACATTGTTGCAGATAACTTCTTGTATCAGCTCTTTTACTTTCTTCTTATCCATAGTTGTCACAATTTAAAATATTCACGTATCTGCTCACCTGTCATGCGATATACCTCAGATATTCGGCAGTCTCTAATTGGGCTATCCCATGCACCTGTATGTTCATCATTACAACTACCATCGGCAACACGCTCTACGGCTTCTTCTGGTCCTGTTGCAAAGTCAACGCTTAGAAGTTCCTTTTCCTCGTCACTAAGCCCTTTTCCTTCCAAAGCAATATTTAGAGCGGTTTGCAACTCGTAATGAGCCTTATCTGAATAACCTATAGCCTTACCAATATGACTATTGATTGATTTTTCTTTCTTATCCATACTTCTATATTCTCTTCTTTTTACCCTCTCCTTTTTAGGAGAGATTATATTTTATATTTCTCTTCAACAATTTCAAAATCTACAATGTCAGCATACATAGCTTCCATAATAAGCATACCAAAGTATTTACCTAAATGCCTAGATATATCTTCTGTAGCACAACCTAAGAGTCCAGTATCAATATTAATAAAACTATATCGACGATCAGGGTTATATTTGCCCAAACCTTTATAATCAATATCAGAATGAACACCTACATGAAAAATTTCATAGATAGTTCTTTCACTTGTAAATTCACCAAGTTTTTCATATTTATCTATCTCTTTTGCACCACGATAACAAGTTGAACCTTTTATAACAAGTGCAAAGAAGGGATAGTGACTATATTTTTGACCATCTGCATTCCTGCTAATGTGCATATCATATCCAAGATTGAGTACCTTTCTGACAATATTCAATTTGAACATAGCAGCAGAAGCTTTACTAATTTCAGCTATGCTATTTACTTTAGAGACAATATCATCATAGTTATAATCAAGCGCATCACAAGCTTTCTTGAAGTTTATAATATCCCTAAAATTGTATATCAATTCTTCTTTAGTAAAGGCTTGAAGTGCCAAATCTTTAAGAGATTCATCACCACTATTATACCACTCTATTGCTTTTTCAAGAGTGATTGTTATATTTCTTTTTACCATATATCTTTCTTTTACCCCTCTCCCTGTTGCAGGAGAGGGTGGTTAGTTACCCTGTTACTTCAACAAACTTTCCGTTTTTAAGTTGATACCAAGTATCAGCCTTGATATTCTCTCCATCAACGTACTCTGTCTTAACGCATACTGGAACAGTATGATTTTTCTCATCGCTCCATTTCCACTCTGCAAGCGTTATCCATGAGCCTACCTTTGCTTTGACTCTGGAACTATTGCCAGCACACATAATAACGGAGTCTTCTCCAGTGTTACCAATCTTAGCATAGTCACCGCTTGAACCAATCTTAGCATAGT
>ERZ773155.1746-NODE-1746-length-17779-cov-12.383773_pt1 | contig 17779 bp, 14 predicted proteins | sample MGYA00511262_ERZ773155 | MGnify/ENA primary metagenome ERZ773155 (study PRJEB29015, sample SAMEA2737828) | human gut metagenome | biome: human gut; feature: human-associated habitat; material: faeces | place: China | collected 2012 ... | reverse complement strand
CGGGGGTTTGCCGTCCGGCAAAGAAAAAATTTTTAGGACAGGTGCGGCGGAGGGGTCCCCGCGTTGCCTGATAAAAGAATGGCACCGGGCGGGCCCGATGCCATTCTGCCAGCTTTCGCTGAATTGCATTTTTCTTTCTTCCCGGAAGGGCACAGGCCCTACCAAAGGAAAGTCAGGAAACTGCCCGTTGGCAAGTTCGTCAGAACTTGCTGAAGTTATTTCGCGTCAGCGAAATTACTTCTTGAGAGCCAGAGCGCCAGCAGCAGCTACAGAAACAACTGCCAGGGAAACAGCCAGACCTACAAAGTCCTCAGCGCCGGTTGCCGGGTTTGGTTTGCTGGTTTCTGGAGCAGGGGTCTCCTGAGTTGGCTCGGAAGGAGTTACAGGCTTAGCAGGAGTCTCTTCTGCAGGCTGCTCTTCCTGGCCGAGTTCCTCGGTGGACAGAACGTAGTTGCCCAGGGTCTTGGTGGAGAATACGAAACCGTCAACCTTCTTGTTGGTGTGAGCGATAGCGTAGTCCTCAACGTATTTAGCGTCAACCTCTACAAAGTTGCCGTCCTCGTCGATTTCGTAAGGAACCAGAGAAGAATCGCTGGTAACGATGATCAGTTCGCCAGTTCTGGAGAAGTTAGCGTTGTCATTGTCGAATTTGTAGAAGGAGTCAGCCTCAGCATCCATCTCGCCAGCGATTGCTTTGTCGTAAGCGGTGGACAGGTCGAGGTACATGGACTCGCCGGAGTACATCTTAACGGTGAAGAACGCTTTGTCAGCGAAGTCGAATACAGCGGTGCCGTTTTCGCCCTTCTTAACCTTCCACAGCTGAGCCTTGGAAGCGTCGTTGGTCCAGTCGAAGTTTACATACTCCCAGTTGTTGTTAACGTATTTGCCGGAAACCCAAACTTCGTTGGTCTGTTTGCCGGAATCGTTGTCAGCAACGTATACGTAGTAGGTCAGGGTCTCGGAATCAACGGTCTTCCAAGTATCCTCGAGAGTGATCTTCAGGTATACAGCGTTTGGCATGATCTCATCGGTGTATTTGCTGTAGGAAGCGTAGTCGGTAGCGGTCGCTTTGTACAGCTCAGCCTTCTCGATCAGCTCGGCAACGCCGGTGGATTTCTCGATCAGGTTGATAGACCAGTTCTTGTCGATGTTGCCGGTGTAGTGGCCGTAGTCAGCCATGACTTTGTCCTCATCAGCAGAGTCGATGTATGGTTTGTCGATAACATCGTCGGTAGCTTTGATCTCAGCCAGGTTAACGGTAACAACAGCGTCGTCCCAAGTTACGGTCTTGCCAGCATCAACCATCTTCTGGAACTGCTCATTTACGTTGTCGATGAATTCCTGAACTTCGTGACCATCGTCCCTGTCTTTGATAGTGTAGGTCTTTCCGTTGATGGTTGCTTTCGCAGACTCAACAGTTCTCTCTACTTCCTTATCATCAGAGTCAACAACTACAACAGTTTCTGGAACTCCAAGCAGTTCTGGAGCAACAGCCGGACTGCCAGCAATAGCACCCTCTCTATAGGTACCAACTACAGCATGTACAGTACCTGTAACAGTTCTATAATTATTGTCAAAATCATCTGCATCAACAGTTAAAGAAATTGGCTCATAGTCGTAATTTTCTGGTGCATCTTCGCCAAAAATTGTTTTATAGTCTACTTTATCGATCCAGAAGCGAACAGTAACGGTGTTATCTGCCGCATCATATTGAGCAGAAGAAACTGTAATGCGAGTAGTGGCTACATCCAAAGAAACATCATCAACTCCGCCGATATGTGCTGCATCTGCTTTAATGCTGGTCAGCTTAAATGGAACATCCCTTCTGATTTCTACTACTTCACCAACAGAAGGATCTACGCTAGTTTCTCCGTGATAGAAATAAGAAGAGTCCAGTCTTACGCTCTTAACAGCGTCCTGACCATCAGTGCCTTCAGTCCAGGTGTTCTTCCACTGATACTGATCGTCGGCATACAGAGGCATCCAGATAACGTCACCTGGCTCGAAGTCAACAGACTCGCTGTCGTTCAGCTCGGTGGTGGATTCCTCAATGATGTCACCATCTTTGTCGGTTACAAACAGCTGACCATCGAACTGGAAGTTATCCGGCCAGTCTGCTTCCTGATTAGAGCCAGTGCTGTAGGAAATAGCAAAAGCGTTAGCGCCCATGCCAAGTACCATAGCAGAAGCCAATGCTACGGAAAGTACTTTTTTCATAGTCTTTCTTCCTCCTAAAAAATTTTTCTTTGCCTTTTTGTGAGCAAAGATTCGTTTGGTTTGTACTTTAAACGACACTCTGCGGCAAACAAAAGGGCCTGCCAGCGGCCTGCCGTTCAAAGCACCGAGCGGAAGATTCTCCACAATCTCCCTTGCTCTGCCAATACTATAACACAACGCCTGGCAAAATGCAAGCCCCTTTCGTAAAAAAAATGTAATTTTTATCCCTCCAAAGTAACAGCAATGTCATTTTTACCATTTGATAATCAACAGATTTTGGCGTGATTATGCGGTTTTTCTGCCGCCATGCCGCCGAAGTCTCCGACAGAAATTTTTTTGTAACTTTTCTCTGTTGGGGGTTTTTTTGTAATGGACGTTACATTTAATCGCTAGGGCATGGGCCGGAGCGCCCGCAAATACAAAAGCCCCGCCGCTTGACGCGCCGGAGCCCTTGTGTTATAATACCTGGTGAAGGCGGCCTCCCGGGCTAGCGGGAAACGGCCAACTCATATCAAGTTAAAGTTGAAATTGCCGCTTCCGCGCTAGGACTCGTGGAGGCGGTTATTTCTTGGCTACAATTCTGTAAACCAGATCAACAATCGCCACTATAAGTAAGCCTAATGTTAAGACATCGTTCGTACTCATACGGCCACCCCCTTTCGGAGCTGACCGTGTCGCCTTCACCGGTATGCCTTACAGTATACCACAATTCGACAAAGCTGTAAACAACTAAAAAAGCAACCCGCTTTCAAAAAACGGGCTGCTTTTTATTTTGGGCTCAAATTAGCAATTGCAGTCTCTGTTCGCAGAGCCTTTCAGCGAAGAACCGTTGTTTCTGGAAGAAGAACCGTTCAGGCTGCTGCCGCCGCGTCTGGAAGAAGAGCCGTTCAGGCTGTTGCTGTCACTTCTGGATACAGCGCCGCTCAGGGTAGAACCGCTGCTTCTGGACGCAGAGCCGTTCAGGCTGTTGCTCTCACTTCTGGATACAGCGCCGCTCAAGGTGGAGCCGCTGCTTCTGGATGCAGAGCCATTCAGGTCACTGCCATTGCTTCTGGATGCAGAGCCATTCAGGTCGCTTCCGTTGCTTCTGGACGCAGAACCGTTCAGCTCGCTGCCATTGCTTCTGGACGCAGAACCATTCAGGTCGCTGCCGTTGCTTCTGGACGCAGAACCATTCAGCTCGCTGCCATTGCTTCTGGATGCGGAACCATTCAGGTCGCTGCCGTTGCTTCTGGAAGCAGAGCCATTCAGGTCGCTGCCATTGCTTCTGGATGCGGAACCATTCAGGTCGCTGCCGTTGCTTCTGGAAGCAGAGCCATTCAGGTCGCTGCCGTTGCTTCTGGAAGCAGAGCCATTCAGGTCGCTTCCATTGCTTCTGGAAGAGGATCCATTCAGGCTGTTGCTGTTGCTTCTGGATACAGCGCCGCTCAGAGTGGAGCCGCCGTTTCTGGAAGCAGAACCTCTCAGATCGCTGCCGCTGCTTCTGGAATCGGAGCCGTTGAGGCCGCCGTTTTCGCTTCTGCTGACAGCGCCTTTCAGGCAAGAAGATGCGCTTACGCCCACAGAAGCACTAACAGTCAGTACAGCCGCAACTGCCAGGGAAAGTACTTTCTTGTTCATAAATTATCGCTCCTTTTTTTGGGTCTGAGGCTTTTTGCCTGTCCACTAAGCCACGGGCAAAAAACTTCAAGATAGTAAAAATGGGATCAATTTACAAAATCTCCATTATATACGGTTTTATTTTATCACAGCTGTCCGCTAAAATCAACTGGATTCCAGCGGTGGCAGCCATTTTTCCACAGCTTTTTTATCAGAAACGCCTTATCCCACGACCACATACCGGCCCAGGTCGCGGGTTCTAATGACATAGCCGCTGATCCTTTCGCCGTCTTTGCCGATGGTATATCCGTGCGCATACTGGGCTTCCACCTCATCAATACTGCCATCTTCTGCGATCTCATACACCTGCTGGTCCTCATCCGCCTGCAAAAACAGCTCGCCGGTGCGCAAAAAGCCCTCTTCCCCAGTGTCAAACTGGTAGAAGCGGTCCGCTTCCAGGCCGGTTTCTTCCCAAACCGTCTGCGCAAGCTGACGGTCATACTCTGTATCCAACGACAGGTAAACGCTTTCGTTTTCCTGCATCCGAACAGTAAAGAACGCATTGTCGCCAAAATCAAACACCGCGCTCGCTCCGCTGGCCGATACGCTGACGCCGGTGGCCGCCATGCAAAGGGCCAGTGCCGCAGCTGCAATCCATTTCCTCATCGCTTTTTCCTCCTTTTTGCTGGGAAGTTCTACACTTCCCGGAAATATCTTCATTATATACCCAGCGCCCCAAAAAAGCAACCTCACCGGAAGGGAAAATTTTCCCAAGAGCGTAAAATAGCTCCCCTTGTCACAGCAGTGAAAGTTACCCCGCACAGTTGCAAAAGAAATACGGACGTGCTACAATGGAAAAAGGAAGGATTTACCGGCGGCTAACAACGTTGCCGCTCCCGTCCGATCAACAAGAAAAGGACTGATGACCATGAAAATTGAAACCCAATGCCTGCACGAGGGCTACACCCCTCAAAACGGACAGCCGCTGACGCTGCCGATTTACCAGAGCACGACCTATAAATATGAATCTACCGCCCAGGTAGCCAAGCTGTTTGACCTGACCGCCGACGGCCACATGTACTCCCGCATCTCCAACCCAACGGTAGCCGCCGTGGAGGAAAAGATCGCCGCACTGGAAGGCGGTGTGGGTGCGCTGTGCACCACCTCCGGACAGGCCGCTACCCTGATTGCGGTGCTCAACATCCTGAGCGCCGGGGACCACATCCTGTGCTCCTCCACCATCTACGGCGGCACCATCAACCTGCTCGCCGTCACCCTCAAGCGCTTTGGCATTGAGACTTCGTTTGTGGACGCAGATGCGGACGAGGAGACCCTCAAGGTTCAGATCCAGCCCAACACCAAGGCGGTCTTTGCCGAGACCATCGCCAACCCTGCCATCGCGGTGCTCGATATCGAAAAGATGGCCCGCGTCGCCCACTCCCACAACATTCCGCTGATTGTGGACAACACCTTCGCCACCCCCATCCTCTGCCGCCCATTTGAATTTGGCGCGGACATCGTCATCCACTCCACCACCAAATACATGGACGGCCACGCCACCCAGGTCGGCGGCGTCATCGTCGACAGTGGTAAATTTGACTGGACCAACGGCAACTTCCCGGAATTCACCGAGCCGGATGAGTCCTACCACGGCGTGGTCTACACCCGCGATTTCGGAAACGCAGCCTACATCACCAAGGCCCGCGTCCAGCTGATGCGCGACCTTGGCTGCTACCCTTCCGCTGAAGCCGCTTTCCTGCTCAACCATGGACTGGAAACGCTGCACCTGCGCATGGAGCGCCACTGCCAGAACGCCGACAAGGTGGCCCACTTCCTGGCAAGCTGCGACAAGGTGGAATCGGTCAACTACCCCACTCTGGAAAACAACCCCTACCACGCGCTCGCGCAGAAGTACCTTCCTAAAGGCTGCAGCGGCGTCATCGCCTTCACCATCAAGGGCGGGCGCGACGCTTCCATCCGCTTTATCGACAGCCTGAAGCTGGCTTCGCTGGTGGTTCATGTCGCCGATGTGCGCACCTTGGTGCTGCATCCGGCAAGCTCCACCCACCGTCAGCTGACCGATGAACAGCTGGTTGCCGCCGGCATCAGCCCCGGCCTCATCCGCCTGTCGGTCGGCATCGAAAACGTCGATGACATCATCGAGGATTTAAAACAGGCTTTGGAAAAGGCATAATGCCAATTCCGCCTTTCCTCGGATGTTCATAAATAAAAAAAGAAAAGATAGACTGGAGGTATTAGCCATGAAAAAACTTCTCACTGTCGCTCTGGCTGCTTCTATGATTCTTGCCATGAGCGTAAACTCCTTCGCGCTCGGAAACTATGTCCTCTCCACCGACGAGCTCGGCACCGAGGAGGAAACTCCCGTTGAGGAGCAGACCCCTGAGGTGCAGGAGCCGGCAGAGGAAACCGTTCCGGAAGAGACCGTCAAGGCCAACCCGGACACCGGCGCTGAGGACTTTGTCGGCGTCGCTGCCGCCGCTGCGGTCGTTGCCGGCATCGGTATCGCCGCGCTGAGCAAGAAACACAAATAGTCTAAACAGCCTAAAGGAGCTGGGGAAATTTCCCCAGCTCCTTCTTTTTTATCCTCTATCCAATGTTGTCAAGGTGAATTTTCTCCAACCGGTCCGAGCTGACGCTGGCCACCGTCACCGGCCCCAGCAGCCGCGGCTTATCCGCGGGGACAAAGGTTGGGGTGTCCGCTACATTTCGCAGCCGGTCCGCATACTGGGGCGGGCGGCCCCGATTGGCCCGCAGTTTCTGCCACATCCTGCAGTAGGCGGCCAGCTCGCTCACAAACATCGCCTTCTGCCCGCCGAAGGCCAGCCTCTCCCGGCTGATACCCGCCAGCAGTTCGAGCCGTACCCGCAAAAAGGTGGAGTTGCCGTCCAGCCAGCCGTCCTCCGACTGCCAAACATACAGGGTGACCGGCCGGTAATCGGCGTCCCACTCATATTCTTCATAGAGGAACTCCGTCCTTGGCCCACGCGGCAGCACAAAGAAGCGGTAGGCGCCGTAGTCCGGCTGCGGGAGCTCCATCTCCCGGCAGCGATCCTGATGGCTGAGCAGCCGGTACTGCATCTCCCGGTCCAGCTCCTCAAAACTACAAGCCCGCAGCCCTTCCTCCCGCCGCAGCCAGCCGAGCACCTGCTGCGGCGTTTTGGGGGTGACATCCAACCGGTCCTCCCAGATGGTGATCTGCCCCGTCGACAGCGTCGCGTGCAGCATTTGTGGCGTCATCTCCTTCCCTCCTTCTTCTTTTATTGAGATTGCTCCTCGCCGTCCTCAATTGCGTACTGCGCCTGTCCATTTTTCCGGCAGGCCGCAGAGAAAACAGCGACACAGCGATCGGGATGGCGCAGCGTGTCCAGCATCACCTCGCGCCCAAAAGCATCATAGATGCTCCCCCACACCTCGTTGCCAAAGCTGTAGGCGCGGCTCTGCAGCAGCCTTTCCCCGGGATGGGCGGGATCCAGATAGGGGCTCAGCCAATATTCCTCCATCTCCCTTTCCAGTTCCTCCTGGTCCATCCGGCCCTCCCGCAGCTGACGGATGGTATCGGCAAATCGCTTCCAGGTATCTTCAAAATCCCCGTTGAGCACCTCCATGCTCCGCTCGTCCAAACCCTCGTTGGCCCTCTCCGGACACTGCGAGCAGGACAGCTTCCCCGGAGCAAAGTTTGCAAACTTGATGGCCAGCCCTTCTCCCGCCAGGAAAAAGCAGAGCCTTCCCTCCAGCGTCTCCGCATTCCCCTCACCGAACAAGCGGTTGAAGAGGATGTGGTGCAGCTCGTGGTTAAAGGTGGGCGCCAGCTCCTCCATATAGTCCTCCCCTACCAGCTGCAGAAAGTCCATGTGCATCCCGTCCCCGTACGGATAGCCAAAGGACTGGCCGATGCCGAGCGTGATCACCAGCTTGACCGCTCCCATCTCCACCGGCCCGTAGCAGCGCTCCATAATCTCCTTGGTCTCCTGCTGAAAGCCGGCCGACAGCACCTGCTGCAGGCGCTCTAGCCCCTCCCTGTACTTTTGGGGATGTTCCAGCGCATCCTTCCACAGCGAATGGTGCAGCCGCAGCGACTGGTTTGCAATCTCCTCCTCCCGCATCTGCGGAAGGTGCAGCAGATAATCCCGGAATTCCTGCCGGGTCACCCGCTGCTGATACCGCGCAAACTCAAAGTCGTAGTCCTCGCTGTCCAGCATCCGGTCCAAAGTCTGCTTGTCCGCCCTTCCGTTTGCGAGCGCTTCCAGCCAATCCAGCATCGGCTGCACCTGCGACATACAAATACTTACCTGCATTTCTTCCCTCTCCTCTAAATAGCAGAAAGCAGCTGCACCCCTCCCCGGAGCGCAGCTGCTTTTGGTTGCATTACAGTTTCTCTTCGATCAGTGGTTCTTCATCCTGCTTTTCAGGCTCGGATGGAGCTTCCTGCTCCGGTACTTCGGACTGCTGAACCTCCTCCGGGACAACCACGCTGGTCTCCTCGTGCAGCACCATGCCGCATCTGGAGCAGAAATGCGCGTCGGTCGCGCAGGAAGCGCCGCAGTTCGGGCACTTTCTTACCTTGCGGATCTCCTCGCGCTTAGCCTGCAGCTGGGCGAGCTGCTCGAGCAGCTCGTCGGCCTGTGCAATCAGCTGCGCGATTTCCTGCTCGTTGTCCGCGCCAAACTTTTTGCTGCTGTAAACCAGCGAGCCGATCTTTTCATAGCAGTTCGCCAGATCGGCGTTGACCGAAACTTCCTGAATCTTCAGCTTGGAAGCCTCCACCATCTCCTCGGTTTTTTTGCCCGCTACGTTGGCGACCGAGATCGCTTTGTCCAACAGGGAATTGAAGGAATTGATACTCATAACTCAGATTGCCCCTTTCTCGTTCAATTGTCGTTTTATCGTTAGGCGTCCGCCTGATCCTGTGTCTGTTTTGGCCCGATGAATTCGCGGATGACGCTGTCCTGCGGGATGGCGTCGGTGTTGTTGATATCAAAAAATTCATCCAGCCGCTGGTAAAGATCGTCCAGCTTGCGGTAGTGCTCCGGTGCGATGCCCCTGCGGTCCTCCAGAAAGGGCAGCAGAAAGCTGTGGAAGATGTTCGGCTCATAGTCGAGGGTGGTATCCAGCTTAAAATCCGCGCTGTCCCGAAAGGGATTGATATAGGCCGATTCGCCCTCGCACACCTCCTCCCACATCGCCATTGTCTCCTCCGGCAGGGTGTTGCGGGTAAAGCGGTCGCGCACCATGCGGCGCATCAGGCGCACATCCTGCGGGGTTAAAATAACTCTGTCGTGGTCGGTAAAGCGGGAGCGGACACTTGCAAAGATGCGGGTGACCTTATCCTCCCCCACCAGCTGGGTCAGCAGCGGGTTCAGGCCATGCAGCCCCTCGATGATGACCACATCGTCCGGGCCCGCCACAATCTCCCGCTCCATCCCCTCCAATCGCTTGCGGACGTGGAAATCAAAGATCGGGATGTTGGTCCGTCCCTGCTCAATCAGCTCCTTGATGCAGCGGTTGATCCGCTCGATATCCAGCGCGTAGATGCTTTCAAAGTCCGGCTTACCCTTACGATTTAAGGGTGTCTGCTCGGTATCCATATAAAAATCGTCCAGCGAGATAACCATTGCCTTCCTGCCGCTGCTGATAAAGTGCCTTGCCAGGGTGTGCGCTGTGGTGGTCTTGCCCGAAGCGGACGGCCCGGACAGGCAGATGACCGTCGCGCGGTCCTGTCCGCCGCCCATCTGCTCCACCACCTGACGGATCTGCGCGTTGTAAAACGCCTCCGCCTCGTCGATCAGCTGAAAATAATTCTGCACTGCCTGCTGATTGACCTCATCCTTCTCAATCCTCCCGTAGTGGAAGGGGTCTATTTTCCTCAAAGAAATCCACCACCTTGTCCTTTCGTTTTAAGATTTCGTCGAAGTGCTCGACATATTCAAACGGGTATTTATAGTTGAAGATCCTCTCCAGCTTGCCGGTGCGGTTGGATTTGAGCTTGGTCACCGCGCCCCCGCCCGCTGCCAGGATCGTCTGCGTTTCGTCCATGATGTAGATGTTGTACCGGCCCTCATACCCCAGCTTGCAGTAGCCGGTGTTCTCGAGGTTGCCCAGCGTGTTGCGCTGCTTATACAGATAGTATGGCTGCCAGCCGTACTGGATCAGCGCCTTCTGCGCGTAGGAAACCATCTGCCCTACCTGTTCGCCCAGCTGCAGGGCTTTCAGTCGCTCCTCCCAGCTGGTACCGTAGTTGGCGCTGCGCTTGATCGAGAGGGTGTGAACCGTCACGTTTTCGGGGTTCAGTGCGATGATCCGGTCGACCGTCCGGCTAAAGCTCTCCACCGTCTCGCCCGGCAGCCCGGCAATCAGGTCCATGTTGATGTCGTCAAAGCCTTCCTCCCGCGCCATCTCAAAGCAGTCGATGATCTGCTGGGCGGTGTGCTTTCTGCCGATGCCCGCCAGCACCTCGTCGTTTAACGTCTGCGGGTTGATGCTGATGCGGGTCACGCGGTGCCGGCGCAGCGTCCGCAGCTTCTCGCGGTCGATGGTGTCCGGGCGTCCTGCCTCCACCGTATATTCCTTTAAACGGGACAGATCAAAATTTTTCTCCACCGCCGTGCAGATCTGATCCAGCTGCCCGGCCGACAGGATGGTCGGGGTGCCGCCGCCAAAATAGACGGTTGTGAGCGCCAGCCCAGTGCCCGCCATCTTCTGCGCAATGCAGCAGAGTTCCTCACAGAGCCGGTCGACATAGACCGGCAGGATGTCCTTGGCGCGCTTGCTGGTGATGTCGTGGGAGACAAAGGAGCAGTAGCTGCAGCGCGAAGGACAGAACGGGATCGAGATATACAGGCTGTAGGTGTCGTCAGTGGCCTCCTTTAAAATCGGGGCCTCGTTGTGGGCGGTCTGCAGCGCCAGATCGATCTTTTCCTCGGTGACATAAAACCGCTGCGCAAACTCCCGCGCCACCATCTCCCGGCTCATCCCTGCGTCCAGGCGCTTGTGGAAGAGCTTGATCGGCCGCACGCCGGTCAGCATTCCCCAGGCCGGATGGGTTCCGGTCGCCTCACAGAGGAGGGTAAACATCATGTCGCTCATGATGTATTCGGCTTCCTCATACGGGGTGCGCGGGTTGGACAGGACGGTGCGGCACAGGGAAGTTTCCCTGCCGTTGAGGTGCAGCGTCACCTTCATCAGGCCGCGCTGCTGCCGGGCTTCGATGAAGTCCTCCTCATCCTGCTCAGGGAACTCGGTATCGGCAGGGTACTCGGTCGTGACAATCTTCTCGTCAGGGAAAAACAGCATCGTGATGCACTCCGCCTCATATTTCATATTGTGTCCAACTATTCTGATCTTCATCTGCTGTTTTTGCTCCTTGTAAAATGTGGTCTGCAGCGGAGTTGCCTCCACTGATATAGTAGCATGTTATGTAAAAATAGTTCTACGAAAAGCTGTAAACTTTTTTGGACTTTGGCAGTTTTACGCCATTGCGATTGCCCGGCGCAGGAAGGGGTTGGCCAGCTTTTCGTCGTCAAGGTTGGTCGCGCTGCCGTGGCCCGGAAAGACCTTGTAGTAACCCTGCAGCGAGCCCAGACGCTTGAGCGACCGGAACATTTCGGCATCGTCGCCCCCATACAGGTCGGTGCGGCCCATGCTGCCCTGGAACAGGGTGTCCCCGCAATAGAGCTCGTTGTTTTTGATGTAGGTGACGCCGCCCCTGGTGTGACCGGGAGTCTCCATCACCGTGAAGGTCATGCTGCCGCTGACAATCCTGTCCCCATCCTTGACCAGAATGTCCGGGACAAAGGGACGGGCATAGGGCGCGACCGCGTTGGACATGCTCTTTTCCCCGTCGCCGATCATCTCCAAATCCTTTTCCCCCAGCACAATCTGAATCTGTGGAAAAAGGTCCTTGAGGTCCGCCGCGCCGCCCATGTGGTCTCCGTGACCGTGGGTCAGCAGCAGATGGGTCGGGGTAAAGCCGCGCTCGTTGATAAAATCCGCCACCTTCTGGGCATCGCCGCCGCAGTCGACCACGACGCAATTTTTGTTGTCGTCCCAGGTAACATAGCAGTTGGTGCCCAACAGCCCAACGTGGATAATTTCCAGATTCATCTTGGATAACCTCCCTCTGCAGCCGCTATCTTTTCGGCATAATCTCGTCGGTATCCAGCATGATGGTCACCGGCCCGTTGTTGAGCAGCTCGACCTGCATCGAGGCGCCAAACTTGCCGTGCCCCACCTTGCTGACGCCGATCTCCCTGACCTTCTGCTGGAAGTATTCATACAGCCTGTCCGCCTCTGCAGGGGAAGCCGCCCCCACAAAGGAAGGCCGTCTTCCCTTGCGGCAGTCGGCATAGAGAGTGAACTGGGATACCACCAGCATCTCTCCCCCAATGTCCAGCAGCGACAGGTTCATCTTGTCGTTCTCGTCGGTGAAGATGCGCAGATTTGCGCACTTCTCGGCCAGGAAATCCGCCTGTTTTTCGGTGTCCTGCGGGCCGACGCCCAGCAGGACCAACAGTCCCTTTTCAATCTCTCCCACGCGCTCCCCTTCGACGGTGACGCTGGCGTGGCTTACTCTCTGAATCAATGCTCTCATGTTCTATTCTCCGTTTTTATATTTTTATTGGATGGTTCTTCTGACATCCTCCACGCCCTTGATGGCGCGCAGGCTGTTGAGCAGGTAGTTGAGCTGGTCGACACCGTTGACCTCCACCGTTACCTGGATGAGGATGACCGAATGGTCCTTGCTCTCCTTGGCAACCAGAGCGTGCATCGGGATGTGCATGTTGCTCAGCAGGATGGTGACGTCCGCCAGCAGCGTGTCGCGCGGCTGGGAGGTGATGTCGATGGTCGATTTAAACTTCTCGGAGGTGACGTTGGAAGCCCACTCGGCGTGCACCCAGCGGCCCTCGTTCTCCTTCGGTGCGTTGATGACGTTGACGCAGTCCTGCTTGTGGATCGAGACGCCGTAGCCGCGGGTGATAAATCCGACAATCGGGTCGCCCGGCAGCGGATTGCAGCACTTGGCAAACTTGACAAGGCAGCTGTCCAATCCCTCGACGATGACGCCGCTGGTCGGTTTGCCCGGCTTTTTGGGAGCGGTCGGCTGGGCGGCCAGCGCCGCCTTCTTCTCCTCCTCGGCAGCGGAGCGGTAGTTTTTCTGGAATTCCTCCTTGACCCGCGGCATAATGCGGGAGAGCAGCACGCCGCCGTAGCCGATGGCCGCGTAAAAATCGTCCAGCGTATTGATGTGCTGGCGGCGGGCGATGTTGAGGATGAACTCCTCATAATCCTCCTCCGGGATGTTGATGAGGTTGCGCTTAAACTCCTTCTCCAGCTCCTCCTTGCCGGTGGCAATGTTCTCCTCCCGGCGCTCCTTTTTAAACCAGGAGCGGATCTTGGTGCGCGCCTCGCTGGTCTTGACAATCTTGAGCCAGTCGCGGCTCGGGCCGTTGCCTGGGCCTTTGGAGGTGATGATCTCGACGATCATACCGGTCTCCAGCTTAAAGTCCAGCGGCACAATCCTGCCGTCCACCTTGGCGCCGGTCATGCGGTTGCCGACCTCCGAGTGGATGGCGTAGGCAAAGTCGATAACGGTGGCGCCGGTCGGCAGGTTGATAACGTCGCCCTTTGGGGTAAAGACAAAGCACTCCTCCGGCGCGATGTCCGACTTGATCGAGCGTACGATGTCCTGCGCGTCGCCCGAGTCCTGCTGCACTTCCAGCAGCTGGCGGACAAAGGCCAGGCGCTCCTCCAGTTTATCCTTCTTCTCGATGCCCGCCTTGTACTTCCAGTGAGCGGCGATGCCGTATTCGGCAGTGTAGTGCATCTCCCAGGTTCGGATCTGAATCTCAAAGGGGATTCCTCCGCCCTCCTTATCCAGAACGGTGGTGTGCAGCGACTGGTACATGTTGGCCTTCGGCGTGGAGATGTAGTCCTTAAAGCGCTTGGGGATCGGGGTAAATTCGTCGTGCATGATGCCCAGCACCGCGTAGCACTCGTAAGGGGTATCCACGATGACCCGCACGGCATAGACGTCATAAATTTCGTCGAAGTTTCTGCCCTGCATGTACACCTTGCGGTAGATGCCGTAGATGCTCTTGACCCGGCTCTGCAAAAAGAACTTCATGCCCTCTTTTTCCAGTCTGGCCTTGATCTTCTCCTGGATGTTTTCCAAAAACTGCTCCCGCTCACCCTTTTTGAGCTTGAGCAGCCGCTCGATTTCCTCATAGGCAATCGGGTCCAGAAAGCGCAGCGAGATGTCCTCCAGCTCCTCCTTGATGGAGCGGATACCCAGACGGTCGGCCAGCGGAGCATAGACCTCCATCGTCTCCAGCGCCTTTTCCCGTCGCTTATACTCCTTCCAGTATTCGCCGGTGCGCATGTTGTGCAGCCGGTCGGCCAGTTTTACGATGATGACGCGCACGTCCTTGGCCATCGCCAGCAGCATCTTGCGCACGTTTTCCGCCTGGCGCTGCTCCTTGCTGGAGTAGGTCATCTTGGTCAGCTTGGTGACGCCGTCCACCATCAGGGCTACGTCCGCCCCAAAGCGCTTTTTTATCTCGTCCAGCGTGGAGGCGGTGTCCTCCACCACATCGTGCAGCAGGCCGGCACAGATGGTCTCTGTGTCCATTCCCAGCTCCACCAGAATCTGGGCAACGGCAATCGGGTGGGTGATATAGGGATCTCCGGACTGCCTCATCTGCCCTTCGTGCGCTTTGGAGGCATACTGATATGCCTCGGTGATTTTATCAAAATCATAGGGTCTGTTGCTTTCCTTCAAAGCAGTCATCAAATCTTCAAACGCATGCATCCTATTCACCAACCTTCAATCGTCTGAGAATGCTGGACTGTTCCAGCTGTGTCTTTGCTACCCTTGCAGGCAGGCGCAGAATCTGCTGCCCCCTGACCGCTCCCGGCACCGTCTCTGCCAGACCGAGCTCGACCATCACGTCGATGCAGATCATCATCTTGCAGTAGTTGATCCTCCTGAGCCTGCACCAGAGCATATCGTACCCAAATGGGAATGAACCGCACTGCCGCAAAAAGCGGTAGAGCATCGCCACATCCTCCCGGGTAGGACAGATGTACTGGCGGATTTTTTCATCCAACGGTTCCTCCCGCAAATATTTTTCGTAATACTGCCGGCCTACAATCAGCTTTTCCTGATTGATGCCGTGCAGCCGCATATCCTTCACCTTAATCGAGAGGCTTTTCTCTCCATTATACTCGTTGGCCTCCAGGTTTGCCGCAATATCCACCACATCCCCGGGGAAAAACGGGAACTGGTCCGCCGGCATCCTGAAATAAACCGCCTGCAGCTGTCTTCCCTGATAGGTGAATTTTAGACGGAGATGGCGGTTTTCACTCAGCGGTGCGATGGCGTCCACCCTGCATCCCAGCAGCGCGACGACCGGCAGTTCGTTTCCGCAGCCAAATGGTTCCAGCGCCTGCATACCGTTCACCGTGTCCAGCGTCAGCTGCTGCGCGGTCAGCACCGCGTCAATCTGCAGCTGCTCGACCGGCATGATGTCAAAATGCTCTCTGGCGTCCTGCTGGAGCTGCTGGATAAACTGCGGCAGATCGTTTGTCCGCAGCGTCATGCCCGCCGCCTGATTGTGTCCGCCATAACGGGTGAGCAGTTCGCTGCACCGGGCAATCGCGTCGATCATCGAGTATCCTTCCACGCTTCTTGCCGAGCCGCGCGCCTCCTCCCCTTCAATCGAAAAGAGGATGCAGGGCTTGCAGTATTCCTCCACAATCCTCGCCGCCGCGATGCCGATCACGCCGTGGTGCCAGCCTTCACCGTACAAAACGATGACCCTGTCCCGCAGAATCTCCGGATGACGGGACAGCTTTGTCACAATCTCCGAGTAGATTTTGTCCACCAGCGCCTTACGCTGATTGTTCAGCTCGTTGAGCTGGTGCGCCAGCTCGTCCGCCTGGGACTGCCGGTCACTGAGCAGCAGCTCCATCGCAAGATCGGTCTGTCCGAGCCTGCCCGCGGCGTTGATGCGCGGCGCGACGCCGAAGGCAAGGGCGGTGGAATCGATTTTGTGCTCATCCATTCCCGCCGCCTCGATCAGCGCCTTCACGCCAATCTGTTCGCCCAGGGAGATACACTCCAATCCTCTCTGGACAATCAGTCTGTTCTCGCCGGTCAGCTCAACGATGTCCGCCACCGTCGCGATGGCCGCCAGCTCGCCAAAATGCCAGATCATCTCCTCACCGGAAAGATCCCCCTCCATCGCGCAGATCAGCTTGAAGGCCACCCCTGCGCCGCACAGGTACTTAAACGGGTAAGGGCAATCCTGCCGGTGCGGGTCGACCACTGCGCAGGCTTTGGGCAGCTGCGGACGCGGCTGATGGTGGTCGGTGATGACCAGATCCAACCCGATCGAGGCTGCGTACTCCGCTTCCTCCAAGGCGGAAATCCCGTTGTCCACCGTCACCACCAAATCGACCTGCTGCTCCTTTAAAAAATCCAGTGCACTGCGGTTGAGCCCATAGCCCTCCTGATCGCGGTCGGGGATGTAATAGATTACCCTCGCTCCCAAATCCTCCAGATAGGTGTAAAGCATAGCGGTTGCGGTGATGCCGTCGCAGTCGTAGTCGCCGTAAACAGCAATCTGTTCACCTTCCTCCACCGCGCGTGCCAGGCGCTCCACCGCCTGCCGCATGTCCGCCATCAAAAACGGGTCGTGCATCTTTGCTTCCCGGTCAAAACCAGCGTAGGCCTTTGCCTGTTCCGGCTCCGAAACGCCGCGTCCCTCCAAAATCTGCGCAGCAATCGGCGGCATTCCTGTTTGGTCTATTAAATTTTTTACCCTGTCAGGATCTGCCTGCGGCAGTTTCCACCTTCTAAAACCCAAGCTGATTTCCCTCCATGTCGCTTTTACCAAAGGTTTGGATATACTTTAACTAGTATATTTTATCATTTTTTTCTGCTTTATTCAATGTTATTTATCAAAAACCGCAAAGGAAATACGCCCCTTTCTTCCTTCAGGAAATATTCTTCTTCATTTTTGCCAAGCAAAGGCTCTCTGTTTTATCGATTTTTACTAGATCTCGAGCGAGCAAAAGAGGCCGGCACCAACGCACCAGCCTCCTTTATTTTTCATTAGTCTTTTTACTTGATCGGGAAATTTTTATCAAGAAGTTCTTCGACTGTACATTGATACAGTTCTGCAAATTGCGCCAATCTTGTTGCCGGAGCTTGATGTACTCCTGCCTCGTAAGCCTGAACGGATCTTTCTGGAATTCCCAGAATATCTCTCACCTGCTCCTGCGTCAGTCCCCTCTCCTTTCTCTTCTGCTGCAAAATACTTCTTGGTTTTTTTGTCCGAGACGTGCTGCTCGGGCTTCCTTTGTTGCGTCAATTTTCTTACTCATAGAAAATCCTCCTCTTCAAGAAATTTGGGAAAACAATCCCTAACTTCTATAACCGGATTTTTCTTCAAGTACGACAGCTTCTTTTAAAAAATTGAGACATTTTCAGCTATTTGCTAAACAAATTGTCTGATTTCGGATTTTATTTGTTGGTTATTTCCCCTCTCATTCTTTATCTTTACAAGTGAGAGAAATCAATCCAAGAACAAACTCCATTGATAAAAAAGTGGCACCTACAGACAAATTTCTTTTTTTGAAGAAAAACAAAAATGCCCAAGACAGCTTTAACAAGCTATTCTTGGACATTTTTTGGAGCTGATGACGAGACTCGAACTCGTGACCTCATCCTTACCAAGGATGTGCGCTACCACCTGTGCCACATCAGCATATTTGGCAGGGGCAGAAGGACTTGAACCCTCGGCACGTGGTTTTGGAGACCACTGCTCTACCAACTGAGCTATACCCCTATATCGGTTTCCCATAAAAATGGTGGGCCTTCAGGGATTCGAACCCGGGACCGACCGGTTATGAGCCGGTTGCTCTAACCAACTGAGCTAAAGGC
>ERZ773155.1735-NODE-1735-length-17830-cov-24.424360_pt1 | contig 17830 bp, 15 predicted proteins | sample MGYA00511262_ERZ773155 | MGnify/ENA primary metagenome ERZ773155 (study PRJEB29015, sample SAMEA2737828) | human gut metagenome | biome: human gut; feature: human-associated habitat; material: faeces | place: China | collected 2012 ... | reverse complement strand
TTCAGTTTTCAAGGTTCCGCCGCCGTATCTCGGCGACTTGTATATAATACCATCCCCCAACCATTATGTCAACACCTTTTTTCATCTTTTTTTGCTTTTTTTGTATCTTTTTCTCTGATACACCTGGTGTAGTTGTTTTAGAAAGTGCTGCTATACATGGTTTTGCATCGTTATAAATTTAGTAAAAATTTATAGTATTTTTTGCTGAAAATTGCTGTTTTGAGCCTGTTTTTTTACTAAAAATACTCAAAAACAGAAAAACTTTTTAAAAAATTTTAATCAAAAGATTTGGATTTTATAGCTGTTTTTTATCTAATAAAACAAAAACCGGCACGCAAAAACGTGCCGGTTGTACAAAAACAGCCGTAAAAGCTTATTTTTCGTAGGTAAAATTATTGATATGCGGACGCATATCCTTGCCTTCCTGTGCTTCGGCAGCCAAAAGTGCCTGAATAATGATAGCACATTCCAGACGTTTTTTCTGAAGCTTGCAGCCATATTCATACGGCTTGCTGATATCACCGTTAATGAGATCAGCATTAGCATGGCAGCCGCCGCTGCAGAAGAAACGCGCCCAGCATTTGCTGCATTCGGGTTTAGTCATAACATGGGTATGACGGAATTTCTGTACCAGGTCATTTTTAACTACACCTGTATCAAGGGTACCCAGCTTGTACTGCTCACGGCCAACAAACTGATGGCAGGGATAGATATCGCCCTCAGGAGTGATGGCAAAATACTCGTGACCGGCACCGCAGCCTGCCAGACGTTTAGCTACGCAGGGACCGTTATCCAGCGCCACATTGAAATGGAAGAAGTCAAACGGTTCACCATTGCGGCGTTTTTCCAGATAAGCGCGCGCCAGCTTATCGTATTCTTCAAATAATACAGGCAAATCCTCTTCGGTGAGAACATAAGGCTCGTCAATGCCCACTACCGGCTCTACGGAAATCTCGCGGCCTACCTTAAGCATATCCAGTACCTCATCGGCAAAGTGACGACTGAAATGGGTATAGGTACCGCGCAGATAGTAGTTTTTACCCTCGCGGCTGTCGATAACCTTCTTAAAGCCGCGTACTGCCGCATCATAACTGCCGGTCTTATTGGGGAACGGACGCATAGCATCATGGGTTTCCTTTTTGCCGTCCAGGCTCAGTACCAGCATAACACGGTTATCATTGAGGAATTTAATATTTTCATCGTTCAGCAAAGTGCCGTTAGTAGTAAGGGTCAGCTTAATATTCTTGCCGGTTTCCTTTTCTCTTTTGCGCACATAGTTAACGATATGCTGCACAACCTCGTAATTCATCAACGGTTCTCCGCCAAACAGGTCCAGCTCCAGATTATGACGCTGACGGCTGCCTTTAATAGCAAATTCCACTGCCTTTTCCGCAGTTTCCTTGCTCATCAGCTCACGGCAGCCACCAAAATCGCCGGTACCGGCAAAGCAGTAGCCGCAGCGCAGGTTACAGTCATGGGCAACGTGCAGGCACAGAGATTTCAGAATCGGCGTTTCAGAAAAAGTAGGCGGCACATCAAAAGCCGGGCTGAACAGCAGGCCTTCTTCCTGCAGTCCGTGCAGCTCTTCCAGCGCATCGCGCAGATCTTCTTCACTATAACGGTCTTTTAAAGCGGCAACTGCTGCTTCATCGTTGCTGCCATCATAATAATCAAGCAAATCGTAGATAACCTCATCCACAAGATGCACTGCGCCGCTGTTTACGTCCAGCACCGCCATATTATCATCTAAACGCATTTTATGTATAAGCATAAGTTTCCACCTTTCGCCCTAAACAGTAAAAAGCTCCCTGCAACATACAGGGAGCTGCAATTACTACAAATTATTTGCTGTGTTCGCAAACTTGGTTGCCAACGGTGCAGGAAGTTTTGCAAGCGGATTGGCAGGAAGCCGGGCATTCGCCGCAGCCGCCGGTGCGGAGAGTTTTGTTCAGCATTGCTTTATTAACAGTTTTAATATGTTTTCTCATCATGAATACCTCCAAAGATTATTATTCTTTAAACTATTTTACCGTTTTTTAGTCGTTATTGCAAGAAATTTTTAGATAACCTTTATCAAGCAAGTCAAATACTACAAATACTGTAAATAATCTTCTTATAACTTTTCAGATATCTCATTCAAATAATTACAAAACCATTCTAAGTGTAACTTTTGTGTAATTGATTTTTCCTTATCAGTTAATAATTCATTTTTAATTTTTTCTTTTAATTCTATAAAAAATTCTTTATCAGCATGATAAAACTCATTCAGGTTACTAATATTCCTTTGATAAACATACGAAAAACCTATCCTAAAATCGAATATTTGTTGAGCATTTAATTTTTTTACTTTTGTAAAAACTTTTTCTACTCCAACAAGGCTCATCAATCTTTCATTTTTTTCCATATGAGATTGTTTATTCATCATATACTTTTGAAATTCCTTAATAAACTTATCATTATCCTTATCAGCAAAAATTTCAATCAATTTCGAATCATTATTTTTTAATTTTTCTTCTTTTAAAAAATCATAAAGCTCTTTCTTAAATAAACTCGCCTCAGAATCTCCATATGCAAACGTACTCCACGACAGACTTGAAAATTCCTCCACTTTATCTTTAGCATTATTACGAATCATTGCCTTTAATGTATCTATTTCTTTTATACTCCATACCTTTTTACCTAAAATAAACAAATTATCTAAAATATCTGGATAAATATTGATATTTATCTGATTGCTTTTTATTCTATCAACAATATTATTTAATTTATCAATAACTTTCCTATCTTCATCAATACTATATAATCTTTGCAGTTCATATTTAATCTCATTTTGGGATTTTATGTCTTCATTGGTTATAAATTCTGGTATAAATTTTTCTATCATCTCATAATCTAAGTTATAAGTGTCTATATAATCATCAAGAAATTTATAGGCATTATATCCATATATGTTTCCAAATATTATATCCGCTGTACTAATATTTTTATCTCCCATTCTCACATTTATTTTCACATTATTATTAAATTCATTTTGCTCCTTCTTTTCTTTAATAATAATACTACTACCTACAATGCCAAAAATTATTTCCTTAAAAAACTCATCAGTATACTTCTTCGTTGTTTTGTGCTTACAATACATTTCATTTATATCTTTATAAATTTCAGCAAATCTTTTGCAGGCAAAAATCAACGTTCTTAAATTACATGAATCAGCTAATTTAAATAAAGCCAAAATACTTTTTTTATGATTTTCAAAATATTTCTGTATATCTATATCCTTTATATCCTTAATATGTTTTTCAATTATATTATCGAACTCATATTGCATGTCTGTTGAATACTCAATAGTCAACCCTACAACTTTTTCTTTAAAGGTTTTATAAAAATCTTCTTTGTCCGCTTTTTTGATATTGTCTTCATTACACACTAAAATAGCTTTTAAATTATTTTGGTCTGCTACCTTATCAAAAAATCCTAACAGTGTTACATAACCTAAAGAGTTTCTTTCTAAATCATCGAAAATAAAAACATACTTATTAAAATTTATTACTTTCCCATTTATATCAGCAGTTATTTTTTTCAAAGTTTCTGATTGCGGTAAAAGATTAAAACTTTTATTTAACATTCCTGCCCAAAAAGATATACTATTTGACTCAGAAGTGTTAATCTTTCTTTCATGTGTATTAGGGTCATATAACTTTCTTTTATTTTGTGCGTATTCATTAGCTTTAATATTTACAAGATGTAAACTGATATTATTATACAATTCATCAATAGTTGTAATACCAAATAAGGAAATATAGATAACTTCTCTATCATTTTGCTCTTGTATATATTTTATCAATTCATTTTTTACAAAATAAGTTTTGCCGCAACCCCATTTGCCATTAAGCATAATGGCATAATCACTATTTTCTTCCTGTAAATATACTTTTACTGCTTCTTTGATTTTTTCTTTATCCATAATTTCACCTGCTTAACAAAAAAGGTAACTGCAAATTGGCAGTTACCTTTTTATAATGTTTTAAATGTTCAAAAATTACTTTTTCAGCTTTTCACACAACGGCAATAATTCTTCAATTTTAACAACAATACGTTTTTGCTCTTCTAATGGTGGAAGTGGTATAACTAAATTTATCATAGTTTCAGTTCCAACTCTTGGCATTTTTACACCATAAGTTACTGAATTTATATAAAAATCTATATATGGTGATTTTAATGTATTCAAAATGTACTTGTTATATATATCTCCATAAGTATCAAATGGTACTATTTCAGAAGAACATATACCATCTTCATCAACTACTAATAACTTTTTTAAATATGGACGTAATTTGCTATATAGTATTTGGCCTTTATAAAATTTTACTTTATCTCCTCTAACTACTCTATCTTTCGCTTTACAGAAATTTATAACCCTCCCTGTATCTTTTTCTATATCTTCTAAATCTAATAACCATACCTCTGGCGATATATCTTTTGGTGTAATTTTTTCTTTCTTTTGCGAATATGTTGTTATCTCCCCCAACCGTACCCATTTCCAACTCTCTGGAATCTCAAAGGGAATTTCCTCTGCCGTTATTTTCGGCAGGGGTTTTTCTTTTTTGATTTTCTTTTCCACTATCAGCTTTTGTTTTTCTGCCTGTATTTTTTTATACAGTTCTTCTGCCGTGCCTTCTTCTGCTCTCTGTTCTACCAGCTTACCCTGCACTGCATATTGCAGGATGGATTTTTGCATATCATCGGGAAAGCGTTTATTAAACTCTTCCAGCTTACTCCATGCTTTTTCATAACGGTCAATTTGCGGCAGCAGTTCTTCAATTTTAGCAACAATACGTTTTTGTTCTTCTAATGGTGGTAGAGGAATCATAATACGAGAATAATGTGCATATCCAAAGTTAGGTTGCATACCAGATAATTGCCCTTTTAATTGTTTTTTAAAAAATTCACTTTGACAAATATAATACAAGTAACCATTATCACTTAAATCCCCAAAAAAACGCATTCTTAACGTACTTGTATTAAGCATCATACAGACATTTTTATCAAATATAGCTACTTTTCCCCAACTTCCGCCAGAGCAAGCAGTAACAATATCACCTTTATTTAAAGTCAAATGCACATATTTTTCTCTATATTCTTCATCTGATATATATAATTGCTTTTTATCTAAATCTATATTTCCATTTAAAATATTAGTAACACATAATATCTGAGTTCCCTTATCTTTATACTGCCATTTTCTAATTCCAGCACCTTCTTGTATTAACGATACATCTGATAATTGTACCCATTTCCACGTACTTGGAATTTCAAAATTTGCTAAATCTTCCTCAGTATAAAAAGGCTTAGTATCATTCTTCTTATATATTACTTTTTCTTTTAACAAAACTTCTTTTTTTCTAAATAAAGCTAAAAAAACACTCTCTGCCGTGCCTTCTTCGGCCCGCTGCTCTACCAGCTTACCCTGCACTGCCAGCTGCAGGATGCTGTTTTTAAGTTCCTGGGGTGTCATTGCCTGTTACCTCCCAGGATAGCGGTAATATCTGCCAGCACTCTGTCAATTTCCGCATTTAAGGACGCGCGCTGTTCTTCGTAGCGCTGAATTAAATCCATAGGCTCAAGTATTTCTTCTTCCTCGTGTGGATAGCCGCATAAATCAAGGTTATAGCCTTTATCCTGCGCCAGCTCTTCTGCCGTATATTTTTTTGCCTTGTCAAAGCCGTCAGCAGTAATTTCCTGCCTGTTATTCCACCACTGGATAACCGGCTCAAAATGCTCCAGCTTCATAGGCTTGGTTTTGGAAAAATGTTTGTAGCCTTCGGGCATATCAAGGCGGTAAAACCAGGTTTCTTTAGTTGCGCCGTCATTGTTAAAGAAAAGTATATTGGTAGTGATAGAGGTATAGGGCGCAAAAACGCTGCCCGGCATACGGATAATGGTATGCAGGTTAAATTCACTCAGCAGTTTTTTCTTGATATTTACCTTGGCATTATCTGTGCCGAATAAGAAGCCGTCGGGCAATATAACTGCCGCTCTGCCGTCAGTCTTTAAGCGGTACATGATGACGGACATAAACAGGTCTGCCGTTTCGCTGCTGGCAAGGTCGGCAGGAAAATGACTTTTTACATCATTTTTCTCGTTGCCGCCATAAGGCGGATTCATCAGCACTACGTCAAATTTATCATCTTCCGTATAGTTAAGTACGTCATTCAGGAGTGTATTGGCATGATAAATCTGCGGCAGCTCAATATCATGCAGCAGCATATTGGTAATGCACAGCATATAAGGAAACTGCTTTTTCTCGATACCGTAAATGGACTGACCGTATTTTTGCACGTCGTCAGCATTTTTTATCTGCGGCTGCAGCTCTTTCAGCCAGCTGGTCAGAAAGCCGCCGGTGCCGCAGGCAAAGTCCGCCATTTTCTCTCCGATAGCAGGTTTAATCATCTTTGCCATAAAGTCCGTTACGGCACGGGGAGTATAAAATTCACCGGAAGAGCCTGCGCTTTGCAGCTCTTTTAAGATGGCTTCATAAATCTCGCCAAAGGCGTGGCTTTCTTCGTAACTGGATAAATCCAGTTCGTCAATAACATTGATTACCTGACGCAGCAGCACGCCGTCTTTCATGTAGTTGTTGGCATCGGCAAAGGTAGTCTGCACAATAGCCTTTTTTATCGGCGTTTCACCATCTACGGGCAAGGTTTTAAGCGTGGGAAACAGGGTGTTGTTGACAAAGTTCAGCAGTGCATCGCCGGTCATGGCTTTACCGCTTTTATCGTCTTTGGCCCAGTTTTCCCAGCGGCATTTTTCCGGGATGATGGAAGTATACTCGTCGTCATCCATTTCCCAGTCCTGTTCCTTGCTGTCGTATACTTTTAAAAATAACATCCATGTAATCTGCTCAATACGTTGAGCATCGCCGTTGACACCGGCGTCGTTGCGCATAATATCTCTTATTCTTTTGACAAAACCTGTCAGATTACTCATTTATTAACCTACCTCATTTTCATATAGTGCTTCTTCCAGGGCTTTTACTGCCTGCATATACTGATCCTTACCGCCAAAATAGCTGGCAATCCTTGAAGGCTTGCCAAATTTTTTGAAGTCGTCCATTTTTAAAATATCAGTTGTTTCAATATCATAAATGCCCAAATCCATGTAGCTGTCTAATAATTTTTCCAGTACTTCTTTAGCGGCGCCGCTGTATTTGCTGAAAAAGTCTTTCTTTTTCACGTTATTGGCGCGCTCTCTGCGGGTTAAAGGCTTTTTGTCAAAGGCAACGTGGCAGATAAAGTCAAAATCATCTACATCGCTCATCTTCTGTTCTGCTTTCAAAAGTTCCAGGTCAATGCCTTTGTCCAGCAGCAGCTCTCTGATTTTTGCCTTTTTCTTTTCCGCAGACCACTGCCGGATAAAGTTATCCAGCGAAGCGTATTCGCCTAAAATATTGGACTTGGTATAGTCTACAATGCTTTCCTGACGCAAAAGCTTGCCGTCAGTATCGTAGACGGATACTACCTTGTTAATAATTTTTACCGTGCAGCCGTCGCTGCCAATAATAGGTTTATAATTATCCGGCTGTTCCGCAACATTGGCTCCCTCGCCTTCTTCCATGGTGGGATAAGGCGTATCTTCTTTCGCTTTAGGCTGATATCCTTCGTCAATCACAATGGGGCCGTCCCAATCCGGGTCAGAGAACAGGCGGGTAACATTGCGGAAATCCATAACCACAAAGCTGTTTTTGCCTTCTTTTTTGCGCAGTCTTGTACCTCTGCCGATAATCTGTTTAAATTCCGTCATGGAGCCAATCATCTGGTCTAACACAATCAGCTTAACCATTTTGCAGTCTACGCCGGTAGAAAGCATTTTGGAAGTAGTGGCGATAACGGGATATTTTGCTGTTACGGAGATAAAATATTCCAGTTTACTTTTGCCGTACTCGTCGCTACCGGTAATACGCACCACATAATCAGAGTTTTGTTTTACCATGTCGGCATTAGCGTTATTTAATGCTATACGCATTCTCTCGGCTGCTTCTTCCGTAGGACAGAAAACAATAGCCTTAGCCATTCTGTCCGTACTCTTTAAGTAACGGGTGATTTCCTCTGCTACCTGGCGGGTACGGTCTTCCAAAATAATGTTATAGTCAAAATCACTGTTAGTATATATACGGTCAGGTATCTCGTTGCCCAGCTTGTCGCGCTGACCCTTCAACGGCCGCCAGCCTTCGCCGATATCCGTAGTAATGTTAATTACTTTAAACGGTGCAAGGAAACCGTCTTCAATGCCGTTTTTCAGACTGTAGGTATAAACAGGCTCACCAAAATAGCTCAAATTAGAAATATATTTTGTTTCTTTCGGCGTAGCAGTCATGCCTATCTGCGTAGCACCGGAAAAATATTCCAAAATTTTGCGCCAGCGGCTTTCTTCCTTGGCAGAACCACGATGACATTCGTCAACGATAATCAAATCGAAAAAGTCTGGGTGAAATAAATCGCGGAAGCGTTCTTCGCCGTTATCGCCTACCAGCTGCTGATACAAAGAAAAATATACCTCATGAGCTGTAATAGTACTGCGGTCTTCATTAGCAGCATTAACTTTATGGATAACTTTTTCCAGCGGCGCAAAATCCTGCTTAATTGACTGGTCAACCAAAATATTTCTGTCAGCCAGATATAAAATTTTGCGCTTCATCCCGCTTTTGAGCAGACGATATACTATCTGAAAGGCAGTATAGGTCTTGCCAGTGCCGGTTGCCATAACCAGCAGGATGCGGTTTTGTCCGCGGGCAATAGCGTCCAGTGCGCGGTTAACGGCAATACGCTGATAATAACGAGGCGCAAAGGTAGTCTGACTGCTGTAATAAGGCTGATTAAGAATTTTTTCCTGCTGCTCGCTGAGTCCTTTGCCGCTGTTTGCTTCCTGTTTATAGCGGGCAATCAGCTCTTCCTCGCTGGGAAACTCTTCCAAACTCAGGATTCTTTCCTTGCCGGTCAGAAAATCATGCTCGGCAAAGCCGTCGCCATTAGAGCTGTACGCAAATGGTACATCCAGCATCTGCGCATAAGCCATAGCCTGCTGCAAACCATATGAAACACTGTGCCTGTTGTCCTTGGCTTCAACAACGGCAATAGGATTATTAGCGTTCAGATACAGAATATAGTCTGCCCGTTTAGGCTTTTCCGTAACAGCTACATTACCTTTTAAATTTATTCTGCCATCGGTAATCTTGGTTTCCATGGTAATTTTACCGGGATGCCATTTTGCAGTGATGGCTGGAGTTATATAACGTAGCTTAATATCTTCTTCGCTCATCTGTTTTTTAGACAGTACCGTATCCATGCTTTCATCTCCCTCACAATCAGATTTTTCCGGGAACTATTTCCATAATATCTTCAATACGGCAATTTAAGGCAGTACATATTTTTACCAATACTTCTACCCGTACATCTTCATCTTTGCCCAGCTTAGCCATAGCATTGGTAGAAATTTTTGCCTGCTGGCACAACTGAGTTTTATTTATTTTTTTATCAATTAAAAGCTTCCACAGTCTGTTATAACTGACAGCCATTTTCCGTTTCTCCCTTCACAAAGCAAACGTAATATATATGCTCATTATAGCATATCTTTTCTAACTTCAAAATAATCTTGAATTTTGCAAGCATTAAACCCTTGTAAAACAAAAAACTTAGTCCAGCATATACTGAACTAAGTTTTTATTTATTCTTTCTGTATTTGTCGTATTCGTACTCGTATTCTTCCCACTGCTCGCTGAACTCATTTTCATACATCCTGTTATTATGCAAAATGATATCGTCAGCACTTGTAATCAGTCCGGCTTTTACCAAATCGGCAAATTCTGCCGCACTGACAAGCTGGGGATAATTACTGCAAAACTCCGTGTAATCGGTGCATTGCAGTTTTTCCATACGCTCCTGCAGCGACAAAGCTAGCAGGGCAGTTTCATCGTTTTCGTAAAATTCGCCTAAATCTTTATCTGCAGACGGATTATCCTGTAGATAACTTTGCTGCACTAAATCGGCACCAATCAGCAAATCGTTAAATAAAAGTAAATTCAGCTTATATAAGCCAGCCAGATTTTTGGAAATATTACCCAGCATCAGCCTGTATCCGTCTTTATCGACAATCTGCTGCTTGTCATATCCTGCCATAAGCTGCAGGCACAGGCTGATATTCTGCTCTGCCTGCAGGCATCCCTGTACTGCTTTGGCTGCCGCTTTTGCTAAAGCCGCTTTATCCTGACAAAGAACAGTATGAGGACAGTTTTGCAGTACTGCCCTCATAAGCTTATAAGCTGCCAATATTTTTTTGTATTTTGCTAAAGTAAGCTTCACAAATTCAATATTATAGGTCAGCATCTAATCACCTTTACCACACAAATATATTGCGGATGATGTTTAAATCTATACCCTTAGTCTGCAAAAAGCCCCATAAATACGCTTTTTCGATACGGTCTGCCAGCCCCTGTACGCCGCTGCCGTCATCGGCCACGGTTACACGGTACATTTCCATGGGCGCTTTTTTATAGCTTACTGATGTGTTAACGCCTACTTTACCGGTCAGAGCGCGATAAAAGCCGTAACGCTGCGCTTCACTGATAACGGTATCATTGTAATTGCCGTTAGGATATGCCAGCGTGCGGACAATATAGCCGTCAAAATTCTTTTTCAGATAGTAGCGGGAGGTTGCCAGCTCCCAGGCAAGATATTTTTCGTCAATCTTCGCCAGCGGCGCATGGCTTGTTGTATGTGAGCCAAGCTCCATACCATGGGCAATCATATCTTTTATTTCTACTTCGTTCATATGGATGGCGTCGCCGATATCCTTATTGATGACAAAGAAAGATGCTTTGGCATCGTATTTCTGCAGCAGCGGCAAAACTACGCTGTGATTATTTTTGTAGCCGTCGTCAAAGCTGAGGGCGATATATTTATCGACATTCTCGCCCTGCTCCAGTCTTGCTGCCAGCTGTTCCACGCTGACAATAGTATAGCCGCTGTCCTTTAAGTATTTCAAGTGAGATTCAAACAGCTCTTCCGGCATAATCAGCGTTTTCGGCCAGTCTGCACCTACCTCCGGTCCTACTGCATGGTACATGAGCACGGGCGCGGCGCTCTTTTTAAAGGCAGCATACTCTGCCCGTAACCTGTCGCCGTTAACCTGCCAGTACACCGCAGCCGCCGCTGCCAATATTACCAGACACATAGCGGTAATTTTCAATATTTTTTTCAGCATCTCAGTTTTTCTCCATTTCCATGCCCATGCCGACAGCCATTTCCTGCAGCTTTTTCAGACGGTGATTGATACCGGACTTGCCGATGCCGCCGGAATATTCCACCAGCTCATTTAAAGAAGCATCGGGATATTCCAGACGCAGACGCGCCGTATCCTGCAAAGCCTGCGGCAGCTGGTTGAGCCCCAAATGCTGCTCAATGTATTTGATGCAGTTAATCTGACGCACCGCTGCCTTGACAACCTTATTCAGATTGGCAGTTTCGCAGTTTACCACGCGGTTGACGTTATTGCGCATTTCCTTGACGATACGCACGTTTTCAAAATCCATCATAGAATTATGGGCGCCGATAACGCTCAAAAACTTGGTAATGCTTTCGCCGTCTTTCAGATAAACAATAAAATCATTTTTTCTGTCGGTCAGCTTGGCTTTCAGCGAAAAGCTGTGCATGACCTTGATAATGCTGTGGGCAAAATCTTCGTTGCCGGTAACCATTTCCAGATGGTAGTCGCTGGAAGGACGGCTGATGCTGCCGCCGCCCAAAAAGGCACCGCGCAGGAAGGTACGCTTGCAGCAGTGATTGTTCAGCAGCGGATTTTTCAAATCGCTTTCTACTGACAGAAGCTGCAACTCCGTCAGTGCCTTGCTTACCTGGGGCGCAGGAATGACACGCACCTGGTAGCGGTTATTTTTCTTTAAACGGCGCGAACGGGTGATGACAACCTCCGTCTGCACCTGATAGTTACTTTTCAAAAGCTGCAGCACACGTCTTGCCAGCGCCGCATTTTCTGTAGAAAAGTGGATGCCGACATTGCTGCCTCTGATAATAATAGCGCCGCTCATACGCAGCAGCCCTAAAAGCTCTGCCTTGTCGCAGCAGGGGTCGTTAGTTTCAATACGTGACAGTTCGTTTTTCACATCGTTGGAAAAAGACATTCGGCGTCCTCCTTTCTATAATCTTCCGTTGTAATTTATTCGCCTTTATGCAAAGTGCGCATACCCTGACGCATAAAGAAGTAGTCAAAAAACTGTACGCCTTTGCCAAACAGGCGCAGGCGATAAATAAGTGCGATTAACACGCGGGACAGCTTGCGGGGATCGTGGCGTACCAAGTCATCCTTGCTGATAAGCCGCGCCGGCACTACAGTAATGCCAAGATTGCGGATTTTTTCAATATCCGGCGTTACCGGTGTAGAGCCTTCCGCATTATACTGCAGCAGCTGCTCGCCAGTTACTTCCTGGTCGTTGACAATAACAAAATCTAAAAACTGTACGCCCACATGGTCGATAAGCGCACGTACATGCTCATAAGCACCAAAGAAATCGGTCTCACCAGGCTGCGTCATAACATTGCAGATATAGATTTTTACTGCCTTGGAGTTAATAACTGCATCACGGATGCCCTTAACCAGCAGGTTAGGAATAACGCTGGTGTACAGACTGCCCGGGCCAAAAATCAGCACGTCCGCTTCTTCAATAGCCTTGATGGCAGCTTTGGACGCAGGAGCATCCTCCGGCAGCATCATCATACGGCGGATACGCTTATGTGCTTTAGGGATTTCAGATTCGCCCAGCACTGTGCTGCCGTCATTCATTTCTGCCTGCAGCTGGATGTTTTCCAGTGTAGAGGGCACTACCTTGCCGCGTACCTTGAGTATCTGGCTGGTAGCGTCCAAGCCTTCCTCCATACCGCCCTCGGCCTGCGCCATAGCGGCAATAAAGAGGTTGCCGAAGCAGTGTCCTGCCAGCGGTGAATCGCCCTGGAAGCGGTACTGCATGAGCCTTTCCATAAGGGGCTCGCGGTCAGCCAGCGCCGTCAGGCAGTTACGCAGATCGCCGGGCGGGATAATGCCCAGTTCCTTGCGCAGACGGCCGGAAGAACCGCCGTCATCGGCAGAAGTTACCACTGCCGTACAGTTATTGGTAATATATTTCATACCGCGCAGCAGCGTGGAAAGACCTGTACCGCCGCCAACTACGGTAATAGCAGGACCTCTGGTCAGCTTGCGCTGGATGAAGATAGTTTCCATCAGCGAGCCGTTTTTATCGGGGATAACTGCGCCCACTACGGAAAAAATCATCCTTCTGGTGCCGTAAATCATCACACCAAAGCCCAGCAGCAGCAAGACGCCACCTGCCAGCATAATCAGACCGTTGGAATAACGGCCCGTTGTCATATAGGTCATCTTAAACAGCAGTTCCTCTGCCGTTCCCATGATTTGATAATTAAAGAAAAATGCCAGTCCCAGCGCGCACATTAGAACGCCTACCGCAAAAAGCAGCAGCCAGCGCTTGATATTAATACCGGGACACAGCCAGGTAATCCAGCCCATAATCAGCCTCCGTTATTTATGCGGGATATCACGATGGGTGATTTCCACATTATACCCCTGAGTACGCAGGTAATCATATAATTTGTTAGCTACAAATACACTGCGATGCTGTCCGCCGGTGCAGCCGACGCTGATAACCAGCTGGCTTTTGCCTTCGCTGACATACTGGGGCACCAAAAAGTCCAGCAGCTGCTCTTCCAGTTTCAGATACTGGAAGGTCTGCGGATAACGGCAGATAAAGTCTGCCACAGGCTTATCGTTGCCGGTAAGCGGGCGTAAGTCTTCATCATAAAAGGGATTGGGCAGAAAACGTACATCCAGTACCATATCGCTGTCCATGGGCAGGCCATGTTTAAAGCCAAAGGAACGCACGATAATATTCATCCGTTCTTTTTCAGTACTTTCGCTGAACAAATCAAAAATCAGATTTTTCAGCTGACTGGTTGCAAGATTAGTAGTATCAATAAGGCGAGTAGCCTTTTCCCGCAGGGGCTTTAGCAGCTCGCGCTCATTGCTGATGCTCTTTAAAAGCTCCGTGCCTGCACCCAGCGGATGACGACGGCGCGTTTCCTTATAGCGTCTTACCAGCGTACTGTCAGAAGCATCAAGGAAGATAAGTTCGTACTTTTGTCCCCCTGCTTCCATTTCGTTTAATACATTCAGTAATTTATCAAAAAAACGTCCGCCGCGGATATCGACTACCAGAGCAACATTCTGCTCGGAGGTCTGACGGCACAGCTCGGCAAATTTAGGAATAAGCGCTGCGGGAAGATTATCGATGCAGAAGAAATTTAAATCTTCCAGCGTACGTATTACCTGTGTTTTACCGGCTCCGGACATACCTGTAATTATAAGAAAGTGAGCCTGCATAACTATCACCTCTTTAAGAAGTTAGTACCTTTTATTATACCATAAATTAAACTTCCTGCTATTATTATCGCGATATATTACAAAAAAGTTACTTGCAGCAAATAAAAGAAAAACGCGGCCTCCAAAGGAAACCGCGTTATTTTTCATTTATCTTTTTTAGTCCAGTTTAGGCAGAGAACGTCCGCGTCCTAAATCGCGCAGCATCTGCAAATCCTTATCAGTGCCGCGTCCTGCAGTAGTCAGATAACCGCCAATCATAATGCCGCTGGCACCGCCGTTTAAAGCCAAAGCCTGCAAATCGCGCAGGTTTACTTCGCGGCCGCCGGCAGTTCTGATCTGCGCATGGGGCAGAATAAAACGGAATACTGCAAAAGCACGCAGAATTTCCAGCGGGGCAAGCGCTTTATTGCCCGCAAAGGGAGTACCTGCAATCGGAGTCAGCAGGTTCAGCGGTACGGAGTCAATGCCCAATTCTTTCAGCGTGAAGGCCATTTCCACACGCTGCTCCGGCGTTTCGCCAAGGCCCATAATACCGCCGCTGCACACACGCAGTCCGGCTGCCTGAGCGTTTTTAATAGTTACGAATTTATCCTCATAGGTATGAGTAGTGCAGATATCCGGGAAATAGCTGCCTGCTGTTTCAAGATTGGAATGATAACGGGTTACACCAGCTTCCTTCAACGCTTTAGCCTGCTCTAAAGTCAGAATACCCAAAGAAGCGCAAACCTCGATGCCCAGCTCTTTTTTAATACGTTTCAGCACGTGGCAGATATTGGCAAAATCGTCTACCTTGCTCTGACCTCTGCCGCTGGTAACCACGGAAAAACGTACTGCTCCTGCTTCTTTTGCTTTCTGTGCTGCAGCAAAGATTTCTTCTTCGGAAAGCAGCGGATATTCTTTAACGCCCGTATTGTAATGAGCAGACTGAGCACAGAATTTGCAGTTTTCGCTGCATTTGCCGCTGCGTCCGTTCAAAATAGCGCAGCAGTCCACATCGTTGCCGGCAAATTTTTGTCTGATTTTATCAGCCATAGCCAACAGCAGCATGGTATCGTCATCACTTACGTTAATAAGGAACTCTGCTTCCTGTCTGGTAATATCCTCTCCAGCTAAAACTTTATCAGCCAATGCAATAATCTTCTGCATTTTCTCACCCCTATGTAAACCTTAATTTTTAATCAGTTAACTATTACATATTATATAGCTGCCTGTTTTTATCGTCAACTGTTTTTTTATAAAGGTTCACTAAGGCATCAATAGACGGGCGATATCCTCCCGACGTTTTCTGTAATACAGCCAGCCGGCGATATCTGCCAATATCCAGCCGATAGGAATAGCAGCCCAGATGCCCAGTACACCGATACTCGGTATGGCAGAAAGAATATACGCCAGCGCAACCCTGGTGCCCAGAGAAATAACCATAAGTACAATGGAGATTTCCGGCATTTTTACAGCACGATACAAACCATAGAACAAGAATAAACAGCCGATACCGCAGTAAAAACTGCCTTCTATCCAGAGATATTCTACACCGGCCTCAATAATAGTCGTTTCACTGCTGTCGATAAAAATTTCCATAAGCTCTTTTGCAAATACACATACCAGTACGGAAACAAACAGAGAAAAGCCAATAGCCGTAATAAAAGCGCTGCGCATGCCCTGTTTAATACGCTCCAGCTTGCCGGCGCCAAAGTTTTGCGCGATAAAGGTAGAAAAGGCATTGCCAAAATCCTGCACCGGCATATAGGCAAAGGAATCTATCTTAACCGCTGCAGCAAAGGCAGCCATGATAACGGCACCAAAGCTGTTGACCAGACCCTGCACCATAAGGATACCAAAATTCATCACTGACTGCTGCATGCAGGTGAGCAGCGAAAAACGCATAATCTCCCGCAGGGCAAGACCGGAAAAACAGCGTTCTTCCCTGCCCGGCAGCAGCTGCGGAAAACGGACAAAGATATATATAAAGATTCCCACAGCCGACACCAGCTGAGCTACGGTCGTAGCCAACGCCGCACCGACAACCCCCATATTAAAGTACAAAATAAACGCAATATCCAGCGCAATATTCAATACAGCCGCTATGCCCAAAAAGAGCAAAGGTATTACTGAATTGCCCACGGCACGCAAAAGAGAAGCACCGTAATTATATACAAAGGTGAAAACAATACCGTAAAAAATATACCAAAGATAGCTGCGCATAAGCGGAAATACGTCCTGTGGTACCTGCAGCCAGCGCAAGATATCATCAATAAAAAAGAAAACAAGTACCGTCATCAGTACGGAGAAAAAGCCAATACTGACAAAAGACAGATAAACCTTCTGACGCAGTGCAGGTAAATCGCCGCGCCCCCAGCAGATAGAAAATAAAACCCCGCAGCCCATACACATACCCAGCAAAATAGAGTTTAAAAAGACCATCAGCGCATAGGAAGAACCTACGGCAGCAAGAGCAGCTGCGCCAAGATATTTCCCGACAATCAGCGTATCGGCAATGTTATAAAACTGCTGCAGAAGATTGCCCAGTATCAGCGGCAAGGAAAACAGAAGCATTGTGCCGGTAACACTGCCCTTAGTAAGATCCTGTACAAGCTTCATACTATCTTATCCCCAAGATTCCCAAGATTAAACCCAGACAGCCGGAGAAGCACAGCACCCGGATAACGCTCATCTTTCTGCGCATAGCCAGCACCGCCAGCGGCAGAACAATACAGCCGATTAAATCCGCCTTAATAAAATCATTTGGCACAGACTCTGTATTCCACAGCGCCAAAAAGATAAAGCTCATGCCTGCAGAGCAGATAAGCGCTACCACTGCCGGACGCAGTCCGTTCAAAATTCCCCGGACAGCTGCTACATCGCCGTATTTAAAAAACAGCTTGGTCAGCAGCAGAACAATGATAATGGACGGAAAAACAAAACCTGTTGTGGCTGCTATGGCACCGGGCAGTCCTGCCACTTTGGTACCAACAAAGGTGGCCGCATTAATACCGATAGGTCCCGGCGTCATCTGCGAAATAGTAAAAATATCAACAAATTCCTGCATGGTAAGCCAGCCATGCTGCTCAATCACCTGCGCCTGGATAAGCGGCATGGAAGCATAGCCGCCGCCGACGCAAAAGGCGCCTACCTGCACAAAGCTCCAAAATAATTCCCAGTAAATCATAAACTTCTCCTCAGCAATACTTTTCATCACGCAGCAGCACCAGACCAATAATAGCGTCTGCAATAACTGCTGTCATCAAATTAATATTAAAACAGTAATTAGCAATAAAGGTACCTATAATAATCAGCAGCGGCAGGATAAGCTTCTTACTGAATTCTTTTGCCAAAAGCTCGTAGGCTACATTGATGATAATAGCTGTCGCGC
>ERZ773155.1725-NODE-1725-length-17902-cov-5.421191_pt1 | contig 17902 bp, 13 predicted proteins | sample MGYA00511262_ERZ773155 | MGnify/ENA primary metagenome ERZ773155 (study PRJEB29015, sample SAMEA2737828) | human gut metagenome | biome: human gut; feature: human-associated habitat; material: faeces | place: China | collected 2012 ... | reverse complement strand
GGATCAACAACGCGGGCAGCGCTGCGGACGCTGTGGCGTTCATGTCCTACGCCGGGCCGGTGCTGCCCCTGACCACGGCAGACGAAAATCCCGGCGTGACGGCGGAACGCCACACGGATTGGAATTTTACCCCCCGGACAGACCCGGAGGGGTACGATTCTCAGTGGGGCGCGGCGATAACGGACGGTTATATCCTCGGCAATCCAACCGATACGGATGTGATGCTGACCCTGCTGTATCCCATTGTGGGCGGGATCAGGGATCTGCTTTCCATAGATCCCAGCGTGACGGTGAACGGAGAGAAAGCGGAGAAGGAGTTGGTCATCGGCGATTATGCGGGTGGCTTTGGCGGCGCCGGCGGCGGTGACACTTCTACCCTGAATCTGCGGTATCCCAGCCAATGGACGGATTATCAGACGCTTCTGGACGGCGGCGGTTACCGGGAAGCAGCCACCGGGACGCAAGCGCCGACGGATATTCCGGTCACAGTCTACACCTTTACGGATTTTGAAGCGCCCACGGAACAGTATCAGGCGGCTACTCAGGCAGTGACGTTTACGGCGGATGAAGCCCGCACCGCGGTACTGTCCTACGGCTTTGAGGGGTACGGCTGGGATGAACGCACCGGAGAGATCACTTACAGCTATTTTGTACCTGACGGTCAGCGGCGGAGTAAAATCTGCAAGAAGCTGATCGTGATCGGGGCGGACCTGACGGGCTACACATTACAAGGCTATCGGGACGGCGGCTGCGATCCCGGCGAGGAGATCGACGGTGTTTCCTGTACCGTTACCCGGAGTGAGACCACGCTTCATGAGATGCTGCTGACCCTGTGCCGGGAGATCCTTGACACAATGGAAAAAAATCCCGGCTATTACGGTTGGCTCAGCGAGGCGGCGGAGGTTTTGAACCCGGAAACTTATTGTTTGCTGGCGGAGCGGGCGTTGGAGCAATACGGCCTGTTGTCGGAGCAGCCTGCCGACCGTTATGACAGCGGACGGCTGGATGAGCTGATGGACGAGGTGCTGTCTGTGGATCGGGTACTGTATCTGAAAACGGAGGTTACCGTTCCGACTGGCGGTACGGCGGAGGTCACGGCGCAGTACTGGAAGGCCCCCAGCTTTGACTTTGCCTGCTCCGGCTCAGAGCATCGGAATTTACAGGGATATGATCTGATGACCACGCTGGATTCCACTCTGGCCTTCACGGCTCAGACGGCCTCCGTTACCCATGCAGAAAACGTCCAAATCACAGGTCAGAACTTCGGCTTTGATCCGGAAAACGGCGTTACGGAGGTGACACTGGACTTGAACCAGCCCCATTACTATTTGGAAATTCAACCGATTCGTAAAGAGACGGATTGACAGTTGGGATGAACAGGAGGCACAGCGCTGACGCTGTGCCCCCTGTTTTCATCTGTTATTTTTCGTAGAATTTGATCAGAGCCTGGGTGCCCAGATCACCGCAGCCCCGGTCGATCAGGGATTGACAGTTGGAAAGCGCCTGCTGCAAAACATTCAGATCCAGCCCGGCGTTTTCTGCTTCCTCTTCCGCAAGGCGCATATCTTTCACAAAGTGCTTCATGAAGAAGCCGGGGGCAAAGTCACCTGCCAGGATCTTCTTGCCCTGAAAGTCCAGTTGCTTGCTGCCAGCGGCTCCGGTGGATACGGCGCCCAGCAAAGTATTCCCGTCTAACCCCTCCGCCTTGGCGTAGGTCAGAGCCTCACACACGCCGGAAAGCGCCCCGGCGATCATGATCTGATTGGCCATTTTGGCGTGTTGGCCGCAGCCTGCGGGACCGAAATAGGTGATGTTAGTGCCCATTGCCTGGAAAATGGGGGGGCAAGCGTCGAAATCTGCCTGATCGCCGCCTACCAGAATGGAAAGCGTTCCAGCACGGGCCCCGCTGTCACCGCCGGTGACCGGGGGCGTCCAGCACTCGCAGTCCCCGGGCGGCGCCCTCTTGGTAGATCCGCTGGGCCAGGGTGGGGCTGGTGGTGGTCATGTCGATGAGCGTCATGCCCTTGGCGGCGCTGTCCAGAATATTGCCGGGGGCAAAGTAGACCTCCTCCACATCCTTGGGGAAGCCCACCATGGTGATGACCACCTCGCTGGCCTTTACGCACTCCGCAATGCTGCCGTGGGGTACGGCACCCTCGGATATCACGTCTGCCACTTTTTCCGGGTGACGGGCATAAATGTGGACCTCGTAGCCCGCTTTCATCAGGTTCCGCACCATGGCTTTCCCCATGATGCCTACGCCGATCCAGCTGATCCTCTGCATATTGATCCCTCCTGTGTCATTTTTTTCAGCATGACACATTTAAAGAGGGGTGTCAAGAGAAACAACTGTCCTTGTTGTAAATACACATAAAATTGATAGGAAAAGCACGGAAAATTTGACATCTGAAATCTTGACGGATGAACTGCGCGGGGCTATAATCAGTCCATCAATTTCGGAGCGGGCCAACGCTCCGGCCATATTGAAATGCGTGGATCGAGACAAGTACCGTGGCCAAACGGTCACAGCGAGCCGGGGACGGTGAAAGCCCGGTACAACGGGGCGGCGGGAATAACACTCGGGAGCAGCGATCTGAACGGCGGCAGCCCAGTAGGAGAGACGCGGCGTGCGGCGTTAAAGCACAGGGGTTTGTTGGAACCCCGCAAAGGGGCTGATTTTGAATCAGCAAGTTAGGTGGCACCACGGATGCGGCAGCGATTCGTCCTAAAATTTTAGGATCGTTCGCTGCTTTTATTTTTTCCGGAGGTGCTTTTTTATGTGCGCAATTATGGGATTTTCCACGAAGAAACTGGACAAGCATGAGATTTGGGAGTATTTCGACCGAACACTCTCCCGGGGACCCGATATGTCCAAGATCATGGACACCGGCTCCGGCTGGCTGTGCTTCCACCGGCTGGCCATCATGGGCCTGACCGAGGCCGGCATGCAGCCCTTTGAGCTGGACGGCGATATGGTGGTGTGCAACGGGGAGCTGTACGGCTTCCGTCCCCTGAAGCGGCAGCTGACGGAGAAGGGCTACGAATTCAAGAGCGGCAGCGACTGCGAGATCATTCTGCCGTTGTACCGGGAATACGGCCTTTCTATGTTTGCCAAGCTGGACGCGGAGTTTGCCATGATCATCTATGACCACAAGACGGATTCCCTCATCGCCGCCCGGGACCCCATCGGCATCCGGCCGCTGTTCTACGGCTATCTGGATGACGGTGGCATCGTGTTCGCCAGCGAGGCCAAGAACCTTATCGGCCTCTGCAAGGAGGTCTGTCCCTTCCCGCCGGGGCATTATTACGCAGACGGCAAGTTTGTCCGCTACGCCGACCTGACCACCGTTACGGAGTATTGCCATGACGATCTGGAGACTGTCTGCCGTACCATCCGCAACAAGCTGATCGCCGGTGTGGATAAGCGGTTGGACGCCGACGCCCCTTTGGGCTTTCTGCTCTCCGGCGGCCTGGATTCCTCTCTGGTGTGCGCCATCAGCGCGCTGGTGCTGGGGAAGAAGATCCGTACTTTCGCCATCGGAATGGACAAGGATGCCATTGATCTGAAATACGCCAGAGAAGTGGCGGATTACATCGGCGCGGACCATACCGAGGTATATATGACCCGCCAGCAGGTGCTGGATACGCTGGAGGAGGTGATCTCCCTGCTGGGGACCTATGACATCACCACCATCCGGGCCAGCATGGGCATGTACCTCTGCTGCAAGGCCATCCATGAGCAGACGGATATCCGGGTCTTGCTGACCGGCGAGATCAGCGACGAGCTCTTCGGCTACAAGTACACCGACTTTGCCCCCTCTCCCGAGGCCTTCCAGCAGGAGGCCAAGAAGCGGGTGGATGAGCTGTATATGTACGATGTGCTCCGGGCGGACCGCTGCATTTCCGCCAACTCCATCGAGGCCCGGGTGCCCTTCGGTGATCTGGATTTCGTGAAGTATGTCATGAGCATCGACCCGGCCATGAAGGTCAATACCTATGATATGGGAAAGTACCTCCTGCGTCACGCTTTCGAGAAGGACCATCTGCTACCGGATGACATCCTTTGGCGCCAGAAGGCAGCCTTCTCCGACGCCGTGGGCCACTCCATGGTGGATGATCTGAAGGAATACGCCGAGACCAAGTACACCGACGCCGAATTTGAAGAAAAGCGGAAGAAGTACGATTTCGCCCAGCCGTTTACCAAGGAATCCCTGCTGTACCGGGAGATCTTTGAGAAATACTATCCCGGTCAGGCTCCTATGGTGAAGGACTTCTGGATGCCAAACAAGAGTTGGAAGGGCTGCGACGTCAACGATCCCTCTGCCCGCGTGCTGAGCAACTACGGCGAGAGCGGAACATAAAGAATCAAATCACCTCCGTCGTTTTCGGCGGAGGTGATTTTGATACACATATAAATTAAGGGGTACACTTCGGCCTTTTCAGTGCTTTCGGGCTTAGTCAGAGGGGTTGATCTGGGAGAGGTAGCGGTAAATGCTGGCGGTGGAACAGCCGAGGGCGGCCGCGGCGCTTTTAATGGCGCCCTTCAGCAGAAAAATGCCGGCGGATTCCAGAGAAGTGATGACCTGAAGCCGCTCGCTGTGGGTGAGGTGGCCGGGCGTGACCCCCATCCGTTCCAACTCCCGATTGATGGCGTCCAAAGCCACCGCATCTGCGGAGTTGCGGAATTTTTCCGGGGAGGACCGGGCGGACATGTCATCTTCACTCTCTGGCAGCGGCTGTGCCAGCACATCGGTTACGAACAGGTCCGGGTGGCACAGCTTCAGGATATGGTCGCTGATGGCCCGATAGCGGCTGTCGTCAAAGTTGATGCACAGCAGGCCGATGAGCTTGCCGTTGTCCTTGATGAAAAAGGTGCTGGAGCGGAGATCCTTGCCGTTGACGTTGATGCTGTAATAGTGGAGATGATAGTCCGTATGCTCATAGCTCTTGTCCCGGAGAATACTCAGGGACATATTGGTCAGAGGCGCGCCGACCTCCCGGCCGCTGATATAATTATTGGCGATGGCGATGATGGAACGGTCCTTCCGGGTCAGATCGTGGAGGGCCACTTCATAGTCGGGACCCAGCGCTTTTCCCAAAAATTCGGTCAGCTTGATGTAATGCTGAAGGATCAGGCTGGAAGAGGACGTCATAAGATTCCCTCGTTTCATTTTGCATATTTTCAGGCTATGAAAATATTATATATGAGAAAGTCGTATTGTCAAAGCAAAAAATAATGAGAAAAAATTATTATCATCTAACGGAGGAAACGTACAAAATATATAAATTTAAACAGCTAAACAGTGTAAAAAATATTGAAGATATGCAAAAAAATCACAATAGAAGTTGACGGAACCCTAAAAACGTGATAAAATAATCGCACAACAGGAAAGGAGCGGAGACAGGACCCTGCCGGGCGTTCTGTTCAGCCAGCCTGAAACGAGCCGCTCCACGATTCTTTTGTATCGGATACTGTCCGCCAGGCGCAGAGCGGGAAATGGGAAGCCCGCTCTTCGACGACCGGGGTATCTCCAAAAAAACAGGCGGAAAACGCCAAATTATGGAGGTAAACAAAATGGACAAGAATGCGAAGCACTATCCCCTGAACGTGACGATGCCTCAGCACTGCGCATATGTGGTGCGCGATCTTCCTCAGGCTACCGTTGAACAGCGCGAGCGCGCTCTGAACGCTACGCACTGGAATGAGTTTGCGTTCCCCTCCGGCATGCTGACTGTGGATATGCTGTCTGACTCCGGTACCACCGCAATGACCAACCAGCAGTGGGCCACCCTGTTCCTGGGCGACGAGGCCTACGGCCGCAACACCGGCTACTATGTGCTGCTGGATACCTTCCGCGACATTTTCGAGCGCGGCGGCGAGAAGAACTGGAAGAAGGTCATCGACCTGGTCCGCACCGATTGCCGTGACATCGAGAAGATGATGGACGAGGTCTATCTCTGCGAGTACGAGGGCGGCCTGTTCAATGGCGGCGCTGCTCAGATGGAGCGCCCCAATGCCTTCATTATCCAGCAGGGCCGTGCCGCTGAGTCCGTCCTGATGGAGATCGTGAAGAAGATCCTGGCCCAGCGTCATCCCGGCAAGGTCTTCACCATCCCCTCCAACGGCCACTTCGACACCACCGAGGGCAACATCAAGCAGATGGGCTCCATCCCCCGCAACCTGTACAACAAGGAGCTGCTGTATGAGATCCCCGAAGGCGGCTCTTACGAGAAGAACCCGTTCAAGGGCAACATGGATATCGAGAAGCTGGAGCAGCTGATCCAGGCCGTGGGTCCCGAAAACGTGCCTCTGGTGTTCACCTGCATCACCAACAACCCCATCTGCGGTCAGCCCGTCTCCATGGCCAACATCCGGGAGATCAACCGCGTGGCGCATAAGTATGACATTCCTCTGGTGTTCGACGTTGCCCGCTGGGCCGAGAACTGCTACTTCATCAAGATGAACGAGGAAGGCTACGCCGACAAGTCCATCGCCGAGATCGCCAGCGAGATGTTCTCCTACTGCGACGCCTTCACCATGTCCGCCAAGAAGGACGGCCACGCCAACATGGGCGGTATGCTGGCCTTCCGTGACCGCGGCCTGTTCTGGCAGAAGTTCTCCGACTTCAACGAGGACGGCACCGTGAAGACCGACGTGGGCGTGCTCATCAAGGTCAAGCAGATCTCCTGCTACGGCAATGACTCCTACGGCGGCATGTCCGGCCGTGACATCATGGCTCTGGCCTGCGGTCTCTATGAGAGCTGCGACTTCGGCTACATGCATGACCGTGTGCAGCAGTGCGAGTACCTGGCACAGGGCTTCTACAAGGCCGGCGTCAAGGGCGTCGTTCTCCCCGCCGGCGGCCACGCCGTGTACATCAACATGGATGAGTTCTTCGACGGCAAGCGCGATCATACCACCTTCGCCGGCACTGGCTTCTCTCTGGAGCTGATCCGCCGCTACGGTATCCGCGTGTCCGAGCTGGGCGACTTCTCCATGGAATATGACCTGAAGACTCCCGAGCAGCAGGCTGAGCTGGCCAACGTGGTGCGTTTCGCCATCGACCGCAGCCGCCTGACCCAGGAGCACCTGGACTACGTCATCGCCGCTGTCAAGGCGCTGTATGAGGACCGCGAGTCCATCCCCAACATGCGGATCGTCTGGGGCCACAAGCTGCCCATGCGTCACTTCCACGCCTTCCTGGAGCCCTACGCCAACGAGGAGAAGTAAGTCCGGGAAATACAATTAAATAAAAAGATTTCAGCGCAGCATTTCCAGCAAGTTCCTTTGTCTCAGTTTTCATCGCGCCCGGGCGCTTGAATAGGTTCCGTCCCGTTTGGGTGCGCCGCTTGCGGCCACCCATCGGGCGTGAGCCGATCTGAAAAGCGCCACATCCGATCATCACACCAATCTGTGTCTTTAGGAGGGCAATCTATGTCAGACAAACACGCAACTCTGGAAAATCGCGACGGTTTTCAAAGCAAATGGGGCTTTATTCTGGCCTGCATTGGCTCTGCCGTTGGTATGGGTAATATTTGGCGCTTCCCCATCATGGTGCAGCAGTTCGGGGGCATGACGTTCCTGATCCCCTACTTCCTGTTCGTACTTCTGATCGGTTCCACCGGTATCATTGAGGAATTCGCACTGGGCCGTTGGGCACAGGGCGGCCCCGTGATCTCCTTCGGCAAGGCTACCGAGGAACGCACCGGTAATAAGCGGCTGGGCGAGGCCATCGGCGCACTCCCCATCGTCGGCTCTATGATGCTGGCCATTGGCTACACCGTGGTCATGAGCTGGATCTTCAAGTACTGCTGGATGGGTATTTCCGGCAGCCTGTACGCTATGGGCACCGATATGGCGACCATCGGCGGCACCTTCGGCGGCACCGCTCCCGAGGCAGAGACTCTGGGCGAGGCCCTGAGCATGATGTTCGGCAATGGCATCTTCGGCATCGGCAACGGCGTATGGCTGATCGTGGGTCTGGTGGCCTCTTTGGCCATCATGGCATTCGGCGTGGGCAACGGCATTGAAAAGGCCAATAAGGTCATGATGCCCGCTCTGTTCTTCCTGTTTGTGATCCTGGGCATCTATATCTGCACTCTGCCCGGCGCCAGCGAGGGCTACAAGTACATCTTCACCCTCAAGCCCGAGGGCCTGCTGAATCCTCAGGTCTGGGTCTTCGCATTCGGTCAGGCATTCTTCTCCCTGTCTGTGGCGGGCAACGGCTCCGTGATCTACGGCTCCTATCTGCCCAAGGATGAGGACCTGCCTTCCTCTGCCCGCAACGTGGCCCTGTTCGACACCATCGCCGCTCTGCTGGCTGCCATCGTCATCATCCCTGCCATGGCAGTCATTCTGGGTGACGGCATCGTTGGAATGAAGGGCGGCCCCGGATTGATGTTCGTCTATCTGGTCAATGTGTTCAACGCCATGCCCGGCGGCCGGATCGTGGGTATGATCTTCTACATCTGCGTGCTGTTCGCAGGCGTCAGCTCCATCGTGAACCTGTATGAGGCTCCCGTGGCCTTCCTGCAGGAGAAGCTCCACACCAACCGTGTGCTGTCCGTGGTCATCATCGGCGCGGTGGGCGGCGTGATCGCCCTGTGCATCCAGCCTTGGACCTCTCAGTGGATGGACGTTGTCTCCATTTACATCTGCCCACTGGGCGCTCTGCTGGCCGGTATCATGTTCTTCTGGGTCATGAAGAAGGACACTGCTCTGGCGGCTGTCCACGAGGGCCGCACCGCCGGCAAGAAGGACATCAGCGGCTGGTTCTATCCTCTGGGCAAGTGGGTGTATTGCGCAGCCTCTCTGGCGGCCCTGATCTTGGGCGCCATTTACGGCGGCATCGGCTAAGCCTGTATACAATTTAAAAATGGAGCACCGGGATCGACCGGTGCTCCATTTTTTCACTTTTTCGAAAAATATGGCCTTTTGTGGGCTGCACGGGAAGAAAATGGATAGAAATGAATGGGTAGCTGATATGCGCATCAGATTCTTTATCCCCCAAAATGAATAGAGCGCTCAGCGAGAAAACTGGAGGGGAAATAGGAATAACTCTCATGAAAAGTGTCCGTAATACGGAAAAAAGTATCAGTTTTTTGCTTCTGTTCTGTTGACAAATGCGAATGATTCAGGTATCATATATAGCAACTATTTGCAGGTCTCTTGTGAAATGCTTGCAAAAAAACGAATTGGAGGCATGTATGAAAAGATTGCTGAGCACACTGCTTGCCCTGACCATGGCCCTGGCCCTGGTTTCCTGCGGCAAAAGCAACCCCACCCCCAACACTGGCAGCAACAAAACCGAGACTCCTTCTGAGACCGCTGACACGAAAACCGAGGGCAACGTCCACATCGGCATCGTGACCGGCTCCGTTTCTCAGTCCGAGGACGACCGCCGCGGCGCCGAGGCTTTCCAGGCCCTGTACGGTGAGGATATGGTCAAGCTGGCCATCTATCCCGATAACTTCACCGAGGAGTTGGAGACCACCATCCAGACCATCGTGAACCTGGCTGATGACGCCGACATGAAGGCCATCATCGTCAACCAGTCCGTCCCCGGCACCACCGAGGCGTTCCGTAAGATCAAGGAGATCCGCCCCGACATCCTGTGCATCGCCGGCGAGGCCCATGAGGATCTGCTCGAGATCGGCTCCGCTGCCGATCTGGTGTGCAACAACGACTTCGTGGCCCGCGGCTATCTGATCATCCGCACCGCTCACGAGCTGGGCTGTGACACCTTCGTGCACATCTCCTTCCCCCGTCACCTGGCTTATGAGACCATGAGCCGTCGTATCGCGGTCATGAAGGCCGCCTGCGAGGAGTTCGGCATGAAGTTCGTTATGGAGACTGCTCCCGATCCCACCTCTGACGTCGGCGTGGCCGGCGCGCAGGCTTACATTCTGGAGAAGGTCCCCGAGTGGTCCAAGACCTACGGCGAGAAGGCCGCTTACTTCTGCACCAACGACGCTCACACTGAGCCTCTGCTCAAGCAACTGCTGCAGTACGGCGGTTACTTCATCGAGGCCGACCTGCCCTCTCCTCTGATGGGCTATCCCGGCGCTCTGGGCATCGACCTGACCGCTGAGGCTGGCGACTTCCAGAAGATTCTGGCCAAGGTCGAGGACGCGATCTGCGAGGCCGGCGGCGCTGGCCGCTTCGGTACCTGGGCTTACTCCTACGGCTACACCACCACTGCCGGTCTGGCCCAGCACGCTCTGAATGTCATCAACGGCGAGAGCGAGCTGTGCGACATTGACGATATCGCCAAGGCTTACCACGAGTTCTCTCCCGAGGCTTCCTGGAACGGCTCCAACTACACCAACGCCACCAGCGGCGTCAAGGCCGACAACACCTTCTTGGTGTATCAGGACACCTACATCATGGGTGATCCCGGCTGGTTCATGGGCTCCACCGAAGTTGAGGTTCCCGAGAAGTATTTCACCGTGAAATAAGCAGCGTTTTTTCTCGCTCATTCAAAACTGGGGAGGAGGGGCGACCCTCCTCCCCTCTTATTAGGTAGGGTATCATTTATGGAAAGTAATACGGCTCCCCTGTTGGAGATGCGCGGCATCAAAAAAGACTTCTTCGGCAACCAGGTCCTGACGGACATCAACTTCACTCTGAAGGCCGGCGAGGTTCTGGGCCTGGCAGGCGAAAACGGCGCGGGTAAATCCACGCTGATGAAGATCCTGTTCGGTATGGACGTCATCCGGGAAACCGGCGGCTACGGCGGCGACGTCCTCATCAATGGTGAAAAAGTCACCTTTAATACGCCCTTTGACGCACTGGAGGCCGGTATCGGCATGGTGCATCAGGAGTTCTCTCTGATCCCTGGCTTTACTGCCACGGAAAACATTCTGCTCAATCGTGAGCCCCAAAAGAAGAACGTCATTTCCGAGGTGTTCGGCCCCCGGCTGAATACGCTCGATTATAAAAAAATGAAGACCAAGGCCGCAGAGGCCATTGACAAAATGGGCGTGGAGATCGACCAGAATATGGTCATCAGCGATATGCCCGTTGGTCATAAACAGTTCACCGAGATCGCCCGTGAGCTGAGCAAGGACCAGCTCAAGCTGCTGATCCTGGACGAGCCTACCGCCGTTCTGACGGAGAAGGAGGCCGCGGCTCTGCTGGACTCCATCCGGGGCATGGCGTCCCGCGGCATCGCTGTTATCTTCATCACCCACCGGCTTCAGGAAGTCCTGAATGTATGTGACAAGGTAGTCATCATGCGGGACGGCAAGGTGGTGAAGGACACGCCCGCCTCCGAGACCAGCGTGGATGAGATCACCAAGTGCATGGTGGGACGCAGCGTGGACCTCAGTGCGGTCCGGGAGATTCGGGATTGTTCCGACGCCCGGACGATCATGTCCATCCGGAAGTTGTGGGTGGATATGCCTGGCGAGATCGTCCGGAATGTGAATCTGGATGTCAAGGAGGGTGAGATCCTCGGTATCGGCGGTCTGGCAGGTCAGGGCAAGCTGGGTATTCCAAACGGCGTCATGGGCCTGTATGAGGCCGGCGGCACCGTGGAATTTGACGGCAAGCCCATTCCCCTGAACAATCCCCGGAAGTGCCTGGACGCGCAGCTTGCCTTCGTGTCTGAGGACCGCCGCGGCGTGGGCCTGCTGCTGGACGAGACGCTGGAATGGAACGTTGCCTTCCCGGCCATGCAGATCCAGAACAAGTTCCTGAAGAAATACGGTCCTATCACCTGGCGCGATACCAAGGCGATCCATGATGTGACGCAGAAGTATATCGACGAACTGAAGATCAAGTGCACCAGCTCCAAGCAGAAGGCCAGAGAGCTTTCCGGCGGCAACCAGCAGAAGGTGTGCCTGGCCAAGGCCTTTGCCCTGCAGCCCCGGTTCCTGTTCGTTTCGGAGCCTACCCGCGGTATCGACGTGGGCGCAAAGGCACTGGTGCTGGACGCGCTGAAGAAATTTAACCGTGAAAACGGCGTTACCGTGGTGATGATCTCCTCTGAGCTGGAGGAGCTGCGCACCACCTGCGACCGGATCGCCATTGTCTCTGGCGGCAGGATCGTCGGCATCCTCCCGGCCACCGAATCCTCCGAGACGTTCGGCGCGCTGATGGTCAGTCAGGTCAAATAAGGAGGAAGTATGGATAACACGACAAATACGCTTGCGGAGCAGAGCAAGCTGCGGCGGCTCGTCAACAGCTATGGCGTGCCCCGCCTGATCATCACCGGCTTTTTGCTGCTGATGTTCATTCTGGCGCCGGTGGCCGGCGTGGACTTTGCCACGCAGATCACCAACGTCATCAACCGCTTCAGCTGGAACGCCATTATGGTGCTGGCCATGGTCCCCATGATCCACTCCGGCTGCGGCCTGAACTTCGGCCTGCCTCTGGGCATTATCTCCGGTCTGCTGGGTGCGACTCTTTCCATTGAATTCGGGTTCACCGGCGGCATGAGCTTCCTGATGGCCATTGTCATCGCCACGCCCTTTGCACTGGTGCTGGGCGGCGGCTACGGCTGGATGCTCAATAAGATCAAGGGCGGCGAAATGATGGTCGCTACCTATGTGGGCTTCTCCTCCGTGTCCTTTATGTGCATGATGTGGCTGCTGCTGCCCTACAAGAGCCCAACGATGGTTTGGGGCTTTGCCGGTAAGGGCCTGCGTACCACCATCTCTCTGGAGGGCTTCTACGATCAGTTCCTTGCAAAGTTCTTGCAGATCGACCTGAACCGGTTCGGCATCAATCTGGTGATCCCCACCGGCAGCCTGCTGTTCTTCGCTCTGCTGGCATTCCTGATGTGGGTCTTCCTGCACACTAAGACCGGTACCGCCATGACGGCTGTGGGCTCCAACCCCACCTTCGCCAAGGCTGCCGGTATCAGTGTGGACAAGACCCGTCTGCTGTCTGTGGTGCTTTCCACTTGGCTGGGCGCTGTGGGCATCCTACTGTATGAGCAGGGCTTCGGCTTTGTACAGATCTATATGGCGCCCCTGAACATGGCGTTCCCCGCCGTGGCGGCTATTCTGATCGGCGGCGCCAGCGTGAACAAGGCCAGCATTACCAACGTTATCATCGGCACGATCCTTTATCAGGGCCTTGTCACCATGACACCCACCGTGATGAACGCCATCGTGCATCTGGACATCAGCGAGGTCATCCGGATCATCGTCTCTAACGGCATGATCGTTTACGCTCTGACCCGTAAGACGGAAGGAGGGAAATGAGCATGAAAAAGACGAATGTACCCGGCAGCCAGAGCTTCGGGCAGAAGCTTTTGCAGTTCATCCGCAACAACACCGTCCCCATTATGTTCATCCTGATCTGTGCGTACTGTATTCCGCAGGCGGGCTTTTCCTGGTCCTACCTCTTGAATGAGGTCATGACCCGTCTGGGCCGTAACGCATTCTTGATCCTGAGCCTGCTGATCCCTGTTATGGCAGGCATGGGCATGAACTTCGGCATGACGCTGGGCGCCATGGCCGGTGAGATCGGCCTGATCTTCGCTGCCGACTGGCAGGTTTGGGGCATCCCCGGCATGATCCTGGCCGCCATCGTTTCCATCCCCATTTCTGTGGCATTGGGCGTGATGATCGGCAAGATCCTGAACCGGTCCAAGGGCCGGGAGATGATCACCAGCTATATGATCTCCTTTACCATGAACGGCGTGTATCAGTTTGTAGTGCTGTTTATGATGGGACCCATCATTCCCATCGTTCATGATTCCCTGAAGCTTCCCCGCGGCTACGGCATCCGCAACACCGTGAGCCTGCTGAGCATGCGTCAGAGCCTGGACAACCTGCTGGCTGTTCAGGTGGGCGGCGTGAAGATCCCTGTACTGACCCTGCTGATCATCGGTCTGGCCTGCCTGTTCATCGTCTGGTTCCGCAAGACCAAGCTGGGCCAGGATATGCGGGCTGTGGGTCAGGATATGGAAGTGGCCCGGGACGCCGGTATCAATGTGGAGCGCACCCGCGTGATCTCCATGGTGATCTCCACGGTGTTCGCCGGCTTCGGCATGATCATCTATCTGCAGAACGTAGGTAACTTCCCCACCTATACAGCTCATACCCAGATCGGTATGTTTGCCATCGCAGCTCTGCTGGTGGGCGGTGCCTCCGTGGATAGGGCGAGCATCGGCAACGTATTTTTGGGCGTGATCCTGTTCCACACCATGTTCATTGTGGCACCCAAGACCGGTGCTGCCATTACCGGCGACTCCATGATCGGCGAGTATTTCCGCGTGTTTGTGTCCTATGCGGTCATTACGCTGGCTCTGGTCATGTATGAGTCCAAGAAGCGCAAGAACAAGAGCCTGGCAGGCCAGCAGTTGGCTGCCGAGCAGGCTGCGGAAGAGGAGGCATCGAAATGAAAGCAAAGCGGAGACTTCTCTTTCAAATCTTAGCGGTGGTCATGCTGGTGGCGATCGGCTATACCATGACCATCATTGGCCGTGGGCATACGATCTATCTGGACAGCAAGACCCTGGAATATGACGGCCAGACCTATAAGCCCGCCTATAAGACGGTGGTGTATGTGGATGGTCAGCAGGTAGCTAAGCTCTATGACAAGGAGCGCGGCGTTGCTACCTGCATCGGCCAGACGCTGACCGTGATGCTGGAGATCACCCAGCAGAAGGGCGGAACGGAAGAGGTTTATGCCTATAACATCCCCGTTCCCCGGAAGATGGACAATGTGATCATCAACCTGCCCGGTTTCCTGGCGGGACTTCCCGAAGAGGCGTACCTCAGCGAGTTTATCCCCTCTCCGGACGAGGTGGCGGCAGACGAGACCGATGTTCCCTCCGACGATGATTTCGGCATGGAGGATATGGGCATGGGCGACGAGTCCGCAGCTCAGTAAATCGGCTGAGAACGGCCAAACCAAAACCCAAAATAGAACGGCAGCCCTCACGATGAATCGTGAGGGCTGCGTTTTTGCATATAATACCCGCATATACGGCAAGAAGCAGCTGGTACGGTGGAAGGAGGGGCGTGGGCAATATAGGAGAGCCTCTGCACTCCGGGGAGCGGGAAGCGAAGCACCTATGCTGACCGGTCCGACTATGCCGCGTTTTTGCATTTCCGACAGCGCTAAGCCCGGTGTATTCAAGGGGGGATTGGGTGTAGGGTGCAATCAAACGTAGGAAGAGATCGTAAAATCCGTCCTATCGGTCTTAGCCGATGGGACGGATTGTTATCTGATATGGAAACCGATCAGGCGTTGTTAAGCTGCTTCTGGAGCCAATCCTTGCCTTCCACGAAGCGGGAGACGATGTAGCTGACCACATAGTCGCCGGCGGAGTTGATCATGGTAGCGGGAGGGTCCACCAGATTGCCGATAGCCACCAGAATGGGGAAGGCCAGTTCCATCTGCGTGGGGAAGAAGATGGAGCAGATGATGTACTCGCCGATGTAGCCGCCGCCGGGAACGCCGCTCATGCCAACAGAGGACAGGACGGCCACCAGAACGATGAAGGGCAGACGGGACCAGGAGAGCTGCTCGCCGAACACGCCCAGCACGAAGGCAATCTTCAGCACGCAGGAGAAGCAGGAGCCGTCCATGTGCATGGTAGCGCCCAAGGGCAGCACCATACCGGCGATATCCTTGCTGACACCAGTCTCTACGGCTTCCTCCATGTTGGTGGGGATGGTTGCCACGGAGGAGCAGGTGCCCAGAGAAACGATGGCAGGGCGGGCAATGTGCTTGAACATGATGCCCACGGCACCCTTGCCGCCGCCGAACCACGCGAACAGGGGGAAGGCTGTGAAGATATAGATGAAGCACAGGGGATAGTAGACCAGCAGGGCGCGGCCGTAGCCCTTGGCGACCTCAGAGCCGTAGGTGGCTACCAAATCAGCGAAGATGGCGAAGAACGCGATAGGGGCATAGTAGGTGATGATCTGGACGAACTTCATCATCACGTCGGAAAGGCCGGCCAGCCACTTGCCGATGCTGGAATCCTTGCCGCCGGTCATCTGGACGGAGAAGCCGAACAGGATAGAGAACACGATGAGAGGCAGCATGGCCCGGCGGCTCAGCAGGCCCACAAAGTCAGAGGAGGTGAAGAAGTTGACGATCATCTCCGTGAAGGAGGCGTGTTCGCCGATCTCCTCAGCCACCATATCTGCCCAGGGAGTCAGCACTGGGGGGAACAGCTTCATCAGCACGAACATGAGCACAGCTGCGATGGCGCCGGTGATGACGAAGGTGCCAACGGTGACGCCCATGATCTTGCCCGCCCGCTGACGGCTTTCCATATTGGCAACGGAACCGGCGATGGAAGCAAAGACCAGAGGCACCACCACACAGAACATCATGTTGATGAATACGGTGCCCAGGAAGGCGATGTTGTGTCCCCACTTGGGCCTGAACCAGCCCAGCAAAGCGCCGGCGACCATGCAGCTCAGCAGGATCGCCAGAAAGCGGTAGTTTTTTGCGACAGATTTCTTATCCATAAAACACACTCCTTTTGGTTTGGATAACAGATATGTTGATGCAATTTATCAGTTCAGAGAAAGCTCCTCATCCGTGACCTCGCCCTTGCAGACAATATTGGTGGGACCTGTGAGATAGAGGTTTTGGACGGTGCTTCCCTGGAGATCTACGTCTACAATGAGCTGGCCGCCGGTCATATTGACTCGGACCTGCCTGCCGCTGACTTTACCCATCAGGGTCAGGGCGGTGACAACGCAGCCGGTTCCCGTGCCGCAGGCATAGGTAAAGTCCTCCACGCCCCGCTCGAAGGTGCGCTCAAAGACCTCGTCCTCACCGGTGAGCTCGCAGAAGTTGACGTTAGCGCCCTTGGGGAATTCCGGATAGAAGCGGATCTTGCGTCCCAATTCACGCAGCGCGTTTTCATCGGCCTGCGCCAAATTGGGATACGGGACCACAGCGTGGGGGAGTCCGGGATCTCCTAATTCTAAATAGGAACATTCATAGCGAACGCCGTCGATCACCACAGGTGCATCCAAACGGACCGTGGTGGGATCATTCAGACGAATCCGATAGAGACGCTGGTCGATGCGGTGGCCCGTCACCAGACCGGCGGTGGTTTCTACACGCTGGATCTCGCCGGCCAGACCATTTTCGTAGCCGTAGCGGCAAATGCAGCGGGCGCCGTTGCCGCACATTTCACCGAGGCTGCCGTCAGAATTGAAAAACAGCATCCGATAGTCACCGCCCTGAAGCGGGGCATCTACGATCATCAGACCGTCGGCCCCAATGGACAGATGGCGTTCGCACAGAGGGCGGGCCAAAGTGGGAAAGCAGGTTTCGGGAAGATGCTCTACCATATTATTTATAATGATAAAGTCATTGCCGGCACCGTTCATTTTCCAGAACCGCAAGTAAATCACCTCAAAGCTTGGTATGATGTTGTATTATAGTAAAGCAAAGCTGAAAAAAACACCGGATATTGTGCGAAAAACCATGCAAAAAGTGCTTCTGATAAAAAACTCGAAAAAACTCGAAAAAAATGCTTGACATTTCAGGCATGTTTTGGTATCCTAATAAAGCTGTTTGACGGCGATGAAGTGAATGAGTCGGGTGCTTGAAGATCTGAAAAGATCGGAAAGAAAAATCTGAAAAAGATTTGAAAAAAGTACTTGACAAACGAAACTGAGCCTGATATAATAGTGACTGTTCCGCTTGAGGGACGTGCACCTTGTAAATTAAACAACGTGAGAAAAGAAAGCACCAGCGGAGCGAGCTTTTCACGAGGCTCGCGACGAAGTTGTGGGTGAATAGGCCGTAGTCAATTCGGTCGAAAGCAGCAACTATAAAAGAGAAATAAATGAAGTCATGATAAATGACTCTATGATAGATTTAAGCGGCTACGGTCGTTTAGATACCATATTATAGAGAGTTTGATCCTGGCTCAGGACGAACGCTGGCGGCGTGCTTAACACATGCAAG
>ERZ773155.1699-NODE-1699-length-18121-cov-5.934241_pt1 | contig 18121 bp, 16 predicted proteins | sample MGYA00511262_ERZ773155 | MGnify/ENA primary metagenome ERZ773155 (study PRJEB29015, sample SAMEA2737828) | human gut metagenome | biome: human gut; feature: human-associated habitat; material: faeces | place: China | collected 2012 ... | reverse complement strand
CGGGGTAATCTTTTTTGATGATGCCGATGACGGGCAGGTCCACCACCTGCTTGATCTGGGTGATGTCGCGGACGGTGTTGGCGCGGATGCCCACGGCTCCGCTCATGGCGGCGGCTTTCGCCATCAGGGGCATGACGCCGCCCTCTTTGGTGTAAAGAGGCTCCGTCTCAAGTGCCTGACAGGAGACGATGAGGCCGCCTTTGATTTGCTCAAACAGTTTTTCTTTCTCCATATCCATCAATCCTCCATCCTGATTTTGATGACCACTTTGCGCACATGAGCACATCCGGGGCGTGCCACGCCGGGCTTGTGCAGCTCGCCGGGGAAAAACAGGACGAACCGCCCCTCGCCCAGCGTGCCGCTGACGGCATCCGGACTGGTCCTGAAACCAATATCTCCCGTGAACTCCCCTGCCTCTTCGCCGGGCAGATTCGTATAACCCCAGCCCTCGCCGCCGGTCAAATCGATTTGAAGGTCAGCGTACTTTTTGTGGTATTCGAGGCGGGTGCTGTCGGGGCTCAAATCAGCTTCCATCACATTGATGAAGACGTTCTCGCCGTCCACCTCGGTGCGGCCCAGCGGCAGATCGCTCAAATCGTGGGCCACATGGTAGGCGGTAAGATAGTCGATGGCGGTGTCAAGATTCCGGTGGAGCCCGCAATAACGATCCAGGTGCTCCAGTGCGTCGCAGATCATGTTGATTTTCTCCTAACTAAGTGTTTTTTTAACAGAAGCACAAAGAGCGCCTGCCCTCTCCCCCTCATTGAGAGACGGAGAGGGGGCGCTTTTTGATCTTTCAGAGTTTTGCGATGGCGGCTTCGATCATGGCCTGTGCTTCGGCGACGATGGGTTCATCTTCCGGGATGAGGCCGGGCATCGGCTCGCGGACGCCGCCCAGCTCAAGGCCGTACATCCGGCGCAGGATCTCCTTCTGCACTGCGTAGAGGTTGCCGTGGGCTTCGCACATCTTATAAATGATGCGGTCGGCGTCGTACTGGATCGCGCGGGCCGCTTCGATCTCACCCTTGTTGATGTGCTCGTTCATGGCAAGATACAGCTCCGGCATAACGGCATAGGTGCCGCCGATGCCGCCGTCCGCGCCGATGACGCGGCCGGAGACGAACTGCTCATCCGGGCCGTTGAAGACCACGAAATTGCCCTCACCACGGGCGGCAATGCCTGCATCCTTGAACATCTGGATGTCCTGGGTGGGCATGGAGCTGTTCTTGACGGCAACGACGTTGGAGTTCTTGAGCATCTCGCGCAGCAGGCTCATGGTCAGGCCGGTGCCGGCCAGCTGGGGGATGTTGTAGATGACGAACTCGGTGTTGGGAGCCGCCGCCGACATATCGTTCCAATATTTGGCGATGGCATACTCCGGCAGATGGAAGTAGATGGGCGGGATAGCCGCGATGGCGTCCACCTTCAAGCTCTCAGCGTGGCGGGCCAACTCCTGGGAATCAAGAGTGTTGTTGCAGGCCACATGGGCGATGACGGTGAGCTTGCCCCCCACCTCGGCCATCACATTCTCCAAGATGACCTTCCGCTCTTGGACGGACTGGTAGATGCACTCGCCGGAGGAGCCGCCTACATAGAGGCCCTTGACCCCCTTGCCCAGCAGGTACCGGGCAAGGGCGCGGGTGCGTTCGGGGGAAATATTGCCTGCATCATCATAGCATGCGTAGAACGCAGGGATGACACCCAGATATTTTTTGAGCTCCATGTCATTTCCTCTTTTCTTTTTAAAAGGCGATTTTCAGGACCAGCTTGTCAACGTCCTCCGGGGCCTTGGGCGCAAGCTTCGGCAGGTGACCTTCACCGGGGTAGACAAGAAGGAACCGTCCCGGCTCCAGGGTGAACGTGTACTCTGGCGCTCCACGGTACATAATGGAATCCTCATCAGCACGGATCTCCACCTCCGTCAGCGTCTCTATCGGGGCCACCATTACCTGTTCAAGCCCAGACAGAACGATGTGGATATCCAGGTAACGCTCATGGGCTTCCATGAGGGATGACTGGGAGATGGGGACAGTGGTGTAGTTGAAGCGATTGCAGTACACGTCGCTGCCCAAGATTTCAGTCCGCCCCATGGGCAGGGAAAAAAGGTCGGTGGACTGGAGAAAGCGGATCCCCATATCCAGATTTTCCGACAGCCCACGATAACGGGCTATCTCAGAGAGCTTATCATAAATCATAGCAGCCTTCTCCTAACCCGGTCTGAAGCACTTGATATGCCGCGCCATACAGACCGGCCATATTTCCAAGCTTGGCGCCTACCACTTGGACGCCGTGGAATCCGGGGATCAGAAGCGCCTTCGTCCGGGCCTGGACGCCTTGGATGGCGTAGGGCTGCTCCATGACCCCGCCGCCTAGAACCACACGGGGGACATTGTACACATGGATCAGACTGACGATTCCGGCCGCCGCCTGGTCGAGCCAGGCGTCAACGACAGCCCGGACAGAGGGGTCCTCCATGCGTTGGAAGACGGCCCGTCCACTCGTCAAAGAGGGGTCCAAACGGCTGGCGGCCAAACAGAGGGCCGTCGCAGAGGCATACCGCTCATAAGTACCGGCGAAAGGGTCCCGGGGGTCCATATCCTCGGGGTGCAGGATCAGGCCGCCCAGCATTCCCCCGGCAGAGGGGCCGGACCCGTAGTAGAGACGGCCATCCAGAACCACGCCGCCGCCGATTCCGGTGCCGTAGGTGATACAGAGATAGTCCCGTACACCTTGGGCGGCGCCATAGGCCCCCTCTCCGAGCGCCGCCGCGCAGACATCGTTGAGGATGACGGCGGGGACATGGAACCGCGCCTCAAAGAATCCCTTTACATCCATGCCGGTATAGCCAGGCAGGTTTTCATTGGCGTATCGGATGACCCCGGTACCTGGGTCCACTTGTCCGGCCGTGCTGACGCCGATGAAGTCAAAGGGCAGCAATGGGCGCAGCAGAGCTGCAGCACGTTCCAGGACAGCGGGGGCACCGCCCTTGCGGGCCAAGGTATCCCCTTCGACCGTCTGAGTGGGGACCTCCCCCTCAAAAAGGCAGGCCTTGATTTTTGTGCCGCCAATGTCTAACGCGGCAATTCGATATCTGCCACTCATTTCAGTACGGCCACAAAACGCTTTGTGATCTCCAGAGGGCGCGTGATAGCGCTGCCCACTACTGCCGTCAGGACACCCAGATCCATGGCATGGCGCAGATGTTCGGGCGTAATGATATTGCCCTCGGCCACCACGGGCTTTCCACAATTTTTGACCAGATATTCGATCATATCAAAGGGAGGCAGCGGGCAGCCCCTGGTGTAAGGGGTATAGCTGGCCATGGTGGTGCCAATGAGGTCGAAGCCCAGCGCGGCGGCCTCCATACCCTCCTCCACGTTGGAGCAATCCGCCATAAAGAGCTGATCCGGGAACTTGGCCCTGACTTTGGAAAAGAAGGTCTCGATGGTCTCACCGCCTGGTCTGTCCCTGCGTGTGGCGTCTGTGGCGATGATCTCCACGCCGCAGGCCGTCAGGGCATCCACCTCCGCTATAGTGGGGGTGATATAGACATCCGGACAGTCGTCATAGACTTTTTTTATAATTCCGATGATGGGAAGGTCCACCATGTTGCGGATTTCCTTAATATCCGCAACAGTATTAGCCCGGATTCCCACGGCTCCTGCCTGAGAAGCCGCCAGTGCCATACGCCCCATGATAAATGAGCTGTGGAGCGGCTCCTCCGGCAGCGCCTGGCAGGAAACGATAAGCCCGCCCTTGATCCTCTGAAGCGTCTCTTCATTGCCGAGTTTCATATTGCCCTCCCTTCTGGTAGGAAACCTTATGCGTATAACCGCAGCCAAGCGGAAAAGAGGTACATGCTGGACCGGGAATGGGTGTGTTCCTGGTGCTCGAGATAGGTATACTGCCTCGTGCCAGAAAGGCTTTGGAACAGCCGTTCAACGGTGCGGGGCGGACAGGTCGCATCCTCACCGCCGGCGGAGAGCAGTACCGGCATCGTCAGCCGATGGGCATGGCTCACGGTATCCACATACCCCAGCCTCATCCAAAAATCAGCCGCCGGGACAGCCTCATAAATTGGCTGAAGCAGGGAATAGGCGTCGCCCTCCAAGCCGGAACCCGGAAAGTCGGTTAGAAACGGGAGATCCGCACAGACGCAGCGCACCCTTTCAGGCCCCAGGATAGACGCCAGGAGCAGGGAGCCCCCGCCCCCCTGACTGGTGCCGAACAGAGACAGGCGCCGTGGCAGAACCTCCGGCCGGGCCTGGGCCCAGCGGATGGCCAGCAAGCAGTCGGAAAGCCAGTCCCCGTAGCCGCCCGGTATCCCGGCGGCAGTGTTGGGCAAGACCGGCCAGTTTCCGTCCGGGAGCGCCAGCTCATCTCTTGTCTTTTCTGGGGTCACATACCCGAGTGGCGAGACGTGCAGGATGTGATAGCCTAAGTCGGCTATCTGGGGGTGCATGGTAATGGAACCGCCGTACCCCGGCAGGTTGATGAGAAGTGGAGCTGGTGTGTTCAGCGCCGGCTGCCAATAGCCATAAAAAGGCCTCCGCCCGTCGCTGGCAGTAAATTTCACATAGCGGTTCACCAAAGTATTCGGGCTGTTGCCAAAGGGGACGCGGATAGGCATATCATCCAGCACCGCCCCCTCCACCGCTACCTTTTCGCTTCCTATGAGAAGTCCTTCCGCCCAGGCGTCCACCTCGCCGGGTGACGGGTAGGCGGATTCCGCCTCCCGGCGCATCCTCGACAATTTATCCATGGTATATCCCCTCGCACAACTGTCATTGTATATATTATATCGAAAGTACGCTTGCTTTTCTATGTGCTATATGCCTATAATTAGGATGATTCGAGCAATTTTTGCGCCAATCATACATTTGTTAAGGAGGCCTCGCCATGCATATACCACCGTCGTTATATTCCGCCATGCGCTTTAACTTTTTGTATGTCGACCGATACGTGTTCCACAAGGGATGGGTTTACCCTGAGACCTACGTTCCCTACTGCATGCTGCGCTACATTCTGAAAGGGAGTGCCGTGTTTACCATCAACGGAGTGGAATACCAGGTCCACGAAAACCAGGTGGCGTATATTCCGGATAGCTGTATGCTGGAGTGCCATGCACTGGGGGATGATTTTGAGTTCATCAGCATTCGCTTTACCGTTACCGTGCGCCTTAACGACAACGATTTCCTGGCGGAGTTTTTCCATATCCCGCCGGTCACCGAAAACGCCGAGCAAGCGGTCCTTTCCTATTTTCAGGAGGTCCACTGCAACGCAACCAGCAGAAACTCCAGCCGTCTGTTCCGCATCAGGGGGAACTTGGAGCTTATCCTGGCCTGGCTGGTAGAGCAGACCCCGGAGGCCGTGTTGGAGGAGAGCGAAGGTCATGAAGCCGACTTTTCTATTGAAAGTATCCGGCATCGGGAGGCACGGTCCTCTGCCATCAAACAGGACCCGCGCATCCAAGTGGTGGTGGACTACTTTATCGCCCATCCCACGGAGCCCTTTGATACCAAATTTCTGAGCGACATGGCCCAGATGAGCCCCAGTTCCCTCCGGCGCCATTTCAAAGAGCACACGGGCAAATCGCCGGGTGATTTTGTCAAAGAACTGCGGATGGTGACGGCGGCCCGCCGCCTGCTGGTGACGAATGACCGGGTCTCCACCATTGCATACGAGCTGGGCTTTGACGACCAGAACTATTTTGCCCGCATGTTCAAATCGGTGTTCGGTGTCTCACCCAACCAATACAGAAAGGCATCCCGGGAGTAGACCTGATGTTAAAACAACAGTTTTTTGATTGTTTTATGCTAATTTTAAGCTAGCTATGGTCTATGAAACTTGGAAGCTCTTTCCTATAATAAACTTGTAAGACGGTTTGCACAAACAATGCGCGAGATAGAAGGAGGAAATTATGAAAAAGGCTATGTCTCTGTTTCTGGCCGTCCTGATGGCGGCGACACTGCTCACGGGGTGCGGCCCGTCCGGTTCAACTCCCTCTTCCCAGACCCCTGACACTCAGGCACCCTCCGCCAGCCAGTCTGCCCAAACCGACGAGCTTGAGGGCGAGATCACGTTCTGGCATTCTTTTACCCAGGGTCCCCGGCTGGAGACCATTCAGGCTGCGGCGGATCAGTTCATGACGGATCATCCCAAGGTAAAAATCAATATCGAGACCTTTTCCTGGGCCGACTTCTACACCAAGTGGACCACGGGTCTGGCCTCCGGCAACGTCCCCGATATGTCCACCGCTCAGGCGGGCCAAGTGGTGGAGATGATCAACGCCGATGCCATCATACCCCTGGACGATCTGATCGACGATATCGGCCGGGACCGCTTCTATGAGTCTCCCCTTCAGGAGATGACCTACTCCGACGGCAACTGCTACGCCGTGCCCATCTACTCCCACGCTTTCGTCATGTGGTACCGCAAAGATCTGCTGGAGAAGTACAATCTGGAGGTCCCCACCACCTGGGACGAGTTTAACACCGCGGCCACCGCGATCACCAAGGGCGAGAACGGCGCCGTATATGGCTGTTCCGTGCCTATGGGCACCAACGACCTCTACGCCACCTGTTTCCTGGATGTCTATGTAGGCAGCCACGGCGAGTCGCTGCTGACGCCCGAGCACAAAGCCAATCTGACCAGCGATACCGCCATACAGGGGATCAAGTTCTGGACCGATATGTACAAGAATAATTCCCCTGCCGATTCCATCAATTATAATACTCTGGATCAGGCGACATTGTACTACCAGGGCAAGAATGCGTTCGACTTTAACTCCGGTTTCCATATTGGCGGCGTGGAGTCCAACACCCCCGAGCTGATGGACTATATCGACTGCGCCCCTGTACCCACCATCAACAAGGGAGACCAGCCCGACTACATCGTCAACAACATGCCCCTGGTGGTATGGAAGAACTCCAAGCATCCGGAGATTTGCAAGGCGTTCATTGAGTATTTCTACCAGCCCGACGTGTACATCCCCTTCCTGCACTCCGTCCCCGTAGGTATGCTGCCCGCACTGAAAGAGATCACCGATGATCCCGCTTTCCTAGCCGATCCCACCATTCAGAAGTACCAGCACGCGATGGAGGTCATCAGCGATGCCCTGAGTCACGGCACTTATGTCGGCATGGAATACGGCCCCTGTGTGGAGGCCGGTATCCTGGCCAATCAGCGGGTGGTGGAGAACATGTTCCAGGACATTGTACTCAACGGCACGCCGGTGGAACAGGCGGCCAAGGCGGCCAATGACCAGCTCAACGACCTGTTTGCAACTGCAACCGGCTAAAGGACGCCCGGAAAAGGAAACAAGGAACCCAGGATACGGCGGGGGCGAATATTTGTCCCCGCCGTGGTTCTGAAAGGGGTTGGCAATATGCGAAGCCGTAAACGAATGATAGCAAAAGTTACCGGCTTTTGCTTCATACTCCCTGCAATGCTGGTGGTGCTGCTTCTGCTGCTCTATCCGGTGATGTCCAGCATCTTCTACAGCTTTACCAACAAGAATCTTATCAAGCCGGCCTATTCTTTTGTCGGGTTTGAAAATTATGCAAAAATCCTCACAGATCCGGTCTTCTGGGCGGCGTTTTGGACCAATATCAAGTGGACGGCGGCATCCTTGCTGGGGCAGCTTCTGGTCGGATTTACCGGTGCCTTGGCACTCAACCGCATCCGCCATGCGGCAGGGGTCTACCGCACATGCCTCATTATACCCTGGGCTTTCCCCTCCATCGTTTTAGCCTTTTCCTGGAAATGGATTTTAAACGGTGTCTCCGGCTTCCTGCCGAATTTTTTGGTCCAGGTTGGCCTTTGTGCCACGCCGCCGCAGTTTTTAAGCAGCGCTGGGCTTGTCTTCCCAACTTTGGTTTTTGTAAACATCTGGTTTGGCGCGCCACTGATTATGGTCAACATCCTCTCTGCCCTCCAAACAGTACCCAAGGACCAATATGAGGCGGCGCAGCTGGATGGAGCCTCAGCCTGGCAGTCTTTTATCCATATCACGGTTCCACATATCCGTATGGTGGTCGGGCTCCTGGTGGTGCTGCGCACCATCTGGGTCTTCAACAGCTTTGATATCATCTACCTCATCACTGGCGGCGGCCCTGCCAACCTGACGCAGACCGTGCCCATTTACGCCTACAACCTTGGCTGGGGGCTGAAGCAACTGGGCCGTTCCTCCGCGGTGACGGTACTGCTGCTACTCTTCCTGCTGGTGGTGTGCGCCCTGTACTTCCGCCTGCTGAATAAATGGGAAAAGGAGGGTGAATGATGCGCAAAAAAAGGCGGCTTCGCCGCGGCTGGCTAGGTGATGTCATCAGTTATGCTTATCTGACCATCCTGGCCGTCATTGCCGCGTTTCCACTGTTGTGGATTCTCCTCTCCTCCGTCAAGAGCAAGGGTGAGCTCACAGGCAACCCTACCGCCATCCTGCCTAAGGAAATCACCTTTGATTTTTTCAAGACCGTGCTGGGACAACTCCATTTTAACGTCAATATCGTCAACAGCATCATCGTGGCCGGTTGTACGACGCTGATCGCTATTACCATTTCCGCTCTGGGGGCTTACGGCGTGGTCCGTTTCTTTCCCAAGTTTGGCAAGGTTTTGACCCGGGTGCTTATCACCACCTATATGTTCCCACCCATCCTGCTGGCGGTGCCCTATTCCATCATCATGGGCAAGGCGGGGATGATGAACAACCGCGCGGGCCTCATCATTGTGTATCTGTCTTTCGCGGTGCCCTACGCCGTATGGCTGCTGGTGGGCTTTTTCCAGACTGTGCCCCTGGAAATCGAAGAGGCGGCCCGGGTGGATGGCGCCAACAAGTTGCAAGTATTCGGTAAAGTGGTCCTGCCCATCGTAGCCCCCGGCGTGGTGGCCGTAGCCATCTACACCTTTATCAACGCCTGGAACGAGTTCCTTTACTCCCTGATTTTAATGAACAGCAGCGACAAAATGACTGTGGCTGTGGCGCTGAAATCTTTAGGAGGGCAGGAAGTCATGGATTGGGGCGTCATGATGGCCGCCTCCGCCCTGGTAGTAGTGCCCTCCGTGGTCTTCTTCATGCTGATCCAGAAGAAAATAGCTGGTGGGTTGGCACAAGGTTCCATTAAATAATATTTTCTACATCAAAGGGGGAATCACTATGAAAACCATTGGCTACGCAATCGTCGGGACCGGGTATTTTGGCGCTGAACTGGGCCGTATCCTAAATGAGCAGGAAGGGGCCAGGGTGGTGGCGGTGCTGGACCCGGACAATGCTCCGGCCATTGCTCAAGAGCTTCACTGCGACCTGGAGACTGATTTGGAGGTTTTGTGTGCCAGGCCGGATGTAGATGCTGTGATTGTGGCTACGCCCAATTACCTCCATAAGGAGCCGGTTCTCTGTGCTGCCCGGCACAAAAAAAACATTTTCTGCGAAAAGCCCATCGCCCTGAGTTATGCCGACTGTGACGAGATGGTACGCGCCGCGGAGGAGAATGGCGTGGTTTTCATGGCGGGGCACGTGATGAACTTCTTCCGCGCCGTTCGCCGGACCAAGCAGTTCATTGCCGAAGGCAAGATCGGAAAGGTCCTCTACTGTCATTCCGCCCGGAACGGCTGGGAGGAGGAGCAGCCCTCGGTTAGTTGGAAAAAGATCAGGGCCAAGTCCGGCGGCCACCTCTATCATCATATCCACGAGCTGGACTGTATCCAATTCCTCATGGGTCCCGCCACCGAGGTTACGATGGTAGGCGGCAATGTGGCCCATCAGGGGGAACACTTCGGGGACGAGGATGATATGCTTTTCCTTCAGTTGGAGTTTGGCAACAATACCTACGCCGTGGTGGAATACGGCTCCGCTTTCCACTGGCCGGAGCACTATCTGCTGGTCCAGGGCACTGAGGGAGCCATCCGTATCGATATGTTCAACGTGGGTATGACGGTAAAGACCGCCGACGGGGAGGAGCATTACCTGGTTCACGAGTCCAAAGAGGAAGATGACGAGCGCACCCGGATCTACCACAGCACGGAGATGGACGGGGCCATTCAGTATGGCCACCCCGGCAAGAAGCCGCCGCTGTGGCTCCACGGCATTATGAAAAATGAGATGAGGTTCTTCAACAGCGTCATGCACGGTGAGCCAGTCCCCGACGAGTTCAAGCCGCTCTTGAACGGCAGGGCCGCCCGGGCGGCCATCGCCACTGCAGACGCCGCCACACGCTCACTTCGGGAGAATCGGAAGGTGAAAGTAGAGGAGATCATCGGCTAAAACTGTGTTTGTATTTAGGAAGTAAGAAGCCTAAGATGTGTTTTGAAAGGAAGGCATTCTATGAAGCAGAAGCATTTACTTCGAACGTTTTCTGCCTTGGCGCTTGCGATGTGTATCTCTTTTTCCATTGCAGTACCGACTGGCGCGGCCTCCGCTGGGACAGCCCAGGGGAACACACTTGCGGAAGTGCTGGAGCGCGCTGCAGCCAACGGCTTCTGTTACCGCTATGATGGCGACGATCAGGTTTTCGACGGCAGCCGTATCGTCAATGGTACAGCACAGGACATCTCCCGTCTAAAAGCAAGCGTCCAGGGTACGCTGCTGATTCGTTATCAGAGCGCGGCTGCTGCGAACCAGGTCCTCTTTGCCGCAGGAAAAGATACCGCTGTGGGGCACTATGGCGCGGTATTGGCAAATAAAGTGCCGGCGGTAAACCTTCAACGGATCGATTTCCCTGACGGTATGGTGGCAAATCTCTCTGGAACGGCAGTCGGTCAGGACTGGCACACCTTTGTTTACAGCGTTGATGCTTCCGACCCGGAGGTAAAGACAGCCAAGACCGTGACCAGCTTCGATGGAAGTGCTACTACGCAATTTCCCAACTATGCTTCCTGGTTCAACCAAAACGCTGATGTCAACGACATTCAGTTCTTGAACATCGGCGGTACCTCCGGTGCACTGGCAAACTCCAATAATAACGCGAATTTCGTGGGCAGGATTGCTTTCGTGGCTTTCCTCCCAGAGGTGTTCACGCAGGCTGAGGCGGCCGCGCTCAGCAGCGAAACCTGGCCGCCCTCCGCAGTGCCTGTCTATTCAGCTCAAAATATCACGATCAACAGCGCCGCAGATGCAGTAGAGCTTAGCTCCGCACTGGTAGATACGCTGAAAGGCCTCCACAATGCCAGCATAATTGTAAAATACCAGAATACCAATACAGGAGTGGGCTCTTTTTTCAGCATCAGCGACCCCACCAAGGTAAACGCCCATTTCCATGTCTATGAGAGCGGAAATACCTTTGGCTTCGAGTTGCGCAACAGTGATAACCCGAAGTATTCTGGTACATGCAGGGTGTACGGTGGAGAACTCAATACCGTTGCTTTTAAGGCGGAGGCCGGCGTAGGATACAAGCTGTTTGCAAACGGCGCATTGGGCAGTACTGTTTCCAAGACCGGAACGGACTACCTCTTCCTGGACGGCATGAGCGGATTGACTACAGCTTTCGTGGGCAAGCTGAAGCGATCCAACGACCAGAACAGCTACCCCTTCACCGGCACCATTGAATCCATTGAAATCTACGCTACAGCTCTGACAGATGAGGAACTGATTGACCGCACGAAGGACACAGCCCGGGAATCCAACGCGATCTTCTTCAACGGAGATGCTACCGGCTCCACGTTCTTCCGTATTCCTTTCCTGCTTGCCGCCTCCGATGGAACCTTGATTGCGGGTACAGACGCCAACTTCGGCAGTACCGGCGACAGCGCGGAAAATATCGACGCGGCGATTCGTATTAAACCGAATGCCGCCGCCCATGACATCATGGAAGGATGGCTGGACGCCTCTGTGCCTGACGTGCTCCACATGAGGGACTACGCTGATGAGTACGGATATAAACAGAAGTCCGCCTCTTTCATCGACGGCGTGATTGTTGAGGATACAGTCCACACAGACCGCGTTCTGCTCCTCATTGACGCCTTTGCCTGGAATGGCGGCGGATTCCAATGGCTCAATGTAGATCAGTATGGTCAAGCCCATGGCGGCACTGCCAGAAGCGTTGCCCTTGGCGACGGCTTCTGCACCATTGGCGGCCAGAAGTATCTGCTCCTCTCCGACCAGAATATCAAGTCCGGCAATATCAATATGAATGTGGATCGCAGCAAGTTTAACTATGCAGCCGACATATATGGGGCCAAAAATGCGGACGGGCGCTATAATGTCTACCACCTTACCGGTACGCCGTTGCCCTACACTTCCAGCGGTACACCGGTGGATGACAGCGGGCTCTCCCTGGGTGCACTTTCTGAGTATAGCCTGGGGGAAAATTACGAACTCTATAAGGATGGGACGGCTCTGACCGTTACGCAAAAATCCTCTGACGCCGCGGCTCCATCCGTCTCTGTTCCAATGAAAATTTTCTACGAGGACTCGGAGCTCCAAGTCTACAACACCAACTACATCATGCAACTTTATTCGACGGACAGCGGTCGGACTTGGCACACGGACAAGCTTATCACGGGTATGGTCAAGAGAGAAGAATCCCACTACTACCTCACTGGGCCGGGCCACGGTATCCAACTCCAGCACGGTGAGCATGCGGGCCGGCTGGTCGTGCCCATTTACTTCCAGGGCGAAGGCGGTGGCGGGCTCACCGGATCTGCTCACACGGAAGTCATTTACAGTGACGACGGCGGCGTGACCTGGGCACATGGGGAACCGCTGCCGAATACACTGGGGCACGAATCGGTCATTGTAGAGCTCCCCAACGGCAACCTGCAAATTTTTATGCGCAATACCGCATCTTCGGGCGGTAAGTGTAAGACGGCTACCAGCCTGGACGGGGGCCTCACTTGGGTTGAGGTCCACTCCACCTTCGGCGATAACAGCGCCGGGACCAACAGCCAGCTATCCGCCATCGCATACAGCCAAGACGTGGTGTCCGCAAAGGACGGCCAATCTTATCCGGCAGTCCTTCTGTCCATGGCTTACAACAGGAGCAGGACCGATGGACGCATCTATGTAGGGCTGCTTAAGGAAAACGGTACTTATGATAACGGGAGCACCAAGTATGAAATTGATTGGGAGTACAAGTATCAGGTCACGGCAGCCGATGAGCTTTTTGCATACAGTAGCATGGTAGAACTCTCTAATGGCAAAGTCGGCATGATCTATGAGGCATCCCCAACCAATTCCTGGGCGGATGGACTACAGTATATGTACTATGGCGAATACGACATCGATAGCTTAACAAGCCAGCCTCTGCAGTAATCTTTTTTTAAAAGTGCCGGGGCGCGTACCGCCAGTCGCTTCGGATGATAAAAAGCGTGCCGAAAAACGCAGAGACCGGGCCCCTCTAATGGGGCCTGATCTCTGCGTTTGCTTTTGGCGCTACCAAAGACACATCCCTTGGCTATGCCGGGGATAAAAATAGCTTATAGCACGGGGAAAAGGCAAAAAAGTGCCGGGCAGGAAACGATAAGTTTCCTGCCCGGTTTTTCTGGAGCGGAGAGCCGGGGCCTCTACCGGCGGAGGTGCTTAGAAAAAGAGCTCAGGCTCCCGGCGCTTTGCGCACATGGCTTCAAACCCCTTGGCGGCCACTTCGAAAACGGGACCTCTATAGCCTCTGGCCTGCGTGGGGCACAGATAGATACAGGCGCCGCAGGAGATGCAGGTGTCAGTACGGGTGAGCCAAGGCGTTTCCAGAGGGATAGAATGGGTGGGACAATTTTTGGCGCAGGCATAGCATTTCATGCAGTTCTGGTTGCATTCAGGCTGAAAAGGAACGCCCTTGGCCTTTTTGTAGGGCCGGTTTCCCTTTATATGGATCGGGGTGTGCGCGTCCGGGTCGAATCCTGAGAGCTTTTCCCGGCACATGGCGCCAAACTCCGCCATGCGCCGCCTGTCGTCCTCATCGGGCCGACCGGCGGCGACCTTGGTGAAGATGGAATGCTGCGCCACGAAAGCCGCTCCTGCAATTACGCAGAACCCGTTTTCCTCCAGCAGGTCCTGCAGCTCCACCAGAGCGTCGTCATAGTCGCGATTCCCATATACAGCCACAGCGATGGCGGGATTTCCATGCCCTTTCAGATGAGCCAGCAGCATTTCCCGGCAAATACTCGGAATACGCCCGGCATACACCGGCATGGAGACAAGAACTGGCTCTCCGGCGGGAAGCGTCCACTCCTCCGTCAAGGGCCGGCCAAGCAGATCCCGCTCCAGCACCTTTTCCTGGTGGCCTAAGATGGCCCGTGCAGTCTTTTTGGTAGTTCCCCGGGGACTAAAAAAATGGAAGTCATGGATCTACATCCTTTCTGTCGGTTGTGCGTGAGGACAGGGCTATTATAGCATACATTTCACGCTTTGGGGCAAAAAGTGAAAAGACGACAAGCCGCGCAGGAGGGACAGAAAACGTGGCCAAGTGAAAGCAGTAAAAGTTGTTACATTTTTTATTAAACATATATGAAATGGTTGAAATCTGTGATAAAATAAGCGGCAGGGGCCGGGAAGCCCCGAGGGGGTGGGTGCATAATGGTCAAGTGGTCCCTAGCGGCGGAACTTCTGGCCACGATGATGATCGTGGTCTTGATGGTCTATTACCGGGAAAAGAAATTGGTTGTGACGCGAAAGGGCAAAGTCTACCGGAGCTGTCTGGGATTGTCTCTCGCCACGTTCCTTCTCAATGTGGTCTGTGTATATACCATTGAGCATACGGAGCAAGTCCCCCGGGCGGTCAATCTAATTTTGAACAGCGCATATTTTTTGGCCACTGTGCTCACCTGTTCCGTCATAGTCCTCTATCTCTGCTATCTCATTTTAGAGCATGTCTATGACAAGCGACACCTGAGATGGGCATCGCTGTGTATATCCGGGGCGACCCTGGGATATTTACTGCTGGTTCTGTGGAATTTGAGCAGCGGTGTCCTGTTTTCCTTTGATCCGGCCGGAAACTACCGCCGCGGACCGCTGAACCGCATCGGCTATGCCCTTATGGCGGCGGAACTGCTCCTGCTGGCAGTCTGCTATGTGCAGAACCGCGCCAGTGTGAACCGCCCCATGGTGAAACTGATGCACATGCTTCCGCCTCTTGCCATTTTCCTCACGGCGTTTCAGCTCGCTTATCCCCAGATCCTACTCAACGGCATGATGATGGCCATGGCGGACCTGATTCTTTTTATCAGCTTCCAAAGCAGCCGGATCGAGACGGATGGTCTCACGGGCATTGGGAACCGGAACAGCTTTTTTGCCGAGCTCTCCCTGCGGGTAGCGGGCCGCCAGCAATTTCAGATCGTGCTCCTTTCGCTGCAGCAGTTCGTCACCATCAACCAGCGGTTTGGACATCAGCGGGGGGACGCTTTTCTCTACGAGGTCGCCCGATATCTGGATGGCCTATGTCGGCAGGCCCGTGCCTTTCGGTTCGGGAATGTGGAGTTTGCAGTCGTTTTCCCCTGGAGGGGAGAAACGGAGGCCACGGACAACTTGCAGAAGCTGCGGGAGCGGTTTCAGCGGAATTGGAGGTTGGGAGAGGTGGAGACCCGGCTCACCGCCCGCTTTGCAGAGCTGATTTGTACCGGCCAGAGTTGGAGTCCGACCCAGATCATCGAGGGCTTGGAATATGGTCTCCGGCTGGCCAAGGCAGGGCCGGAAGATACCGTCCGATTCAACGAGCGGACCGCCGCCCTGCTGGAAAAAGAAAGGATGCTGGTCAATATCATGCGCCGCTCGGTTTTGGAGCGGAGGTTCCAGGTCTGGTACCAGCCGATCTACGACTGCCAGAGCGGCGCCTTCACCTCTGCAGAGGCGCTGCTCCGGCTCCAGGACTACGAAGGGAATATGATCTCGCCGGCGGAGTTTATTCCGCTGGCCGAGGAGACGGGGCTCATTGGAGAGCTGAGCTGGATCGTGTTGGAGGGAACCTGTCGCCTGTTAGGGAGTGGGCGGGCGCCTGACCTGAGGTCGGTTTCGATCAATCTCTCCATGCAGCAGTTTGCGGAGCAAGAGCTGATTTCCCGCATTGTGGACAGCCTGGACCGGAACGGCGTGCCCCATGACCGGCTCAAGGTGGAGATCACGGAACGGGTGCTGCTCCAGGATATGGACCGGATGCGGACCGCCATGGCCGAGATGGCGTCCAGGGATATCCATTTTTACTTGGATGACTTCGGGACGGGATACTCCAATCTCTCCTGTGTGCTGGACCTGCCGTTTGAATGCGTCAAGCTGGACCAGAGCCTGGTGGCGGAATTTCCGGATGACCAGCGGGCTGATCTGCTGGTCCGCACGCTGGTGAGCCTTTTCCACAACATGGGCTTGCAGGTGGTGGCGGAGGGGGTCGAGGCGGCGCCACAGGCGGAGGCTCTGGCGCGTTACGGAGCGGACCGGATCCAGGGCTACTATTATGCAAGGCCCATGCCGGAATCCGAACTGATCCCCTTTCTCAAGGAAAAGAACCACGCGCCGCAGGGCGGCGCAAAAGAAGTTTTGGTGTGAGGTGAGGGTATGGACAGCCTGTCCATGACGGTGGTGGCCAGAATTCGAAGCGATTTCCCCACAAAATTCGGCATTCCCCGCCAGAGCGGCCTGGTAGAGGCCCTCAAGGCCTCCGTCATCTTCGAGCCGGAGTATCGGAACCCGGATGCCCTGCGGGGGCTGGAGGGATTTTCCCACCTCTGGCTCATCTGGCAGTTTTCCGAGGCGGTGCGGGACGGCTGGTCTCCCACCGTGCGCCCGCCCCGCCTGGGCGGAAACACGCGGATGGGCGTGTTCGCCACCCGGTCCCCCTTCCGGCCCAATCCCATCGGCCTGTCCTGTGTCAGGCTGGAGAGGGTGGAGCAACACCCCGCCCTGGGGCCGGTGCTGCTGGTGTCGGGGGCGGACCTGATGGACGGAACCCCCATTTTGGACCTCAAGCCGTATCTCCCCTATGCGGACTGCCGCCCGGAGGCGTCCTGCGGCTTTGCCGGTCCGTAGCATGTTCACGACAGAAAAAATGTTTTTCATAATAATGAAGGCAAGCATTCATTGCCTTCATTCCTTTTCTGTCCGGAGAGAAAACATGTACACCCCGGTCCGTTCGGATTCCCATTAAGGAATGCTCATGCATATATTGGGTTTTTGAGGAGATCATCAATAAGAAATAGCCTTCGGTTTTTACGATGTTGGCATATTTGTTTTCCTCCAAAAGCGGGTTGATATGTTTTAGGTAGCAGTAATAGGCATCCATCAAAGAAATTACGTGCATGATTTTCCCCTTCTGCTGTTCAAGTTCCGATCTGATAATACCTTCAATTTTCGAGGTCGCTCTTTCCACTTTACGGCGATTCTCGAAATTGATTTGCACGAGCCATATATCAGGAATAGCACATGAACTGTCATCAAATTTCTGCACCTGTTCAGTGAGGTATTGCCTGAATCCCTCTTCGTCGGAATCCGAGATGTAGACATTTTTAATCTCGTTTTCGGGTAAAAGCGAAAGATACAGGCTGCAGGGATTACTTTGTTTATCCATAACGGTTTGTTGTTTGTTAGATTTTCATCTTGGGTTTATTGCTGTTCTCTTGGAAATCCTCCGTTTCGGGCGTTTGAATCTGCTGGAGTTGTTCTTCGATTTTCTCCGGTTCCCGGCAATAGCGGAAGTCGGCGAATTCTTCCGTGAGGATCTTCGCGGCCAGTTTCTTGATTCGGGAGCTGACATTCTCTCTTTCGATGTTGTCGTCACAATCATCCAGTTCTTCGAGCAGATCATCGAATCGGTTCTCTAATGAAAAGGATTCATACCATTCGCCTTCGATCATATCGGGTCGTTGAATATCTCCTTCGCAGATACCGATCAGGCAGCAATAATCGTATACGTCGGTTGAACTTGAAATATCGGAAATTTCATTTTCATGCGAGAAGCTCCAATAGTTGCTGACCGTGGGGAGCATATCGATTTTCTTCTCGGTAAGTTCCAGCATGGTCACGCCTTTACAGAAGAAGTCGTCGGGCAAATCGAGGGGCGCTGTGTTCCAATCTACCGTATCTGCAAAAGGATTCAAAATACCTTGAGGTATCTGGTCGATAGGCCGCACGGTGATGAGATCGAAGCGGTCTGTTCCTCTTTTTGTCGAGAAGAAATGCCCTTCGTAATAACTCAAACAGTTCTCG
>ERZ773155.1698-NODE-1698-length-18132-cov-4.784754_pt1 | contig 18132 bp, 19 predicted proteins | sample MGYA00511262_ERZ773155 | MGnify/ENA primary metagenome ERZ773155 (study PRJEB29015, sample SAMEA2737828) | human gut metagenome | biome: human gut; feature: human-associated habitat; material: faeces | place: China | collected 2012 ... | reverse complement strand
GGGGTGGAGAATTTCGGAAGAACCTTTTATGAAGAAAGTAAAGTCGGCTATCTCTTTGGATATGCTGAAACTGAGAGGTTCTATCGGGCAAATCGGTGAAACAGCCGCCCGTTTCGCTTACCTGTCAAGTTGGAACGTGAATCAGAATGGTGCGTATATCGGAGGGACGCTTGTACCTACTACATCACCGGCTTCATTAGTGAGCAATGATTTGACATGGTACACAACGACTACCTGGAATATCGGTCTTGATTTCGGCTTTCTCAACAATCGTCTGACTGGTACCGCCGATTACTTTTTCCGTCGTACTACAGGGTATCTCATCAACCCGATAGACCGTTACAATTCTACATTGGGCAATCAAACGGGGCGTAATGGTAATATTTATACTTATGGATTGCCTCAAGTAAAGTCTGACGATGCGTTCCGTCGTGCCGGTGCAGAGTTTTCTTTGAATTGGAAAGACCGTATTGGCGACTTCTCCTATAGTATAGGCGCCAACCTTACCTTCTATGATGAATTGTGGGAAAAATACGCACAAGGAGATGACGCTGTTACATTGGCTAACCCCAATAAGCGTACTACACATAAGACTATTGGACAAGGTGATCTTATCTACATATATGATGGATTATTTCGTGATGCCAATGAGTTGCTGAATTCTCCGATACAGACCGGCGGAACTAGCATGATGCCCGGTGATGTCCGTTATGTGGATGTCAACGGAGACGGTGCCATCACAGAAGAAGATATGGTCTATGATAATAAGCCTCGTTCTTCTATCATGCAGTGGGGAATTCCTTTCAGCCTGTCATGGAAAGCTTGGTCATTGGAAGGCTTGTTTCAAGGTTCAGGACCACAGTATGGAATCATACATAATAATGTAAAGGGAACCGGATGGAATAAAATTTACTACAAAGACCAACTGGATATTTTCTATCCCGGCAATGAAACTGCCCGGTATCCCCGTGCTGATAATGATTATGGTGCTTGGAATGGCGAGTATAACAGGGCTGCATCTTCTTTGTGGCGTGTGAAGAAAACAAACGCCCCAAACAACAACTCAAAAACTCCCCACCTACGACGCGAACGCATACACTTCGGAAACTCATTATAAACATGAACTACGGCCAAGCTATCCACCTGCTTGAGGGAAGTTTCATAATTGGTAAAAGGAATTTGCCGTGCCAACAGATATTGCACAATCCAGGCCGGGTTCAGGCGAGATCCCCTATTCAACCACATACCTTGCAATTGTGCTCCACGTACAAAACCCGACTTCAAAGTAAAGATAAACACACCCAATCCATCCAGACAACGCCAATAAGGTTTGCACTTGCTAGAACGAGGCTTATAGTATTGCATAAACGTGAAACCTGCAATCTCTTCCACATTAACGTGCTTGCGTTTCAACCAGCACTCCACCTTGCGTTCTTTCTCTTCTTCCAGTACCATGATCTTAGATTTCTTTGAGTTATCCTAAATCTGATTATCAGACGATAACAAACTTACAAAAAATTAAAGGACCATGTACTTTACATTTTCCTTTTTTACAGGATTACGAAATAACCGACCAGTTCACATTCTTTTTCCGAAGCTCCTTCAACTGCTGCCATATAATCGCATTTTCCGGACGTTCTCCATTCGGATCGGCATCAAGCAGATGCTCGGCTATTTCACGTACAAACTGTAAGAGCTGTCCGTCGCGGGCAATATCGGCAATTTTCAAATCGAAGGCTACACCACTCTGTTGCGTTCCTTCCAAATCACCCGGACCGCGCAACTTCAAATCGGCCTCTGCAATCTCAAATCCATCATTCGTTTGCACCATGATTTCGATACGTTTACGCGTTTCTTCCGTCAGCTTATATCCGGTAACCAGAATACAATATGACTGGTCCGCTCCTCGTCCTACACGTCCGCGCAACTGATGCAACTGCGACAAGCCGAAACGCTCCGCATTCTCTATCACCATAACCGAGGCATTGGGCACGTTCACCCCCACCTCAATCACCGTAGTAGCTACCATTATCTGAGTTTCATTGGCCAAGAAACGCTGCATCTCCTCATCTTTCTCTGTAGGTTTCATTTTACCATGTACCTTGCTCACCTTATACTCCGGAAACTCTTCACAGATATGCATATACCCGTCTTCCAGGTTCTTGATATCCATCTTCTCGCTTTCCTGAATCAGCGGATAAACAATATATGCCTGCCGGCCTTCCTGTATCTGCTTCCGTATGAAAGCATACATCGAAGCACGACGATTGTCAAACTGATGAACAGTCTGAATGGGTTTTCGCCCCGGAGGAAGTTCGTCGATAACCGAAACATCAAGATCGCCATACAATGTCATGGCAAGTGTACGCGGGATAGGAGTTGCCGTCATAACCAAGACATGAGGCGGACAGGTATTTTTTGCCCACAGCTTGGCACGCTGGGCTACTCCGAAACGATGTTGTTCGTCTATCACCACCAATCCCAAAGACGAAAAGTTGACAGTATCTTCTATTACCGCATGAGTACCGATAAGGATATGTACATCTCCCGTCACCAGATCTTTCAGAATTGTTTCCCGGCGCTTTCCTTTTACTGTTCCGGTAAGCAGCTCCACCCGTACATTCATACCCGCCAGAAAACGACATATCGTTTCATAATGCTGAGTAGCCAGAATTTCTGTAGGAGCCATCATGCAAGCCTGATAGCCGTTGTCCAGCGCAATCAGCATAGTCATCAGGGCAACAAGTGTTTTTCCGCTGCCCACATCTCCTTGCAGCAAGCGGTTCATTTGTCTTCCACTTCCCATATCACGGCGCATCTCCTTTATCACCCGCTTCTGTGCTCCGGTAAGCTGGAAAGGAAGATTCTGCGAATAGAAAGTATTGAATATCTCTCCTACTTTGCCAAATACCAGTCCGCGGAACTTATTTCTCCGTTCTTTGGTATAACGAAGAATATTAAGCTGGACATAAAACAGTTCCTCGAACTTCAAACGGTATTGTGCTCTGCGGAGCAAATCAGGGTTCTGAGGGAAATGAATGTTATACAGCGCATCAGTAAGCGGCATCAGCCGATAATGATCCACTAGTTGCGGACTCAAGGTTTCTTCAATAATCTCCTTCTGAAGCGCCCCGAAAAGATTTTTCATCAGTTTTTCCAGCGCATGCGAATTGAGATTGCTGCGCTTCATCTTTTCGGTCGTATTATAATAAGGCTGAAGCCCCATTGTAGAAAGAGTAAGCTCCTGTGCCGGATCAATATCCGGATGAGCTATATTTATTCGTCCATTGAATACGGTCGGCTTGCCAAAGACAATATATTCTTCATTTGCCTTATATTTCCCCATGATGAATTTCAGTCCCTGAAACCATACCAGATCGACAATACCCGTTCCGTCGGAAAAATGTCCGACCAGACGCCGCTGGCGACCTTCACCCATTGTTTCAAAGCTGAGTACCTTACCTTTTAACTGTATGTAAGGCATATTTCCATCTATTTCATGGATATAATACAGACGACTACGGTCGACATACTTATAAGGGAAATAACACAACAAGTCCCGAAAGGAATAGATATTCAGTTCCTTGTTCAGTATGGCCGCACGCTGCGGGCCCACCCCTTGCAAATATTTTATGTCACGCGTAGATAAATCGAACATTTATTTAAACCAGAACTTCTGCAACTTTCAAGTCGAATGGAGTAGTAAGCTTTATATTTTCACGATTTCCCGGTATTAAGAAGACAGGATGTCCCAAAGCCTCCACTACCGAAGCATCATCTGTAAAAGCGGAAGTATATGTTTGTCCGTAAGCCTGTTTCAGTAACGATGCAGTAAAAACCTGAGGAGTCTGCACCAGTTTATAACAGTCGCGTGGTACAGTCACACTCTTTTCGTCTGCCTCTATCCGACGGACTGTTTCCACTACATCAATAACCGGAATTACAGCTTGGTTTTCTTCAGCAGCAGCATAACAGGCGGCTATCACTTCCTGAGAAACAAAAGGACGTACACCATCGTGCACTCCTACTACACTATTCCTATCATCCACCAAGGCCAGTCCGTTCTTTACAGAATGAAAACGAGTTTCTCCGCCGTTGGCGATACGATGGGGAAGCGTAAATCCATATTCCGCACAAAGGTGCTTCCAGTAGTCCTGCTGGTCTACCGGAAGTACCAATATGATATTTATACATTTATCGTAAGCATAAAAAGCCTCCAGCGTACGCATCAGTACAGGCTTTCCCTTTACCGGGATAAACTGCTTGGGTATATCTCCCCCCATGCGTAAACCTTTACCTCCTGCTACGACAATGATATATTTCTTCATCAGGCAAGCAACATTCCTTTTTTAACTTCCAAAGCTTTTTCTGCTCCTGCATATTTTTCCAGAATAGCAAAAGCAAAAGCCGGAGCAGCACCCGGACCTTTACCCAAGATAAAGTTATCGACAACTTCAACCATATTGCCTGTATATTCTGCACCTTCCAGATATTTGTCGAAGCCCGGATAGCAAGTAGCCTTCTTGCCTTTCAGCAAACCACGCTTGCCATATACCATAGGAGCTGCACAAATAGCAGCAAGAGGTTTACCTGCCGCAGCAAAACTCATAATCAGCTTGTCGAGTCCTGCATGAGCATCCAGATTTGTCGCTCCCGGAAGTCCACCCGGAAGAACAACCATTTCCACATCTTCTTCCTTCAAATCCTCGAACAGCATATCCGCAACGATAGGAACCTGATGTGAGCTGACAACGGTCTTTTCACCTGTTACCGACACAGTTTTTACATTCAGTCCCCCACGACGCATTACATCGAGTGGAAACATGGCTTCCATTTCTTCGAAACCTTCTGCCAAAAAGATACAAATAGTTTTCATAATATGATGAATTTAAATATGCTTATAGTCTTATTTCAACTTAAAGTAATAGGTTATCGTACCACTCTGATTGTTTACACCGTCTACCGAATTGAACCGAGCTCGACGAGCTGCCTCTTCTGCTGCACGACGCAAAGCGGGATTTACCGTATTGGTCCGTTTGTTTATACTCGTGCTGATGACTCTTCCGGCAGGATTTACTGTGATAGTAACCACAACTCTTCCTTCATCTTGTACATTGTATACAGGAACAGGCAACCCTCCAGGTCCCAAAGAACGTCCGTTCAAGTCGAATGTTCCATATCCTCCTACTCCTGAAGTCTTTCCCGTATTTCCATTTCCATCCGGACTACCTTCTATGCCTTGTCCGGAAGTAGCCGAACCTTTACTACCCATTTTAGATCCTTTACCAAATGCCCCGGCAATCTTGTTGGCAGCAGCCTGAGCAGCAGCACGTTCTTCTTCAGCACGCTTTTCGGCTTCAGTTTTTTCCTTGGGTTTGGTTACAACAGGTTTTGTTTCCTGCTTCTTTTTAGGAGTAACTTCTTTTTTAGGTTTTTCTTCTTTCGGCTTTTCCTTTTTTACCTGAATAGAAGGTTCATCATCCTGCGTAATCATAGGCTGTTTCACCTCCGGTTCCGGAGTTACTTCCGGTTCGGGTACAGAAGTTTCCGGCTGCGGCAATACATCAACCTCCGTCATTGTATACGGATCGGCATCTCCCTGAGCCATTTGTGTATTACCAAGCATAACCGGCACACCTCCTTCTTCTTGTATCTCAGGACGAGTAAGTGAGCAAAAGAGCAGCAATAGTACCACAAAGATATGCAGCACTACCGTTCCTATTATTCCGGTTACTTTACTTTTCTTCACTGTATTCTTTTTTAATTCTGTTTGTCAGGGCGGCGAGTAGCCAGAACCATTCTAAAATGATTTTCGTTGGCAATATTCAGGATACGGACAATTTCGCGATACGGAATCGACTCGTCAGCGTAAAGCGCCACATACATTTCCGGTTCCTTCGCAGCACACTCTTGCAAGAACGAAGGAACTTCGTCGAGTGCAAGCGGCATTTCATCCTCATTACCAAACGCCCCGTAATAATTCAAATCCTTATCGATAATTACCCGCGCCATAGGCTTGGCCGAAGTCTGCTCAGAACCCTGCGGAAGCAAGACCTTGATTGCATTCGGCGATACCATCGTAGAGGTAATCATAAAAAATATCAGCAGCAAAAAGATGAGGTCGGTCATCGACGACATACTGAAGGCCGGAGATATTTTCTGTCTTCTTTTCAGTGACATAGGCTTCTTATTTTTCGTTTGGTTCGTTCATCAAGTCCATGAAAGCAATGGTACGAGCTTCCATCTGACTTACAACCTTGTCTACGCGATATACCAGATGATTGTAAGCAAACATGGTAGCAATACCCACAACCAGACCGCCTACAGTAGTAATCATCGCTTCATAGATACCGCTCGAAAGCAGAGTAATATCAATATTGTTTCCGGCATTAGCCATATTCCAGAAAGCACGAACCATACCAGTTACCGTACCCAGGAAACCAAGCATCGGCGCACCGCTGGAAATAGTAGCCATAATAGAAAGTCCGTTTTCCAGTTTTGCAACTTCAATGTTTCCGGTATTCTCGATAGCAGCCTGTACATCGGCAACCGGACGTCCCATACGCATGATACCTTTTTCAATCATACGCGAAGAAGGAGTATTGGTTATACGGCAGTAATTGATTGCCGATTTGATTTCTCCAGTCTTGATATAGTCGCGGATACGATCCATAAACAACGGGTCTTCTTTACCCGCCTTGCGGATAGCTACCGCACGTTCAAAAAAGATATAAAAGGCTATGACAGACATCAGAGCCAGTACAATCATAATCCAACCACCTTTGCAAGCCATGTCCCAAAGGTTCATTTCCGATTCTCCCGATGCAACAGGAGTCAATACGGGATTATTTCCCGTCATGGTGTCGGCAACGGTCTGTGCAGCTGCCAGCAGTGTCATTGTAATCATAATTTAACGAAGGCAATTTTTATATTCTTCAATAGTTTTCTTAAGTCCTAGATAGAGTGCGTCACAAATCAATGCGTGACCGATGGAAACTTCGTCCACCCATGGAATATTTTCATGAAAGTAAGCAAGATTCTCAAGGCTGAGATCATGACCGGCATTCAGTCCCATTCCCAACTTGCGGGTTACCTTTGCAGCCTCAACGAAAGGAGCAATGGCAGCTTCGCGATTCTTTCCATACTGTGATGCATAAGGCTCTGTATAAAGTTCCACACGGTCGGCTCCGGCTTTTGCCGCATACTCTATCATTTCCGTATCAGTTCCTACGAAAATAGAAGTACGTATACCTGCTTCTCCGAAAGTATCCATCAGTTCGGTCAGGAAGGAAAGATTATTTTTAGTATCCCACCCCGAGTTAGAAGTAATCTGGTCGGGAGCGTCGGGAACAAGCGTTACCTGATGCGGTTTTACCTTCAATACCAGGTCAATAAATTCTTTCGAAGGATATCCTTCGATATTAAACTCTGTACGAAGTATGGGACGAAGAGCCAACACGTCCGCATAGCGGATATGCCGTTCATCGGGACGAGGATGAACCGTAATCCCTTCGGCCCCGAAAGCCTCGCAATCCAACGCCACTTTTTCTACATCCGGGTTATTTCCCCCGCGAGCATTACGCAAGGTTGCTACCTTGTTTATATTCACACTTAGCTTAGTCATATTGAATTTATTTTATATCTTTGCGTCTACAACCTGCAAAGTTAACAGGTTTTGCGAGAAACCTGTTAACTTTACGTGACAAAAGATTGATAAAAAAAGCTACAAGATATGCAACGCAACCTCAGATTCGCCCTTTTTGGAAATACTTATCAGGAACATAAGTCGGCACATGTCACCCATTTGCTGGAGATATTGCGTGGCAAAGGAGCCGAAATCTGTATCAGCAACGAGTTTTACGACTTTTTAAAACAGCATACAAAAGCAAACCTCGACGGACTGGAGATATTCAAAGGTTACGACTTTAATGCAGACATGGCACTCAGTATCGGTGGCGACGGAACCTTTCTGCGTGCAGCAAGCCGTGTAGGAAAGAAAGAAATTCCTATCCTGGGCATCAATACCGGACGTCTGGGATTCCTTGCCGATATATCACCCGACCAGATGGAGGAGGCTTTCGATGAAATCTACGAAGGGAAATACCTTGCCGAACCTCGCAGGGTATTGCATCTGACATCCGAAGGATACGTGCTGAAAGGCTATCCCTACGGACTGAACGAAATAGCTATTCTGAAACGTGACAGCTCGTCGATGATTACCATACGGGCTTACATAAACAGTGAGCCACTCTGTTCGTATCAGGCAGACGGCCTGATTATCGCAACCCCCACCGGCTCGACAGGTTATTCACTCAGTGTAGGAGGTCCGATTCTTGTGCCGCAAAGCGGAACTATCAGTCTGACTCCCGTGGCTCCACACAGCCTGAACGTACGCCCGATTGTCATTCGCGACGACTGGGAAATCACACTCGACGTAGAAAGCCGAAGCCACAACTTTCTGGTAGCCGTAGACGGACGCAGTGAAACATGCCGCGAAGGAATCCGCCTGACGGTACGCCGTGCCGATTATTTCGTACGCATCGTAAAACGCTGTCATCACTCTTTCTTCAATACGCTTCGGGAAAAAATGATGTGGGGAGCAGACAGCCGTTTATAGTTCAGGAATACATACTGAAAGCTTCAGAAAAAGGCTTCACAAACTAGCGAAAATGCCCTATTTTTTCGTACAAAGATTGTCGAAGTTTGTACAGATTTTAAAAAAATATCCTGATGTTTTTCCGAAAACATCAGGATATTTTTTTAAAACGTCAGCAAGAATATAATACGTTTCTTACGAGAATATCATTCTTTTATCGAAAAGAAGAATTTATCAATTGATTAACAGTGCATTACAAATACTCAGGCAGCTGACTCAACTTCATGCTGTTTGAACCTTTTATCAGGATATAATATCCCTGAGGCTTATGTATCCGGATATCAGCCAGCACTTCATCTACATGCTGAAAAGTCTGATAGGAATGAGTGGCTGCTGCAAATTCGGGACCAACCAGAACAACACGGTCAAAACCACATTCCTTCAGATAATCTACCACCTTCTGATGTTCTTCCCGACTTGCTTCACCCAATTCCTTCATATCGCCAAGAATCACCATCTTATGCGGAGCTTCTATCTGACGGAAATTCTTCAAGGCAGCCATCATACTGGTCGGGTTGGCATTATATGCATCCACAATCAGTTTATTATCGGCTGTTTCTTTCAGTTGCGACCGGTTATTGTGAGGCAGATACGACGCCAGCGCACTGCTGATATCATCATCAGACACTCCAAAGTAACGTCCGATAGCTGCTGCTGCCAGCATATTATCCAAATTATACGAGCCGATAAGATGTGTATTCACCTCGTGCGATACTCCTTCTGCTGTCCATCGGAAAGACAGGAAAGGTGAACAGCTTATCAGTTCTCCACTGACATACAAACCGGCAGTCTGCCCGTAACGCACACAAGTCAACCCTTCGGCAATGCCATTCAGGTAAGGATTTTCATTCTGGATAAAGATAGTAGCCCCACCTTTAGCCCGCAGAAAATCGTACAACTCTCCTTTCGTGCGGATAACTCCCTCGAAAGATCCGAAACCTTGCAGGTGAGCCTTGCCTACATTTGTTATAATTCCATAATCCGGTTCGGCAATATGTACCAGTGTCTTTATTTCTCCCGGATGGTTCGCACCCATTTCGACAACCGCCATTTCGTGTTCTTTTGTCAGACGAAGCAACGTGAGCGGTACTCCGATGTGATTATTGAAATTACCTTCTGTATATAATGTATTGAACTTCCGGCTCAGCACCGTAGAAATGAGTTCTTTGGTTGTGGTCTTTCCATTCGTACCTGTAATGCCGATAACCGGCGTTTTCAGCTGCCGGCGGTGATAATTAGCCAGTTGTTGCAAAGCCTGCAAACAGTTGTCTACGAGAATTGTACCCTCACCCGCATATTCAGATTCGTCGATTACAGCATAGCGGCAACCCTGCTTCAAAGCCTGTGCGGCAAAAGCATTGCCATTAAAAGTTTCTCCTTTCAGGGCGATGAACATAGAACCCTCAGGACAGTTGCGGCTATCGGTGGTCACCTTACCGCATTCCATAAAACATTTATATAATTCTGCTATTTCCATATTTTCTGTAACAAAATATTCCGGCACAAAGATAACGTAATTTAATTTCCCGCGACTGCGAAAAAACAAATTATTGTGTGTACATTTGCAGCGCTTAAAGACGTATTCATCGGACATGGAAAACAGTATCACGAAACTTATCAATGTAAAGGGACAGTTAATGGACTTATCCTACCCGCAGGTAATGGGTATCCTGAATGTTACTCCCGATTCTTTTTATGCCGGAAGCCGGAAACAGACAGAAACGGAAATTGCAGAACGTACACTTCAAATCGTGTCGGAAGGGGGAAGCATTATCGATGTAGGAGCTTATTCATCACGCTCCAATGCAGAACATATCAGTGCGGAGGAGGAAATGTCTCGTCTGCGTCACGGACTGGAGATTGTATTCCGCGAATGTCCCGATGCCATTGTTTCGGTAGATACGTTCCGGGCAGATGTTGCACGTATGTGTGTAGAAGAGTACGGCGCAGCTATCATCAACGATATAGCAGCGGGCAATATGGATGAAAACATGTTTGCAACCGTAGCCCGGCTCGGTGTCCCCTACATCATGATGCACATGCAGGGAACTCCGCAAAACATGCAGCAGGCTCCACACTATGACAATGTATTGAAAGAAGTATTATATTACTTTTCTGAAAAGGTACAGAAGCTGCGTGACCTGGGAGCCAAGGATATCATCATCGATCCGGGATTCGGATTCGGAAAGACGCTGGAACACAACTACGAGCTACTGGACAAAATGGAAGAATTCCAGATATTCGAACTGCCTGTACTGGTAGGAGTTTCACGCAAGTCGATGATTTACCGCCTGCTGGGAGGAGAACCGGAAGATGCCTTGAACGGAACAAGCGTCGTCAACACAATAGCCCTGATGAAAGGAGCCGACATCCTGCGTGTACACGATGTGCGTGCCGCATCCGAAGCAGTCAAAATAGTTGCCGCCATGAAAAAGTTAACTCCTGTAAGTTTGTAAATATAAAATTATGCCTTTCGATATTTCCATACTTAGCGTCAAAGATATTATCGACATTCTGCTGGTAGCGTTTCTATTATACAAAACCTACAAGCTGATGAAATCGTCGGGATCAATCAATGTATTTACGGGAATTCTCGTGTTTATCGTCATTTGGGTTATCGTATCGCAAGTGCTGCAAATGCGTCTGCTCGGTTCGATATTCGATAAGCTGGTAAGCGTGGGAGTCATTGCACTGATTGTAATCTTTCAGGATGAAATACGTCACTTCCTGCTCTCGCTTGGTTCACGCCACCGCACAAGCAGTCTGCTTCGCTTTTTTAAGGGAAGTCAGAAGAACGACAACAGCAAAGAGGCCATCATGCCTATTGTCATGGCTTGCCTCAACATGAGTAAAGGAAAAGTGGGCGCACTGATTGTCATCGAAAAGAATTTTCCACTGGATGACATCGCACGTACAGGAGATATCATCGATGCGAACATCAATCAGCGACTGATAGAAAATATTTTTTTCAAAAACAGTCCGCTACACGATGGAGCTATGATTATCAGCAACAAACGTATAAAGGCTGCCGGTTGTATTCTTCCGGTATCACATAACCTGAACATTCCGAAAGAGTTGGGGCTAAGACACCGTGCCGCACTGGGAGTTTCTCAGGAAACAGATGCCATGGCAATTATCGTTTCCGAGGAAACCGGAGGTATTTCCATAGCCTATCAGGGTGAGTTCTACCTAAAACTGACGGCTGAGGAACTGGAAAGAATGCTTACGAGTGAAGATGAGCTTTAAGGATTAATCCAACATCAGGCTCATATAGGGATGAAGGTCTTTCAGTACAAGAGCAGTCAGCTCGCTTATTGTGACACAAACATACTCTTTTCCCATCTGATAACCTTGTATCATCTTCCCCGGAGAAACCGTGTAATATCCATTGTTTTCTCCGATAACCTCGTCTCCTTGCAGATGAATACAGAGTTCCTCCCCTTGATAAACAGCAGCATACAACTCAAGGCAAGCAGGAACATTTATTAAGCGTGCCATGCCTAATTCATGCATCTCGTCAGCAAAAGGAAGTATGCATGTCATGGTTTCAGCTTGATAAAAAGCAGCGAGTTGATGTAATGCAACTGTCAGGTCCGCCTCGTCAGACAGAAGTATTTCTTTGACAGAAAGTGTCTTTTCCTGCATCAGGCAAAAGATAAGTCCGGACAAGACATCACCTTTATAAATTGTCCATACATCACCTTTGCTCAAAGCCAGATCAGACAGTACAACATGGAAATCATCAAAGGTGTGCTGTATGCAGCACGACCGCCTGTTCATTTGTTCATTAAAGTATGGATAAATTGTTTCTTCAGGGTTTTTCAACAGATCTATCTTACTCATTTTCAGATATGATACAGAGTTATTAACAGGTTGTTCATAACTGTTGATAACTTTTTTCAGCACACCATAACGGAAACAAGTCGCGTAGCCTGAGCGAGCATAATATCCTTTCAACCAATCTTCGGCAGGAATTAGTGTTGAAAACACGATTCCCTCATCGAACATGGAACGATGTGTTTCCTCAAGCAGGCGACGCATAGCCCCTCTTGCCCGATAATCAGGATGAGTACAAGCGCCCGATATATATGAAGCAGCTACCGTCCGGCCACAAAATGTCATCGGATAAGATATCATCTGAAGCGCAGAAATCACCTTACCATCTTCTATTATCGCTTTATTAATCTGGTCGGTATAACGTAAACGGAAATAAAGGTCTACAAATGCTTCATCATCATTGAAGCAAGTTTCCCAAAGTTGCCTGACTTGTTCTTTTACGCTCATTGTAATTCCACGATATATTTTTCAAGAAGAGTTTCTGGATAATAAGACAATTTAGCCTTACGCAGTCCTTCCAGCCCCAGGTCTTCCTCACGGTTGATATAAATGTACTGTTCCGGAATACGATTAGCAAACTCATTGTTAATCATAGCATAGGCTCCTTCTATATCTGTATTTGCTTTCTCTACACAAGTATCGAAAGTTTCATTGTTTATAGGAGCTCCGAAAGTAAATGCTACAATCTCTCCGTTAACATGCAATACTCCTCCTCGCAAATCCAGTTCGTTAATATGCTTCAACGCATCAGTCATCGAACGCCGTTCTGCTATCAGAGCTTCATTCTCTGCACAGTCGTTTGCTTTACACCACATGCTTTCCAGACGCAGACACTCAGGGACGAGTTCGGCTGTCAACTCCTTATATTCATAATTAGGATAAGCTGCTTTAAACCGATTGATATGATTCCGTTTAGGCTGGTACTTTTTTCCACGAAGCGTTGCCAGATCAGAACGAAGATATACATAATCAAAATAATCACGATCGGCTGTAAACGTAAAACGCCCCGGAAAAGCAGCTTCCAGTTCTGCACGCATATAGCTACATACACCCAACAAACGGAAAGGCACACCTTTGCTGCGCGCATCCTCTATCAGCACGTCAACAATTCGATGTACATCGCCTTCACCCACCGGCATCATATATGCCAGTTCATTATCTGCATAAAAACGGAACAACAGAAAGCCGTCCATTTCAGCAATTTCCGTCTGGTACAAAAACCTCCAGCTATACAGATTAGAAAACGACAAATCGCAGTTACGGCGCTTGCTTGTTAAAGTATAACGCTGCACAGTTTCCTTATCTTCCAGTTCTATGGGTCTAAATGGTATCATATTATATTTCTTTTATTTTTCAGGCGTAACCATGCTTAAAAAGAAACGCACCGATATTAAAAAACATCGGCACGCTTCCACGAAACATGCTCGCATTGGATTTTATAATTTAATAGAGCCCCAGCAGATGAAGGATAGTCGGAGTAAGCAAAGCAGTCAAAATACCGTTCAGAGTCAATCCCAGACTGGCATAAGCTCCATACTTTCCACTGACCTCCATAGCACGCGATGTTCCTACCGCATGCGAAGCTGTTCCCATCGAAAGCCCTTGCGCTATAGGACTTCCAACATGTCCTACCTGAAGTACCTTAAAACCACAAATAGCACCAAATAGCCCTACAACAATCACTACCGCTGCAGTAAGAGAAGGTATTCCGCCTACTGCATCCGAAACTTCCATCGCAATCGGAGTCGTCACCGACTTTGGAGCTAACGACATGATAACCTCTGGAGAAGCTCCCAGCAGTTTTGCTATAATAGTAACCGATACTAGTCCGACAAGACAGCCTGCTAATTGAGAAACAATTATCGGCATTAATTGTTTTTTTATCATGCGTAATTGTAGATACAAGGGAACCCCCAGTGCTACAACTGCCGGCTTCAACCAGAACTCAATCAAGGAACCTGCTTCATAATATTTTTCATACGAAACATTTGTCAGTTTCAGAAAACAAATCAGCAAGGCAATCGCTATCAATATCGGATTAAGAATAATCAAACCTGTTTTTTTCTGCAACTGTTTGGAAAGAAAAAAGAATCCAAACGTAATGGCGAGCAAAAAGAATTTACTTTCTAAATATTCCATACTTACGAACCAATTGATGAACCCAACCTGTAACAACTAACACTAATACCGTACTTACTAAAGTAGCAATGACAATAGGCCAGAACTCGGCAGCAATAATGTCAAAATATAACATCAGCGCCACCCCCGAAGGAACGAAGAAAAAGCCCAGATTAGCTACTAAGAAATCGGACAATCCCTGCACCCAGTGCAGTTTTATCCAACCTAACTGTAAAAATAACGTAAGTAAAAGCATGCCAATAATACTCGACGGCAGCTTAATTCCCGTCAGATAAACTATCAGTTCACCTAACGCCAAACATCCAAAAAGGATAGAACATTGACGAATCATACCTATTAATATTATCTTGAAAAACGAACGTAAAGTTACACAATAGGAGAAAACGCTGTATCGAAAGTGGCCTTTTTTATTTCTTCTGCTATTAAACATAAGTTTTTTGCATACTTTAGGAGAAAAAAAACTCGCTTTTGCAAACTAGATATTACAAAAATGCGTATTTTTGCAGTGCGATATATACTTCTTGTTATCGCGCACGATAAAAGAATCACATATAATAAATATATTCATTAAGTCATGGATTTAATTAGTCAAATCGTTGAACGCGCTAAAGCAAACAAACAGCGCATTGTGCTTCCGGAAGGAACTGAAGAACGTACTTTAAAAGCTGCCAATCAGATATTGACAGATGGTGTAGCTGAGCTGATTCTGTTGGGAAATCCCGATGAAATCATGGGTCTGGCAAAAGAATGGGGCTTAGGAAATATCCATAAAGCAACAATCATCGATCCGGAAAACCATCCGAAACAAGAAGAATACGCACATTTGTTATGCGAACTTCGCAAGAAAAAAGGAATGACTATCGAAGAAGCCCGTAAACTGGTTCTCAATCCATTATACTTGGGCTGTTTGATTATCAAAGCGGGCGATGCTGACGGTCAGTTGGCTGGTGCACGCAATACTACCGGCGACGTTCTGCGCCCTGCATTGCAAATTATCAAAACAGCTCCGGGCATTACTTGCGTATCTGGTGCCATGCTGCTTTTGACTCATGCTCCAGAATGTGGTGACAATGGTGTATTGGTAATGGGTGACGTAGCCGTAACTCCTGTTCCAGATGCAAACCAATTGGCTCAAATCGCAATCTGTACAGCACAGACAGCTAAAGCAGTTGCCGGACTTGATCCACGCGTAGCTATGCTGAGCTTCTCAACTAAAGGTTCTGCTAAACATGAAGTTGTAGACAAAGTAGTAGAAGCATTGAAGATTGCTAAAGAAATGGATCCAGCATTGAAGATCGACGGTGAACTGCAAGCAGATGCTGCCCTGGTTCCAAGAGTAGGTGCAAGCAAAGCTCCAGGTTCTGAAATCGCAGGAAAAGCTAACGTATTGGTTGTTCCATGTCTGGAAGTAGGTAACATTTCTTATAAACTGGTTGAACGTTTAGGACACGCTACTGCTGTAGGACCTATCCTGCAAGGTATCGCACGCCCTGTAAACGATTTGTCACGCGGATGCTCTATCGACGACATTTACAAGATGATCGCTATCACAGCCAACCAGGCTATTGCAGCAAAAGCTCAATAATTAGGAACTTAATTTATACAGCATTGTCATTCAGACGTCATTCAATGCAATCTCGTTCTGAATGACAACTGTTTTTATTTCACATTAATAAAACAATAAAATTCATATATGAAAGTATTAGTACTCAACTGCGGTAGTTCATCAATCAAGTACAAATTGTTCGAAATGACAACCAAAGAAGTCCTCGCACAAGGAGGTATCGAAAAAATCGGTCTGCCAGGCTCTTTCCTGAAGTTGACTTTGCCTAACGGAGAAAAGAAAATCCTTGAAAAGGACGTACCTGAACATACTACAGGTGTACAGTTTATTTTCGACACACTGACTAACGCAGAATACGGCGCAGTAAATAACTTACACGAAATCAAAGCAGTAGGTCATCGTGTATTGCACGGAGGAACAAAATTCAGCGGTTCTGTATTGATTGACGACGCTGTTATTGCAGCTGTAGAAGAATGCTGCGACCTGGGTCCGTTGCACAATCCAGCAAACCTGAAAGGTATCTATGCTGTACAGAAACTGTTGCCTGAAGTACCACAGGTAGCTGTATTCGATACTGCTTTCCACCAGACTATGCCCGACTATGCATATCTGTATCCGATACCTTACAAATATTTCGAAAAATATGGTATCCGCCGTTATGGTTTCCACGGAACATCTCATCGCTATGTATCAAAACGTGTATGCGAATATCTGGGTATTCCACAAGAAGGTTCCAAGATCATCACTTGCCACATCGGAAACGGTGGTTCTATCGCTGCGGTAAAAGACGGTAAATGTATCGATACTACTATGGGACTGACTCCGCTGGAAGGTCTGATGATGGGTACACGTTGCGGTGATATCGATGGTGGTGCTATCACTTATATCATGAAAAAAGAAGGCCTTACACCTGATGAAATGTCTACTCTGCTGAACAAGAAGAGCGGTGTATTGGGAATGTTCGAAAAATCAAGTGATATGCGTGAACTGGAAGATGCAGTAGCCAGAGGAGAAGAACGTGCCATCCTTACAGAAAACATGTATTTCTACCGCATCACTAAATACATCGGTGCATACGCAGCTGCAATGGACGGTGTAGATGTAATCTTGTTTACTGGTGGTGTTGGTGAAAATCAGGCTACAGCTCGTGCCGGCGTTTGTAAGACACTGGGCTACCTGGGCGTCAAGATCGATCCGGAAAAGAACAAAGTTCGCAGCAAAGAAGCGATCATTTCTACCGACGATTCTAAAGTAAAAGTTGTAGTTATCCCGACAGACGAAGAGCTGATGATTGCAACAGACACTATGGACATACTGAACAGCATGAACAAATAAGGAACAGCATACCTTAAATAGCTTAAAAAAGAGGATATTCCTCATAAGTTTTCTTATCTTTGCAGCGAGCAAAAAAGAAAGACTTATATGGAATGTCTTCTTTTTTTATGCCATCAAAACAACAAGAAACACGCCTCTATTATGAAAAAGAAAATCGTAACCTTTGGTGAAATCATGCTTCGCCTTACTACCCCGGATAACTTACGTATGCAACAAAGCCGTGAGTTCCTGGTCAACTACGGCGGTAGCGAAGCCAATGTAGCCATCTCCATCGCCAACTTTGGAGGAGATGTAGAATATATTACCCGCCTTCCAGATAACGCTCTAGGAGAAACATGTCTGGCCGAATTGCGTTCACACAATATCGGAACACGACATATCCTGATCGGCGGACACCGTCTGGGAACTTATTACATGGAAAAAGCCGCTGCCATGCGTAACTCAAAAGTCATTTACGACCGTGAGGGTTCTGCTTTCTCCGAACTGAAATCTGGAATGATAGACTGGCATGCAGCATTTGCCGGCGCTGCAATTTTCCACTGGTCGGGCATAGATGCAGCACTACAACCATCCTTATGAGGAGATCATCACTGCCCACCCA
>ERZ773155.1692-NODE-1692-length-18190-cov-27.670030_pt1 | contig 18190 bp, 26 predicted proteins | sample MGYA00511262_ERZ773155 | MGnify/ENA primary metagenome ERZ773155 (study PRJEB29015, sample SAMEA2737828) | human gut metagenome | biome: human gut; feature: human-associated habitat; material: faeces | place: China | collected 2012 ... | reverse complement strand
AATAATGTTTCTAGGAATATTTTTTAAACCTTCTTTATACTGACTAGCAATTTTATAAAAACAACTATTATTATCAACAATTCTATTTCTGCTGCATACATGAAGTTCATCATTATCATCTAACCAAAAAGTAATAGAGCTACCATCTAATTTTTCTGTGATTACACATTCAGTATTTTTGTATTTTTTCAAAACACCTTCTAAATCTTGAACTCTAGTTTCATCAGTTTTTGGAATCCAATTTGGAAAATCTCCTTCAACATTGGTTATATTGTTAAAGTCTGGCTCATATTTTTTAGCATTAACTAAATCTGTAACAATATCGCCTTCTTTATATTGTTGATAGTTTTCAAGAATATTAACAGGAAAACAAATTCCTTGAGCAACTACACCACGCATTTTTCTTGTTTTAATTGGTTTTCCTTCTAAAAATGCAAACAAAGGATTATCTTTTGGTAAAATAGTGTCTGTTTCACAATATACAACTAAATCACCATCATTAAATTCTCCTTTTTTAATTACAACATGATAACCTAAAACTTTAGCTTGCTGAATTTTATCAGCACCTTGAATATCTTGAATATTTTTAATTTTTTGTACACTAACTAGCTTTCTCATTCAAAAACTCCTTTATTTTTTGCCTTTATCGGCAAATTAAAGTATATTTTTAACAATATTTTTCACTTTAACTTGCCGATATTTTATTATTTTATCTTCTCGTTTTTCTTTTAATCTTTTTTCTCTATTTTGCTTTAAAATTATAAACTGTTTTCAATCTATCAATTACTTTAACAGTATCGCCGACAAGTTCTTCAATCCCCTGCTTATATGCTTCTGGTGCTTCATCTAATGTTTTCTCACATACAGAAGTTGTATAGATACCTTCCATATCTTTTTTAAACTCGTCTAAAGATAATTTTTTCTTAGCCTGTTTACGGCTAAACACTCTACCTGCACCATGAGGAGCGGAATAATTCCATTCTGGATTGCTTTTGCCTACACAAAGTAAAGAACCATCTCGCATATTTAATGGAATTAACAATTTTTCTCCTCTTTTAGCGGAAATAGCACCTTTACGAATTATATTGTCATCTCCAATGTAGTTATGAACTGTGTGAAATTTATCAAGATAAGGGCTATCATTCCAATTCATGTTATTAATAATTTCAGTAGCTATTGTTTCTCTATTTAAACTAGCGTAATCAGAACACGCTCTCATATCCCTTAAATACCATCTTAAATCCTCACCTTCTAACCAACATAATTCATCAGGAACAATTTCTTCTGGTATTTCTCTTTCGTATCTAAAGTTTAATTCAGCTCGTGTTTGCCAACTCTTGCAGACATGAACACCTAAAAATCTACTGCCAGAATGAATAATTAAATAACATTCTTTTGTTTTTTCACTTTCAGCAATCTCTATAAAATGGTTTCCACCACCTAGAGTTCCTATGCTTCTAGCTACATAATCAACTCTATCACCTGGTAAACCCCAAACATATCCATTTACATCTTCTACCCATTCAGCAAAATTACCATATGCTTTTTCTCTAATATTAAATCCAGACGGAATAAATTCATTAATGACTGCATCTAATTTAGCAAAATCAATTTCTTCTTTTGTTTTTTCTAGGTTTACAGTTAACATACCGCACCCAATGTCAACACCAACAAGATTGGGAACAATTTTATCTTTAACGTCCATAGTAAAGCCTATAGGGCAACCTTTACCAGCATGACAATCTGGCATAATACGAATTTTTGTACCTGCAAAAGCTTCTATATTAAGCAAATTTTTAATCTGTTCAATACAAGCTTCTTCTACATTTTCAGTAAAGATTTTTGCAGTATTGAATTTTCCTTTTAATATCATTGTTCATTCTCCTTTTTATACTGTGCCATAGCATAATCATATTCATTTACACCAAACTCATTTTCATAAAATAAATCTCTATATTCTTTTAATGGTCTTTCATTGTTTTCCCATTCTTGATAGTCAATGAGGTCTAATATTCCTTGAAAAAGAATATAATTTTCCTGCAACAATGCTTTACATTCGTCAGCAGACCAATTATCTGTTAAAAAATCTTCTGCTATTTCTATGAAATCCTCTAACAAATAATAAGGTATAAATAATCCACCTTCTAATCTATGTGTTTTCTGACTATAGCGAATATACATTTCTAATTTGTTTTCTTTTATAAAGTCATATAATGTCATTATTTATCCTCCCAATCTGTAGGCAAAGAATAAACCTCTTTTACTAATTCGGGGTTAATACGATTAGCCTTTAATAAATCATCAAGATACTTTTCACCAAATTTGTTTGTCATAAAACGATAAAATTTATCAATATCAAACTTACAAGGGTATATTAAAGAATAATAATCATTATATATATCAAAATCATATATAAATATATTAATTTTATCTCTTATTGATTTATCTTTTATAATTACTTTAACACTTCTGTTACGCCAAATAGTATTTTTAAGTTTTATATTCTTTAGCTTATGTCCAAAACTATTTAAAACAATACCTTCAGAAAAAAACGCTTCAAAATCCTCATCAGTTAATTTTTCAAAATACACTTAGTACACTTCCTCATTTAAATCAACTAAAGGTTCATTTTTATTTAATAGTTTTAATATTTTTTCTTTATTTTGTTCCGCTTCTTCTTTTGTTTTGAAACAGTTTCCCATTAAAAACAACGCAATATCTGACGTATCATATGAATGGTATAATACAGAAAAAATAGTTCCATTTGGAGTAATATACCAATATTCTTCTCCATCTTTAGGTTTTTGTGTGAGCGGTATAATCTTGTAATTTTCGTTGAACACAATATCTATTAACCATTTATCTGAATCTATATTCCCCCATTCTTTATTGTAATAGCATTTTACTTTAGGCATATTTACGCCCCTTGATATATCATGTTCTTTTATTATTTTTACTTTAACTCTCCAACTATTTACTTCAACCCAAAATGGAACGTTATATTGTAAACCATTTTCTTCCATAAATTCATTTAATAAATCTTCATTTTTCATTTGTTTACACCTCGTTTAAATTAACTAATGGTTTAACATTTAAAAATAACTTTAATATTTTCTCTTGATTAACTTCTGCTTCAGATTCACATGGAAAGCAGTTGCCTAACAAGAAACAGCTTATATCAGATGTGCAACCTTCCCATTTAGCTTTAATAATATCTCCATCACTTGTAACAAAATAATAACGTTGTCCTTCTTCTGGTTTCCAAGTTGGTCTAATAATTTTATAGCTATTATCAAACATAATTCTTGTTAATCTACTGATATCTAACTCTATATACTCATTAGTTTCAGGTAAAAAAGCCATAATGTTAAACCCTATATCTTCTTTTTTATTTTCTTTAATAACATATTGAATTTTCCCCATTTTATTTTCAACCCAAAATGGGACGTTATATTGCAAACGATTTTCTTTCATAAACTCATATAATAAATGTTTATTTCTCATATATATCACCTTTTATTTGTTCCTAGAGAGTATAAAATATACCCTCTAGGCTTTTATTTTACTATGCAATGTGAGATAGTTGTCTTGCTTTTTCTTGTGCAATAAATTTATCTCTCTTATTCAAACGATTGATGCTTTTGTCAACATTTGCAACATATCCCAAATTTGTCAATATCTCATGGATTTTCAAACGACCTTTTTGCGTCCATCTAGTAGACACATAAGAACCTATAATAGAACCATGCTCAACATCAAAAGTTTTACTTTCTGTTAAACCTTGATTTTGATATTTTGCATATAAAATCCACTGATTATTAACTTTTTTAATCAACTTTTGCTCATTTAAAATTCTATTTAATTTTATAGCACTCATTCCATAATCAGCACCAATTTGACTGCTAGTCATAGTCCCAACGGAATTAAGAATAGTATCATAATACGTAAGTTTAGGCTGTGCTTCTTCAATAAATGCTTTTGCTTCTTCTAATTGTTTTGTTGTGTTTTGCAATCTGTTGTGCATTATTTGTAATGCTCGTCCCATAATCATATCTTCACTATTCCATGCTTCTTCGCATTTAATAAAATATTTACGGGCTTCCTTCCCTCGTTCATTGCGAGCAAGCATACATAACTCTTTTGCCATATTTAGTTTTAATATATGGTTAATCTCTTTTTGTGGCATTATTGCTCCATCTGTACGGCTAACATTTTTGTTATCCGTTACGTAATCAATATTTTCAATAAAGCCATAGCTTATCATTCTATTAATCCACATTGTATATGGAGTTTTTATTTGTAAAAACTCATAAAGCATACGACCATTTATTACCTGTTCATTGTTTGCATTAATCTCCACTTTTAATAATTCATTCATTTTTATTCACCTATCCTATCATCATTGTTGCACCTACAATTAAACATAAGGTACATATAAGATTTTTTCGTTTTTCTTGAGATATTTCTTTTTCTAATTCCTCACTTATATATTTGAAGTGAGGAATATAATTTATAACTTTTTTATCCATTAAAAACCCTCGTTTTCATCTATGTTAACTATGCAATAATAGACGCAATCTTTTGAAGATTTAGTTTATTCCATAATTACCACATTGTTTTTTTAGTGAAATCTCTACAATTATATGATTTTACTTCATCTTCAATTCCAAAATATTTCCGTCTATATTCTAATTGTTTTTCTAAATCTCCTGCATATAAATGAGCAGTGATAAATCCTTCAGATACACCATATTTTCGTGCTAAATCAATTTTCTCAAACAAAGAAAGCTTAGTATTTTTACTTGTGTTGCCTTCTTTGTTGGCTATAATTTGTTTTGCCCCTTTTTCAGTTACACAAATAAATTTTCTGTTTACAGACTTTTTATAATAATCAGGGCGACATGCTTCTCTTATTTCACTTTTAGGAATACCTTTCAATAATTTTTTAGGTACATAACTTTTATATTGAATAGCTTTTGATACATCTGCTAAGAAATAACAAATATCACCATGGATAACAACCGTTTTCAAATTACTTAGCACTAGATACAATCCTTCTTTCATATCTTTTTAACTACATTCTCTATATTAACAGAGAAATACCTACCTGCAAGTCTTTTTTAAAAAAAATCCACCGCACCTTATACCGCTTAAGATAAATATAAAATGTTATATTAGTATTAGCAGATTTATTTATTCTGTACATTACTTAATCTCCTTCCCTTGAACTACAGATTGAATTAAGGATTGTATTATATTACTTTGTTTTCCATTACTTGCTAGTCTACTTAAAAAACTATTCGCTTGCTCAGGTGAAAATTCAGGAACTTCTAAAGGCACAGATTGTGGAACATTATGAGAATCAACAGCATAACTATGACGTTCATTTATTTTGCGTTGTCGTTCTCTTTCCTCTTCTATTCTGATTTTGTTCCTATTGTTCCAATTTACTAACAGAGCTTGCCAATTTGTAATTGGTTCATTAGCATTTGTTTTCCAACCACGTTGCGAATAATAATTATAAAATTCTCTAGCATTAACAAATTTCAAATTATTTTTATTTATATAATCATTAATTATATTTATATCTAATACTATATTATTATTTATATTATTTTCTTTTTTATATATAGTATTATTTTGTGGCTGATTTTCCGAAATTGGTTTATCCGTATTCGGTTTTACCATATTCGGTTTTCCTGCATATGGTTGATTTACTTGAGTTTTTACCATATTCAGGTTTTCCGTATGCGGTTTATCCAAATTTGGGTAATCAGTAATAACATATTCTATGCCTGCAAACTTGCCATTTTCATCATGGATTCTATTTCTTTTAACATAGCCATGACGTTCTAATTCTTTAATAGTGTTCATTACTGCTGTTTTACCTTCTTTTACCACTGCAACTAATCCATTAATAGAATAATTCCAATTATCAGGAAAGCTTAAGCATTGTGCAATAAGACCTTTTGCTTGCAAACTCAAGTCTTTAGATTGCAGAATTTCATTTGGAACAATAGTAAAATTGGTTTGTTTCTTTTCAACTTTAATCCTAGCCACCATATATTTCACCTACTGAACTTTTTTTCTTTCGGTTGCTTCTCGACCATCTTTCTCACCTTGTTTTTTTGCATCATATAGAGCGTTTGGATTACAATGTTTAACACCTATATTAATATTTTTTGTTTTTACAGATGGGCAATCTTTTGCAACCATAAGATGTACTTCATTAGGAATAACTAATTGCAAAGCTCGACATTGTTCACTAAGAGCATCTTCCGCAGCTTTTAAAAATGAAAACGTATAAACATTTTGTACACCTTTTGCTGTTCCATATTTTAATTTTGATATTTGTATTTGTTTCTTTGCTCCTCTTTCAATAATCATACATAAAGTATGAAACATTTTTGTTACAATTTGTACATCTTTCTCATATCCATAAAATTTAATAGTTGATGCAGAGCGTTTTGTTGCAATATTAATATGCTTTTCTCTTATAGCAGTACAACAAAAATTTCTAGCAACTATTTGAGCTAAAAAGTATATCCATTTTTTATTTTGTATTTTAATGTTATGTCTAATAACATCTTGAGCTTTAGTAGTATTTACTATTTTAGAAATTTTATATTTTTTCATTAACCGCTGAGCCATTAAACCAGCAGTAATAGCTTCTTGTTCAGTTGCTCCATTTTCTACAGTTTTATTAAGTAGTGCCATTATTTTATTCATTATTTTTTCGTTTTCCATCATATAATCTCCTTAATTTATATTTTATTTACAACACTAGCCATGTCTGATACGCTTGTAGCAATGTATTTCATGGTCGTGTTTATGCTCTTATGACCACAAGCCTTAGCTGTTAAAGCTATATTACTACCACTGCTTTGATAAAAATTAGTAGCAAAATAATGTCTAAACGCATGACAATGTAAATGCTCATGACCTAATTTTTTACACCATTTTTTTACAGCATCTTTAAAATATGATGTTGAATATTTATCACCACGAGGTGAATTAAATAAGAATACACCTCTTTTTTGTCTTTGAGAACTATTTAACCAATATAAGAACAATTTTCTTAATTTAGGACTTATACAGCAAACCCTATCTGTATGATTTTTGGTTTGTCGAATTACAAATCTATTGTTTTTTAAATCAACATCTTCCATAATGATTCCTGTTACTTCATTTATTCGTAAACCAGCATAAGACATTAATCCAACAGCCAATTTTATTTTAGGGTCTTTAATAAATGTAATAACGTGTTCCACATCATCTTTTTCAGGACTAATGTTAGCTTTTTCTTGTGTACGTAAATTTTTTACAAATTTAGCTACGCTGCTACAGTCAATACCATCAAATTTTAACGCTCTTATCCATGTAGATAGATATTGTTTTTTAGTGTTCATTGAAATATCCATTGCCATAATCTCTTTTACTGTTTCAATAGATATTTCTTTTCCATCAAAAATTTGTAAAATTCTTCTGTATTGCAAAAAAGTTTTTCTTTCTCTACTGATTTCTATTTCTTCTAAAAATTTCTCAAACATAATTTTTGCTCCTTATTTATAAACTTTTAGAACACATAAATTTTAGTTTATGTACTCATAGAAATTCACAAACAAGAAAGGCACTCTATATTGCTATAAAGTGCCTTTAATTACCTTATTTTATTTCATTAAATTTTAATATTATTTTCTTACCTTCAAAAGTGTCAAGCTCACGATTTTCGCCATGAATAAATGACTGATTAAAAAAATTTAACGCATCAAAGAAAGGGACGATTGAATTTCTAGCGTGTAATAAAGAAGTTTGTTTCTGAATGTTATCTTCTTCCATAAGAACAATGTATTTTTGTTTTATTTCCACACGTCGATTATCAGATATTTTAATACAATCTAATTTATTAAATTGAGAAGAATTGGATTTAATAATATTTGATAATTGTTTAATGAATATAGGTTCTTTTAACGTTTTCACCATCTGATAGAAAGTAAGCTCTTGCTGTAAATCACCCATAATATGCACAATAGATAATGAATTATTAAGTTCAATAAGTTTATCTAATGCTGATTTTATGCTATTTATATCATTTTTGTAATTGATTGAATAAGGGAAAATATTAGGTTTTTTATCTGCCCATTTTTTGAAAAACGTTTCTTTTAACAAGCTGTTTCCTTTGTTTGCTTCATCTGCTGTTTCAATAAAATAATCATATATAAGATTATCATTTAAAAAATCATAAACTGTATATAACACATATTTTCCTTGAATACAATCTTTTCTAAGTTCTAACATAGTAATAAATCTCCTTTATATTAACTTTTTTAAAAATTAAAGCCCCTAGATTAATTTCTAAGGGCTTGATATACTATATTAATTTAAATTAAATACGTGCAAAACCATAACAACCTATAGTCTGACCATCTTTATTGCGTTCTGGTTTAGTAACAATTAATAAATCGTTTCGTTTCCCCTTTAGTACATTAGCGACAACGAAAGATACAATGTAATAAATGCCTTCTTTACATATTTAATCTTCATCTACTATTTCTACGCCTAAAACCATAACATTATTGTTATCTAAATTAATTTTTTGGACTTGAATCCATGTATCTAATTGTGGAAAATACCATGATGGGATTTCATCATAAAAGATTGTTTCAGAGTCTGAGTTGACAACAAAATAACTAACAGCTCCTAATTTTTCCATCAAATAATCTAAATCCGAAACACTTATTTTATTTTTAGACAAAAATTCTTTTTTTAAAGTTGTTAAAATTACATCTTTTGTCATAATTAATTCCACCTTATTTAATATTTTGAGCCATTAAGGACTCAATAAAAGGCATAAATTAGAATTGTTAACTCTAACTTATGCCTTCAAATTCAACCCTTAATCATAATTTTTTAGGACTATACAACATAACCCATAAAATCAAAGCCACACAAAATGTAATAAACATTATTTCACCTCTTAAAATCCTAAAATATCAACAACTTTCAATGTTCCATTTCTAAATTCTTGTTCCCAATCAATATCATCATCATCATTATTATTAGTGATATCTATAAGATGTTTTAAGCTTGTTTTATCAATTTTATATTCAACTAAAACATTAAAGTATAATTTCTTTTCTTCCCATTGTTTAGAATAAGAGTCAAAGTCAAACCATACATAAGGTACACAATGTACCATGCCTCCACAACCATTAGATTCGTTAACGTCAATTAAATCAGAATAGCTAATATCATCAAATATGTCATATCCTCCTAAGCTCATGATGTCATAATTAACATCATAATCCATAATAGAATATACATGATTAAGACACATAGTCATTATTTCATGTACTATTTCATCTTTGACATCTTTTTCTGTTTTAATACTTTCAACACCTAATAATTCATAAACATTTACTTGATATTCTCTTGCGTAGATAGTAATACAAGTTGTATCGTCAAAATATTTAATTCTTGTGTAGTTATCACTCTCGTTACCATAATAAGGTATTCGCTGAAAATTATATTTTTTCATAAAAACATCTAATCTCTTGCCATTGATGATTTGATATTGTAATTTAGACAATGCTTTTATAATTCTTTTAATAGTATTATTACCTTTCATTTTAAATTCCACCTTATTTAAAAAATTAGAGTTCTAAGGACTCAATAAAAGGCATAAACTAAAGTTGTTAACCTTAACTTATGCCTTCAAATTCAATCCTTAAAATTCTTTTTATTTGCTGTTCATAACTAATACATTTCTATACTAAAAAACACACTTAAGATTAATTCTAAGCGTGTTTTATGGCGAATTGTTTTTGTCTATTTATTAGCTCTTTTATTATATTAGTTTTAATTTCTGAAAATGTATCAGCATGAATTTTATCTAAACGAACACCATTTATATAAATCTCATCATTATTAATATTTTTATTATAAAACTCTCTAGCGTCTATTGCTTTAAAATTACCATAATAATTTTCAGTGTAAATAGCTAAGTTGTCTAAATAAATACCTTCAAAACTAATTGAGCTATCTTTTATTAATTTAATAGCCTTATTAAAATCTAAATTTCCAGCTTGTGCAAATATATTATATTGCCAATATAAAGGGCTATATATTTTATTTAATATTTTGAAAATAATTGCTTTTTCTTTTTCATTGATTTTATTATTTATCATATAATCAGCAATTTTAAACATAAATTGAGGCTTAAATTTCTCTTGAAAATCTAAAAAGCTTAAACCATAGCGTCTTATTTTTATATTAAAACCACATATAATAAATATAGCTCCTTGTTTTAGTGTATTTATTTTACTGCTTAAATATTTGATATTATCAGTTGTTAATTTTAAAAACTTCCCTGTAGCCATTGATTTTAAACAAATAATATTATTTTCAATTAGTTGTTTTAAAATCTTTCTTTCATTTTTATCAAATTCAATCATTTTAAATTCCACCTTATTTATAAATTTTGAGTTCTAAGAACTCAATAAAAGGCACAAATTAGAATTGTTAACTCTAACTTATGCCCTTTGGTTCAATCCTTAGAAATCTTTTACATTTGTAATAAAGAATTTAGCATCTTTAAATTCCTTTTTCCAATCATATAGCCAAAATATAATCTCATCTTCTTCATAAAGCTTACATAGTCTTTTAAAAGACTCTATATCTAAAAAGAACTCTATCATAATGTCAACTTCATCTCGAACTATTACACTACCATCTGCACGACGATATTCGTATTTTTCGCAAGGTGCATTATATATAAGATTTCCGTAAGCATTATCCAATATACTTTCAAGAATTTCTCCATATGATATGTCATTAAAGATATCATGATTATATGTTGTTTTCATGTAATCATTTAAATCAAATAAATTATCTGTGTATCTAAATTTATTTGAAACATCTTGTAAAATTTTATCTTTTGTCATAATTAATTCCACCTTATTTATAAATTTTTAGAACACATAAATTCAAGTTTATGTACTCATAGAAATCTACAAATAAGAAAGGCACTCTATATTGCTATAAAGTGCCTTAAATTGTCTTATTGTTGTTTAGGTTTAATTTTAAGCGTGTGTTCATCAAACAAATAGTTTTCTTCAAATACTTCATCTACAAAATCGCTTTCATTGCAATAATAGTCGATATCAGCTTCACAATCTGAAATAAGTTCATTTAGTTTTTTTTTCAAAAAATCTGCATACTCATTAATGAGATGATTTACTCTAGGGTATTTATATAATGATTTATAACCACTCTTGTCATCAATCTCAATATCATTTAAATCGGTATCAAGATAAAAATATATACTTTCATTTTTTATTAAAGATTGTAAAACGTGATATATTCTTTTATCTATACCTTTTATTCTTGCAAAATCTTTGAGTAGTTTATCGGATATTATTTTCGTTGGATAATTTGGATAACATTTATCATCATAAAATAAAATACAAGCATATATACTAATACCATATACACCATGATTGTTAATGACTATGTCATCATTTTCAAAACAACAACCAAATGTAGAGTTTAATTCTTCTACTAGATAATCATGTCTAGCGTCAAATTCTTTATCTATCTCTTTATCTACAATATTTTCATATCTACGATAAACCTCGTATTGTTTTTCTAAGCTTAATTTGTTATATTCAATAAACATTTAAATTCCACCTTATTTAATATTTTGAGTCATTGAGAACTCAATAAAAGGCACAAATTAAGAATATCTCTTAATTCATGCCCTCTAGTTCAATCCTCAACTAATCTAAAATACTTTATTAAAGTACTTTTGTCTAAGTCGCCACACATTTCATCTATAACCCAATCTCCATAGTAATTTTGGGCAATCCAAATATACTCATCTCTAGGATTATAAGTGTTTTTTCTTTTTTTGTATTGAGCTATACGCAAGGTAAGTATTTTACTTAGTTCTTTATTAGTCATTTTATTGACTAATTTAACATTCATTCTAAAGACAAAAATACTAATATTTTTGTTGTATCTTTTTCTAATATACTTACATACATCATTAATATGTTTAAAACAGTTGGTATAAGTTCGGTTAGAACTATACATTTCTGTTATATAAACGACTTTTGTTTTCATTTTAAATTCCACCTTATTTAAAAAACTAGAGTTCTAAGAACTCAATAAAAGGCACAAATTAGATATAAACTCTAACTCATGCCTTCAAATTCAACTCTTAGAAATTAACTGCAATAATTTTAAAATGACATCAACCCCAATAATGGAGCTTAATAAGAAAAGAGTAGACTTTATTTCTTCTAGTGTTGCAAAAAAGCACATTACTAATGCAATCACTGTGATGGCTTCTGCTATTAATAATTCTGTATCATTAAACATTTTTTTGTTCACCTCTTATAAATTTTGCTAAGTCGTACATCACGCTTAAAGTTGCAGGTAAACAATTACTACCATCAAAATAATTTTCTTCTATAAAATCAAGAAGTTCAGCTATTATATAAGAAAAATGCTTAAAAGCATAATCCTCAAAAGCATAATCGTATTCATCATTAATATGATTTTTTATTAGCAATGCTAATTTATAAATCTTTTTAATGAATTTCTGATTTAACTTGTTTATATATGTCTGTCTTTGGTATTCTATTTTTGCACAATAAAAACATACTTCATCTTCATAAAGCCTTCTATTTTGGTTTGGTATTAAATATACCGACCCATCTTGTACATAAAACGATTCATAAAGACCTCGTTTGACATAAACTCTAGCTTCTAAAATCTGATTTTCTAGTCTACTAAGTTTACTTTTTTTGTTTGCCATAATAATTCCACCTTATTTAATGTTTTGAGTTAAAAAGCTCAATAAAAGGCACAAATTAAGATATTAGTCCTAACTTATGCCCTCTAGTTCAACTTTTTAATTATTATGATATACAGTCTAATTCGTCTGAAATCTTTTCTATTATTTCTTCAGATAATTCTTGTTCTCTATCCCAAAAACTATCTACAGTTTCACATTGGCTTAATAAATGTAATGCTGTTTCATATAATAGCTGAACTTGAAATAATTCTGGTCGAAAAAAAGCATTAGCAGTAATATTTTCAGAAATATCATCTAATACTTCGCCAATCTCCTCGAAGTTATCTTTTATCCACTCTATAGCCCCATATGTGCTATAAGTAAAAGTGCAATCAGCTAGACAATCCCAAAATAAAGAATGAGCTAAATCACAACCATAAACTATTTCGCCTTCTAGGTTATCTAATCGAGTTTTGATTTCATCAATTACAAAATTTTCTACACTGTTTAAATTATCATTCATTGTAAATTCCACCTTATTTAATTATTTAGAGTCCCTAAGAACTCAATAAAAGGCACAAATTAAGAATATCTCTTAATTCATGCCCTCTAGTTCAATCCTTAGAATGTAAACCTAAGTAATTATCAAAAGTATATACGTATTTACTACGAGAATTATCTTGAGTAATTCTATATACATATAAGCCATTCTCATTTCTTTGATGATAAACGTATGTTCTATTCGTCTTTGGTCTTTCTATAACTGATAGCTGATATAATAATGCTAAATATTCAACACTACTCAATACATGACTTTCTTTAGATACAAGTTTTCCCTTGTCGTCAAAGATTTGTCTAGTAGCTACTACAGTATTTGTATTATGCCAAATTCTACCTTCAAACTTTTGATTTACTTGTTCCATAATTAATTCCACCTTATTTAATGTTTTTGAGTTCCTAAAAACTCAATAAAAGGCACAAATTAAGATGCTAGTCTTAACTTATGCCCTTTGGTTCAATCCTTAGGAATTTTATAAAATGCTCCAAATATATGAGCCATTTTATCTACATGGTCTGAACTTAAATAATGACCTTGTTTTTCTTCAACAATGCCAATAAAAAGTATATTGCCATGAATATAACAGCGGTAGCCTTTTTCAAAACCCATATAACTATTACCACGCTTAAAATAAGTTGCATGATGTTCTATTGGAATATATTCAACTTTTGAAGTCTGAAATTTATTCATAAAATATTCCAATACACTCAATGGGGTAATATTAGGATTTTCAAACTTACTCATTTCAACAAAACCGCCTGCACTAACAAAGCCCAAACGATTAAATTTTTGGATTTCTTTTCTTGATATTCTTTCCATAATAATTCCACCTTATTTAATGATTTAGAGTTCTAAGAATTCAATAAAAGGCACAAATTAAAGTTGTTAACCCTAATTTGTGCCTTCAAATTCAACTCTTAGAATGTTTCAATGTAGCCGTTTGTTACAAAACAGCCCCCATTGCCTAGTCTTATATCTCTCCCAATAGCTTCATAATCAATATAGTTAATAAGTCCGTCTGGAATTTCTCCACAAAACAAACCTTCATCAACAGAATATTGACCTAAATCCTCATCTGTGAATACGTTATCACAATACCAATAATTACCATCTATACAAATATTATAAGCTTCTGCAAAACTGTCATAGCCTAGAGATTCTAGGATTGACTGAAATTCTATTTGAAGATTGTTATTATTGATTTCTTCTATTTTTTCAGCTATCTCATTTAGCTCCTGCAAAGAAGTATATTCGTTTACATGTAAACCAAAGTTGCTTTCAATGTCAGTAATGAAGTATTCTTCGTATTCTGTATTATCAGCAACCCCAATGGATTTTAGCTCTTCTTTCCAATCAGTATCAGTTGTAACTTCTACCCATTTTCCGAGAAGCTCGCCTTCATTGTATTTACCTAAATTTGTGAGATACACATTTAAATATAAATCATCTGTCATTTTAAATTCCACCTTATTTAATGTTTTGAGTTGTTAAGAACTCAATAAAGGGCACAAGTTAAGATGCTAGTCCTAACTTATGCCCTTTGGTTCAATCCTTAACTAAGAAATCAAGTATAGTTGGGAGTAATGACTCAGTAAATTTGTCTGCTATTTCTTTAGATAAAGTTTTATTTTTTAAGTGTTCAAGAAATATTTCTTCATTTAAATGATTCCATTTTTTGAAGGTGTAATTATATTCTTTTCCGTTTAATAACCCTTTAAACATGACATCAACCCCATTATTATAAATGCAATACTTTTCACAACCTAAAGACTGTATAATATCTTTTAGATTATATCCTATAGGTAACACGAATTTAAAATCATTTGTAAATGCAAGAATATCATCATCACCTGCTAAATCATGATTTAAAATATCACGAGCTATTGAATATTGTTTACGCAAATAACCCATAAAATCATTACTCAATAAGTTATATGGTACTTCTTCAATAGTATCTACACAATACCAATGAGGGTCAAAACATCTTTCAGCATAAAATTCTTCTAATGACTCATTTAAACCCCAATCAAATATGATATTACTTTCCTTGATTTTTTCCATTTTATATTCCACCTTATTTATAATTATTCAAGGTTTACCCTTGTATATATTCTCAAAGTATGATATAATAAATCTACCTTGAGGATATATACAAAGGCTGAACAGTCTATACAAGCACCATTCAGCACCTTGTAAAAATAAGGCGGTGGAATTTTTGAACAAAAAAGCACAGTTCGCCCACGTCAGCACGATTCTCACGTCCTCTACCTAATGGCTTCATATCCTTGACTAAGGTATAAATTATACCCCACAGAGCTTATAGCTCCGCCTGTGGCTACTAACAAGAGATATCGCCCCATCTGTACAAGCATGGTTTGACGCTCTCAAGCCTTCACGTACGTTGTCAATTAAGCCAACATAAGGAACATATCATCACACCTAGCTTGCTCCTACTGTTCTACCCTCAGAGCTTGCTAAATGCTCAATGTTTTATCCCTTGAGCTTATTTAATTTTAAAAGAACATAAAACTTGAGCCTATAAAAGCACTCAACATAATTCAATATTTTTATTGAACTATATTCAACGCTTTTATATAAGCTATAATTTATTTTTTATAGCTTATTCCTTGAGCTTGATTATATTGTACATCATTATTATTGTTTTGTCAACAACTTTTTTGATGTTTTTTAAGTTCATATTTCAATATAAATATATAAATATCCCCTCTGTAATAATTTTTATAGCTTATCTTTGCTACACTCATATAATACATCTTTTTTGATGTTTTGTCAACTACTTTTTTATTTATTTTTTTAAAAGTTGTTTTTGTAAAAAAGAGTGTAGGAAATAAAACAAGCTATAACTATATTTTTATGGCTTGCTTTGCTATGTGTATATAATACATCATTATTGGTGTACTGTCAACAACTTTTTTAAAGTTTTTTTTAACAAAAATATAAAAGGGTATAAAAAAATGATTTTTAATTTAGATAACAATTTGGATATTTTAGATATAAACACAAGTAAGGAATTTATTACTTATTTATGTAAAATATACCATGTAAACCAAACCGAATTGATAACAGCATATAATAAAAAATATAATACTGCTATTACGCAACAATCTTTTAATAGGGCAGTAAATAATAATAGCTTAAAGTTTAGCACTATACTAAATATAATTAAATTATTGGATTGTAATTTAATTATTAAACACAATCATAAACCTATTATATAAAGCCCTTACAAGCTCATATAAGCGATTTTTTACAAGTGGATATATATTTATATTCATTAATATAAAATCTTTTATATGAGCTTGTAAAGTGCCTTAGAATTGATTTTTGATTATGAGCGGTTTTTTTACGTGGTTAATATATTTATATTAACAGTATATAAAAAAGCCTGTAGTGGCTTGCTAGGCACGTTAAAAAAGAAAATAAAATATGTAAATATGACTAGCATCATGTATTAATATTTATATAATTTATAACGATATATAATATATATAAATAAAATTTATATAAGATGCTAGTTAGGTATATATCATATATATATAAAAGCCTATAATATATATATAAATATACTTGTAAATATATAGTAGACACATATATATTATAGTGTAAAGTTGTAACATTATAGTATTAATCTTAGTTGCAATGGATAATTAAGAACAAAAGATAATTTATAGATATCAATTAGATATTAATATTATTTATCAAATTGTAATTGCCTTTAATAGCAATTATATATTAAATTGTAATTGTTATTTATGTTAAATTGTAGTTAAAAGATAAATTAAACTAATGGATAATAATTATAATTTAATCATAGATATTGATTGATGTTAAGTTGTAAATAGTAGTTTAAGCTAATGAGTAGCAATTATTGATTGATAATTAGAAGTTGCAAAAAGTAAAATGCTTATAAATGCTTAACTGCTTACGCTCATATATCTATAACCAAATGTAATAGATAAAAATTTATTTCATTTTATTGAATTGTAGGTTATTTATAACAATTTAGATATATGTATAATAATAAAAGACAGAACATTATGTAAATTATATAAATACATAGTATTATATATATGTAAATAATAACTTTTAGTTATGATTAACCATGAAGCATAACAGGCTATAATGTATATTATAGCTTATTGGATAGTCTGCAAGCCTTGATTTTAAAGGGTTCGGCGGTGGTGGTGATTTTTTTTATTCCTTTTGGGCTTTTCATATGGAAGTACCTGTGGTTTTTAGTACTGCGACAAAATTTATACCAAAAATGTAATAATTTATGCAAGTTTTTTATATTAAACCAGTGGTAAAATGATAAAATAAACTATGGTTTAAAAATGAAATTCAACCTTATTTCGTGTTTTTTTCTATCATGAACGTAGGTGATAACATATAGATAATATATAGATAAATATATAGATAACATATAGATAAAAATATAGATACCCATATAGATAGTCATTTTTTTGCATCTACGAGCAATCGTGGGTGCTTTTTTTATGCCTTTACCTAAAAGATTAAAATTTGATTAAAATTTATTTTTTTTGCTAAAAACACGCAACAAAACGCTAAAAAATGAATAGATAGTGTAGGGAGTTTTAAACGAGCTTCTGATGAAACGCATAAGTTGTTTATATTTTAACTTTTCTTTTTACCCTTTTTCTTTTGAGTGGGAAATATATCTCTTGGTTAAGAAGAATAAAAGATAAGAATATATATAATAACTATGCCGAAGGCATACTGCGAAGCAGTAGGAAAGAGTTATACCAAAAGTAAGTTTATGGTGTCGCGTCTTGATGTCCTGCACCACGACG
>ERZ773155.1686-NODE-1686-length-18244-cov-4.184617_pt1 | contig 18244 bp, 18 predicted proteins | sample MGYA00511262_ERZ773155 | MGnify/ENA primary metagenome ERZ773155 (study PRJEB29015, sample SAMEA2737828) | human gut metagenome | biome: human gut; feature: human-associated habitat; material: faeces | place: China | collected 2012 ... | reverse complement strand
AAAACCATTGATTTTATTAGCTTTTTGCCGCTATCGCTATCACACCTCATTATTCGTCGGCCCGGAGCAGACCCTGGTGTGCGGCGTCATGCGGATGAGCACCCGGGACGCGGTGGCCACCGGACTGCGGGCCAGGGAGGCCGGGGCCGACGCCATCATGGTGACCCCCACCGCCTACAACGTCCTGGTGCCCAACGCCGAAGGCATGTTCAGTTTTTACAGCACCATCTCCAGGGAGGTGGGGCTGCCCGTCATCATCTACAACGTGATCCCGCAGAACACCATCTCCCCCGCCCTCTTCCACCGCCTGCTGGATGAGACCGAGCACGTCATGGGCATCAAGCAGAGCGTGGGCGGCATCCAGGCCCTCTACGCCGACATCATGGAGACGGCCGGCCGGGGCAGGGTGTACGCGGCCACCGACGATATGATCTACTCCTGCTTCGACCTGGGGGCCAGGGGGGCCATCTCCGCCATCCTCTCCGTATTCCCCGCCGAGTGCGTGGAGATGTGGGAGTGCGCCCGGAACGGCGACCACCAGCGGGGCCTGGCCATCCAGCAGTCCCTCTATCAGAAGTGGCAGTGCCTGGGCGGCAATCAGTTCCCCATCCGCCTGAAGTACGCCCTCAAGGTGCTGGGCCGGGACTGCGGCTACTGCCGGAGCCCCATCACCTACCTGCCCGAGGAGGAGAAGGCAGCCATCCGCAGCGCCTTTGCCGGCTGAGCGCCCCCGGAGGGGTCCTATCAAACAACAGAAAATAGAATCATTTGGAGGAAACAAGTCATGAATCAGTTTGTGGAAAAGTACGGCCAGATCCTGCTGCCCCTCATCACCCCCTATGACGCCAACGAAGAGGTGGACTACGGCAAGTATGCCGAACTCATCGAGTACCTCATTCAAAACGACCTGTGCGATTCCCTCATCGTCACCGGCACCACCGGCGAGGCCAGCCTGCTCACCTTTGACGAGCGGGTGAAGCTGATGGAGACCGCCGTCAAGACCGCCGCCGGGCGCAAGCCCGTTATCGCCGGCACCGGTTGCGCCTCCACCAAGGAGACCATCGCCCTGACCAACAAGGCGGTGGATTTGGGCATCGAGACCTGCCTGGTGGTCTGCCCCTTCTACAACAAGCCCACCCAGGAGGGCCTGTACCGCCACTTCAAGGCCCTGGCCGAGGCCACCAAAGCCGACATCATGCTCTACAACATCCCCATCTTTGTGGGCGTGAACCTGGAGGCCGAGACGGTCCGCCGCCTGGCCGCCCTCCCCAACATCGTGGGCGTCAAGGACGAGGCCGGCATCAACCCCACCCAAGTCACCGACTTCTTCCTGGCCACCCAGGACGTGGATCCCGACTTTGCCATCTACAACGGCGACGACGTGATGCTCCTGCCCACCATCGTCCAGGGCGCCATGGGTCTGGTCAGCGGCGGTGCCCACATCTTCGGCCACGAGATCCGGGCCATCTTCAAGGCCTTCGCCGAGGGCGACAACCAGCGGGCCAAGGAGCTCTTCGTGCCCATCTACCGCTTCTGCAAGTCCACCGGCCAGAACGGCCGCATCCTGCCCAACTCCATTCTCCGCCCCGCCATCGAGCTGGTCACCGGCATCCACCTCGGGCCCGCGCGCAGCCCCCTGGCGCCCGCCACCGAGGAGGAGATGGCCGTCACCACCGCCATTCTTCGGGAGATCGGCAAGCTGAACTAAGCCCGGGGGCCCCTGGGGCGGACAAGACGGATCGGCCCGACAATCAAAACAGGAGCGCCAACCGCATCCATGGATGATCGGGCGGGCGCTCCTGTTTGCCTTATGTCCCCGGACATGGCGGACGGGCAGGGCCCCTCAGGACTCCTGCCCGCTGTGGATGGTTTTCATATCCAGCGTTGTGATCTCCAGATGTCGGCGCATCTCCTCCACCGCCTGGCTCACGTTATGGGTCTGGAAGCACAGCAGAATCCGGGAGTGGGGCCCCACCGCGTTCTGATAGACCGCGTTGTTCATGAAGGAGCTGCTCCGGTAGACCCGGAAGCACTCCAGAAGCTGCTTGTTGATGTTGATGAGCAGGGGATTGTTGGTGTACTCGATGATCTTGGTGTGGAATTGCTCGTCCAGCATGATGAGCTGGAGGCCGTCCTGCTTCTCGTTGGCCTCCAGAAAGGCGGCGTGGATCTTCTCCAGGGCCCGGATCTGCTTGGGCGTGGCCCGCTCCACCGAAAGGCGGACGGCCAGGGTCTCGATGGCCATGCGCACCTCCATGAAGTCATAGAACTGCACGTTCTCCACGTCGAACCAGTTCTCCTCCCCGCCGTCGGAGGGCTTGAGGTCGGCCACGAAGGCCCCCTTGCCCGGCACCAGAGTCACGTAGCCCAGGGTCTGAAGCACGCGGGTGGCCTCCCGCACGCTGGTGCGGCTCACGGAGAGCATTTCACACAGTTTGGCCTCGGTGGGCAGCTTTTCCCCCACCTCATAGGCTCCGGACTCGATCATTTCGCGGATGCGGTCTACGACGGAATCGGTAATCGACACTCTGGTGATGGCCTTGATCGGACTCGGCTCCGGCTTATCCATGAAAATACCCCCTTCAGAAATATGATGACGTCATACCGTTCTAAATTGGTTTTATTATACCATAGAAACCGAATTTGAAAAGGGCGCGGGGGGAGAAAATCGCAGAAAAAGGTTTGGCGCAAGGGTTCGCGCCCGCAGTCCGGCGGCAGGTGAGGGGCGGACCGAGAGGAATCAAGATAGGATATCAGACGATATTATATGATAAAGACAACTACAGAAAGACGCAGGGAGGAAATCAGTCATGCTGAAAAAACCGCGTATCCTGGTGGTCGGCAGCTTTATGATGGATCTCATCGCCTCTGCCGAGCGGGCGCCCAACGCAGGAGAGACCGTCATCGGAAAGAAATTCACCACCGCGCCCGGCGGCAAGGGGGTGAATCAGGCCGTACAGTGCGCCCGCCTGGGGGCCCATGTGACCATGGCGGGCCGGGTGGGGGACGACGCCTTCGGGCGGATCATGACCGACGCGGCACGGGCGGCGGGCGTGGATGTGTCCCACGTGTCCGTGGACCCGGCGGAGTCCTCCGGTGTGGGCCACATCCTCCTGGAGGTGACGGAGCACGGGGCACAGAACCGCATCACGGTATGCCCGGGGGCCAATTATACAATGAAGGTGGAGGATATCGCCTGGCTGCGGGAGGAGATCGGGTGCTACGACATGCTGATGATGCAGTTCGAGTTGCCCATGGAGGTCATAGAGACGGCGGCGGAATGGGCCCGGGACGCCGGGGTGCCCGTTATGGTAAATCCGGCCCCGGCGGCCCCCATCTCACCGAAGCTGCTCTCCTGCGCCACTTACCTCTCCCCCAACGAGCACGAGGCCGCCCTCATCGCCGCCCGAAAAAATAAAAAAAGCGTTCAACGGCAAGACTTCATGGATGCTGTCGATCGTATCGTCGGCGGTCTGGAAAAACGATCTAAGATTACAACCCAAGAGGAGAAACGCTCCATTGCCATACACGAAGCCGGGCATGCTTCTATCAGCTGGTTATTGAGATATGCCAACCCCCTCATCAAAGTAACGATCGTTCCTCGCGGACGTGCATTGGGAGCCGCATGGTATCTCCCCGAAGAACGACAAATCACGACACGCGAGCAGATGCTCGACGAAATGTGCGCCACATTAGGAGGTCGTGCAGCAGAAGAAGTATTTCTCGGACGAATCTCAACCGGTGCTTCCAACGATTTGGAGAGGGTTACCAAACAGGCTTATGCTATGGTCGTTTATTTCGGTATGAGCGAAAAATTACCGAATCTTTCTTACTATGATTCCACGGGGCAAGAATACGGATTTACCAAACCGTATAGCGAAGACACGGCTAAACTCATTGATGAAGAAGTAAGCAAAATCGTAAGCGAACAATACGAAAGAGCTAAAAAAATTCTAAAAGAGAATGCCGACAAACACGCCCAACTGGCAGAAGTATTGATCTCCCGTGAAGTTATTTTCTCGGAAGATGTCGAACATATCTTTGGAAAACGTCCGTGGGTATCTCGCTCCGAAGAAATCTTGCAGGACGAAGAATCGGCAAAACAAGAAGGAGAAAAAGCCGAGAAAGAAACCCAAGAAAAAGACCCCTCGACAGGAAACGACAATACCTATGAAAGGGAAAACAAAACGGAGGAAAAACCAGAGAAAGATTCGGAGAATACATAGTTTTCACCAACTCCCCCTATATAAGAAAAGAGGTATCGACTTGTCGATATCTCTTTTTTATGTCGCATCACCAAAAAAGAGCCCTAAATAAACGTAAGTTTTTTCAGAGAATAGTTATATTTGTCAGCGATTTATCAAAACAAAAAAATCGTGAAAAATTTATTGACCCGAACTTTAACCGGTATTCTTTTTATCGTTATCATCACAACGGCCGTTCTATCAGGAGCTTATACATTTCTCTTTATATTCGGTATCATCTCGCTCCTCGGATATATCGAATTTATAAACCTGACTCAATTTGGCAGAAAGTTCGATAAAATATTACTCATGCTCGACATGGCAGGAGCCTGTGCCCTATTTCTGGCTGTATTTTCTTTCTCGGGACAATTACCATATAACTTCCAAAAGGCTTCTATCCTCACTTACGTTATTTACCTCATCGCACGTCCCGTCACGCAACTCTATTCGACACCCGAAAAATCGCCCATAACCAGTTGGGCATATAGCATTTTAGGTCAAATTTATGTTGTACTGCCTCTGGCCCTATTAGGAGTTTGGGGATACAAAAGCGACTATCAACTATTCATGAATACCGAATATTTGCTGATGGCTCTTTTTGTATTCGTATGGACAAACGATACCGGCGCATATATCGTAGGTTGTACGTTAGGTAAACATCGACTGTTCGAGCGCATATCGCCAAAGAAGTCATGGGAAGGATTTTTCGGAGGTTTGGCATTCTGTATCATACTCGCTTCTTTGGCAAACTACATTATACCGGGTATGCTTTCGACAGCCCAATGGATAGGTATGGGAATCTTAACCTCCATATTTTCCACTTGGGGAGATTTATGCGAGTCCTTACTCAAACGTACGGCAGGAGTAAAAGATTCCGGGAAAATATTGCCGGGACACGGGGGTATTCTCGATCGCTTCGACAGCGAGTTGATAGCCTCGCCCGTTATATTCATATATCTGACTTTCGTTTTATAACCCCGATGCTTGCATCGGCTTCTTTTTTACATTAAATTTGTAATTATTCAAATATCCGCCTATGAACGACCAACGTTATAATCTGCGAGGCGTATCGGCTTCAAAAGAAGATGTACATAACGCCATAAAAAATATAGATAAAGGAATTTTCCCAAAAGCGTTTTGCAAAATTATACCCGACATACTCGGAGGAGACCCCGAATATTGCAACATCATGCACGCAGATGGAGCAGGAACCAAATCGTCATTAGCTTACATGTATTGGAAGGAAACTGGCGACCTCGGTGTATGGAGAGGCATAGCACAAGATGCCCTCATCATGAACATAGACGATCTACTCTGCGTAGGCGCGACCGACAATATACTCGTGTCCTCGACGATCGGACGAAATAAACTATTGGTTCCCGGAGAAGTCATCTCGGCAATCATAAACGGGACCGAAGAACTCCTCGCCGAATTGCGAGACCTCGGAGTAAACGCATATAGTACCGGAGGCGAAACGGCCGATGTCGGAGATTTGGTTCGAACGATCATAGTCGATAGCACTGTCACTTGTCGCATGAAACGGAAAGATGTCATATCGAATGGCAATATCCGGCCGGGCGATGTCATAGTAGGATTATCGTCCTATGGACAAGCCTCGTATGAAAAAAGCTATAACGGAGGCATGGGCAGCAATGGTTTGACATCGGCACGACACGATGTATTCGGGAAATATCTCGCGACCAAATACCCCGAAAGCTATGACAATGCAGTTCCTGACGAATTGGTATACTCAGGGACATTGAAACTTACAGACAAAATAGCCGAATTAGGAATAGATGCCGGTAAACTGGTATTGTCACCTACACGAACATACGCCCCTGTCATTAAAAAATTGCTCGACGAGATGCGGTCGCAGATACACGGTATGGTACACTGTTCGGGTGGAGCTCAAACCAAAATCATGCATTTCGTAGAGAAGATGAGAGTTGTCAAGAACAACCTCTTTCCGGTTCCGCCTTTGTTCAATATCATACAGGAACAATCGGGAACCGACTGGCATGAAATGTACAAAGTATTCAACATGGGGCATCGCATGGAAATCTATGTAGACTCATCGAATGCTCAAAAAGTTATCGAGATCAGCCATTCATTCGGTATCGACGCTCAAATTGTAGGATATACCGAAGCGTCCGATCGCAACGAGCTAATCATAGAATCGGACAAAGGACGATTTGAATATAGATAAATTCCGTTTCACACTTTAACTAAAACAACTATGTTAATTATAGGAATAGCCGGCGGAACCGGTTCGGGAAAAACCACCGTTGTACGAAAAATTATCGAAAGCCTACCCGCCGGACAAACTGCCGTTATTCCACAAGACTCCTATTATTGGGATAGCAGTCATATACCCGTAGAAGAAAGACAAAATATCAATTTCGACGAACCGGCTGCCATCGACTTCGATTTACTGGTAAAACATTTGAAAGAATTGAAAGCGGGACACTCCATCGAACAACCCATATATTCGTTTCTGACATGTACCCGCTCCAACGAGACAATAACCGTCGAGCCGCGCGATATAGTCATCGTCGAAGGTATTCTTATTCTTTGCAATGAAGAGCTCCGAAACATGATGGATATGAAAGTATTCGTCGATGCAGATGCCGACGACCGACTTATCAGAGTCATCAATCGGGATATTATCGAACGAGGACGTACGGTCGAGATGGTTATCGAACGCTACGAACGGGTTTTGAAACCGATGCATCTGCAACATATCGAACCTACAAAACGATATGCCGACATCATTATCCCCCAAGGCGGACACAACTCGGTGGCCATAGAAATCATGACCAATTTTATTTCCCACAAACTTAAAGGTTAGAAATCATGCGGAGGGCAATATCCTATTGGATATATATACTCTTCGTGCTGATTTTCGTCTCGGCTTGTGGAGGAAACAAACAGCACTCGTCGGAAAATGTCTTGAACGATTTCGATTCTATCTGCCAGCGTGGAGAATTACGTGTCTTGACATTGTATAGTTCCACGTCCTACTTTATTTATCGTGGAGAAGAAATGGGATACGAATACGAACGTATCAAACAATTCGCAGATCACTACAACCTGAAAACGAAAGTCATCGTCGCTGACAATATCAAGCGCCTCACCGAAATGTTGCAAAAAGGCGAGGGTGATATTATAGCTTATGAAATGCCCATTATCGGCGATGCCAAGAATGAATGGTTATATTGCGGAGCGGAAAACATCACTCACCAAGTGCTGATTCAACTTCGAAAACCTAAAAACGAAATGGTTAACGACGTTGTCGATTTAATCGGGAAAGATATTTATGTCGAAGCAGGATCTAAATACGAAGACCGAATCAAAAACCTCAACGATGAACTCGGCGGCGGGATACATATACATCATATCGACAAAGATACAGTCGTTACCGAGGAACTTATAGAAATGGTCTCTACGGGAGAGATACCTTACACTTTGGCCGATAATAACCTCGCGCAATTGAATCGTACCTACTATAACAACATAGACATTCATCTGAAAGTCAGTTTCCCGCAAAGAGCTTCATGGGCGGTAAACAAGCATTCCAAATCCCTCGCTCATGCTATAAACCAATGGGTAAAGGAAAACCACAAATCAGACTCTTACCGAAGTATTTCCCGCAGATATTTCGAACTGAGTAAAACTTTGCCAGCATCGGCCGTACTATCCATACCCAAAGGACAAATATCTATCTACGACCCTCTTTTTAAAAAATATGCCAAGCAAATAGATTGGGACTGGCGCATACTTGCCGCCCAAGCCTATAACGAATCCCATTTCGATACTTTGGCGGTATCGTGGGCCGGAGCGAGAGGGCTTATGCAACTGATGCCTCGTACGGCTCAGGCATTCGGTGTTTCCATGAACGAAATAACCAATCCCGAAAAAAATATCGGTGCGGCTATAAAAAGTATCCAATCTCTCAACAAGAGTCTTGCCAATATCGAAGATAAAAATGAACGCATAAAATTTATATTGGCTGCTTATAATGGAGGGCTCGGACATATACTCGACGCTATGGCGCTCGCTAAGAAATATGGGAAAAATCCCCATGTATGGGATAAAAACGTGAGTGAATTCATTTTACTTAAAAGCAACCCTGAATATTTCAATGACGAAGTTTGTAAATTTGGCTATTTCAAAGGCAGACAAACCGTAGCCTATGTCCATGAAGTTTTACGCTATTACAAAATATACCAAGAAAAAATTCCTTTATAAAAATCACATCCTCCAAAAAATTCGTATATTTGTATAAATAGAATACAAAAGTAAGCTATATCCCGACATAATCAATAGGAACATTTGTTTTCATTCTTGTATTATTTTGTACATAAACATATTACTAACTTAAAAATTGAAGTTATGAAAAAGAACAAATTAAACATGGTTGTTGCCATAGCGTTGTGTGTATCGCTGGGTCTTTCTTCTTGTATCGGATCATTTAAATTGACTAATAAAGTACTCGGCTGGAACGAAGGTGTAGGCAATAAATTCGTAAACGAACTTGTATTCATCGCATTCCACATTATCCCCGTATATGAATTGACAGTAGTTGCCGATATTCTTGTATTGAACTCCATCGAATTTTGGAGCGGTGAAAATCTTGTATCTCAATCGACAAAAGAAGTAAAAGGAGAAAATGGAGATACTTACTTAGTAACGACCGATGAAAACGGTTATACGATTACCAATCAAAAAGACAATACGACTATCGGGTTCGTATTCGATAGCAATGACAACTCTTGGTCTGTTTCTGCCAATGGCGAAACGACGAAGTTTATGACATTCGTTGATGACAATCATGTAAAAATGCCGGGAGTCGATGGAAACGACATGATCATAGAACTCTCGCAAACAGGTGTAATGGCTTATCAAGAAGCTGCACAGCACTTTAATTTCGCCATGAAATAATCATTAGACCATAACACAAAAAAGAGGGAAGCCGATCAATCGGCTTCCCTCTTTTTTGTTCGAATAAATGGAGAGATATTTTTCAAAATTCCCGTCTCTCCCTCAACACGTTATTCCAACGCAACTTTTTCCAAAATCAAAACCAAATGATTCCAAAATTTCTCTACCGCTGGAATATGCATCATCTCATCGGGCGAATGAACTCCCCGCAATGTAGGACCAAATGAAATCATATCGAGCTGAGGATATTTCGTTAAAAACAATCCACACTCCAATCCGGCATGAATAGCCTTGATAGCAGGTATCTGTTGGTATAATTCTTGATAAGCCTCGACTGCAATATCTTTAATGCGAGAGTGCATATTGGGTTTCCAGCCCGGATACCCGTCGCCATGAGAAGGTTCAGCTCCGGCCAAACGGAACAGACACTCAACTTGATAAGCGATATCGTATTTCTCCGACTCTACCGAACTGCGCTGACTGGTTGCCACGACAATCTTACCCGGCTCGGTCATTTTAACGGATGCCAAATTGGTCGAAGTCTCCACCAAGCCCTCTATATCATGACTCATGGCTATTACTCCGTGAGGAGCTGCATAAAGAGCGCTTATCAAAGCACGTGCAACTTTATCCTCTATCATAAATTCGGGAGTATCGGCAGTCACCATGTCCACAGTCACATTGGGATCAACTCCGCTCAGTTCAGCAGCGACATCGGCAGCATAATGATTCAACTCGGCTCGAACAGCCTCTTTTTCCTCGGGGTTTACCGCGATAACAGCCATTGCCTCCCGCGGTATGGCATTGCGCAAATTACCACCGTCGATAGCACACAAATGCACTTCGTGACGTTGCATACACAACCATAAAAAACGAGCCAACAATTTATTGGCGTTTCCTCGACCCAAATGAATATCCCCGCCGGAGTGGCCTCCCAAAAGATTCTTTACCTCGACACGTAAATAAAATTTACCGGCGGGTAATGCTTCTTGCTTATATGTAAAAGTCGATGTCGTATCGATACCTCCGGCACAGCCGATAAAAATCTCGGCTTCATCTTCCGAATCGAGATTCAATAAATATTTGCCATCGATCATTCCGGACTCTAATCCGAAAGCTCCTGTCAAGCCCGTCTCCTCATCGACCGTAAACAGAGCTTGTATCCGTCCGTGCTTCAACTCTTTATCGACAAGAACAGCCATAGCTGCCGCCATACCTATACCGTTATCGGCCCCTAATGTCGTTCCGCGAGCCTTCACCCATTCTCCATCTATATACGTTTCGATAGGATCTCGCTCAAAATCATGCTTCACATCTCCGTTTTTCTCACACACCATATCCATGTGAGCTTGCAATATTACCGTAGGAGCTCCTTCACAACCCGGAGTAGCTTCTTTGGTAATAACTACATTCCCGGTTTTATCAACCTTTACTTCAAGGTTCTGCTCCTTAGCGAAGTTCAATAAAAACTCACGAATACGTTCCTCCTTTTTCGAAGGGCGGGGAACCCCGGTTATCGCATCAAAATAGTGCCAAATTGATGTCGGTTTCAGCTCTTTTATGTCCATACTTTTTATATTTTAGTTGCAATTTGATCACTGCTAAACTTTCTGCATTCGAAGAAATTTATGTTAAAATTCACTCTTTTGCCGATTCTGTCGGCAAAATATTTCCATTCTTCGACCGAAATCACATTTTCCTTTCCTATCTTTGCAAAACAAAGATAATGTAAAAGCACAATCAATGAGTTTGTTTTTGCTATATATTGCTTATCTTTGTTTTACTATACAAATATAGTGAAAGGTAAGAGAAGGACAAAATGGACAAGTCCATTTTTCACTCCGAACCTCGGTCTATATTCGATGAAATCAAATATAGTCAAAATGTGGAATATTTTACTTTTTACCGTAGGGTTTGTTGCAGTGGCTGTCGTTCTTTTGGGAATAAGAGTTTTCTTCGTGAAAGGAGGTCGTTTCCCGAGTTCGCACATCAGCGACAACCGGCATTTACGAAATAAAGGAATTGTTTGTGCTGTATCGACCGATGCCCTAGAACGGAAAAAATGATCTGGTAAACGCAATATAAATTTTTAGACTGATAAATACGAATTATGAAAACATTCACCCTTGCAATCCGGATTACAGCTGTGGTTGCCCTTTCTTTATTGATGGTACAATGCGGCAATAAACAAGCTGCTCCGAACCAATCCGTAAGCGATGACACTACTATTTCTTCTTACGGAGACAAACTGCCTATCGCCTATATTAATGTAGATTCTTTGCTTTCAAAATACAACTATGCCAAAGATCTAAATGAAAAGATGATCAACAAGCAAGAAAACGCAAGAGCATCCATCAACGAAAAAGCGAGACAATTGAAGAAAGAACAAGACGATTTTCAACGTAAATATCAAAATAACGCTTTCCTCTCTCCCGAAAGAGCCCAACAAGAATATCAACGATTGGAAAAAAAGGCTGCCGACTTGCAAGAATATGCTCAAAGATTGGAAAACGAAAATATGCTGGAACAACAAAAAATGTTGATGCAAATGAACGACTCGATCAATCTCTTTATCAAAGAATATAATAAAGAAAAGAAATACGAGGCTATCTTCAATAATGCCAGCACACTTTATATCAATCCTCAATATGACATAACCAACGAAGTGGTCGAACTATTGAATAAGCGATATACTTCTGCAAAGAAATAAAAATTAGGAATTAATCTTTTTTTACAAAACCTGTTACCGAAATGTAGCAGGTTTTATTCATATTATAAAATGAAAAACATCTTCCATCTCATTATTACAGCCGGATTAGTCTCCACGTTTCTTGTTTGTTGCCAATCCCAAGAAGAAAAAAAGCAAACAGAATCTTTATACGGAAAACAAATGGTCGCCATCGGCAACAGCATCACAGCGCCCAAAGATTCATGGGCATGGATCACAGCCCAACATTTCGACATGGAACTAACCAACCTGGCCGTGTCGGGAGCCCAATGGACCGACTATCAAGGGACAACTGTCGATACGAATCCGAAACCCGTATACGACGGCGTACACACAAATAATATCATATCCAATCAAGTATATCGGTTTTTACAACTGATAGTACCCGAAGGTGAAATTATATCGGAAGCCGAAGGAGAAAAATTCCATACTTCCACCCCTGCTCCTTTGACCGGATTAAAAACTAAAAATTCTACATTCGACCCGACTATTGTCATTATATCCTGCGGAACGAACGATAGTTCTAACGGAAAGCCTATCGGAGATCCATCGGAACTGGACAAGCCCTACCAAGAGGCAGACAGAAAAACTTTATATGGAGCTATAAACTGGGCTGTCTCCATCATTCGTAAATACAGTCCCGATACTGAAATCGTATTGCTGACTCCGATCCAGCGTTCTTCTCATTCCCAAAAATTACCGATGTTTGTCGATGCTATCCTGCTTGCCGGAGAAAAACTGAACTGTCCGGCAATTAACATGTATGAAGAATCGGGTATTACAGAAGCCGTTGAAGCCAAAGAGCATAAATATCTTTATGACGGACTGCATCCCAACGCTCTCGGACAACAATTAATGGGAGAAGTCGTTATCAAGCACTTGACAGATTTATATGAAAATAAACAGTAATAGGCACTACTTCATAAACGCCCTTCGTCGAGATAACTGAAATAACCATCTTCACCGACAATGATGTGGTCAAGAACCGAAATATCGAATAAAGCGGCAGCCGACTTTATTTTTTCGGTTACCCTATCATCGGCTTGACTGGGATTAAGATTATTCGAAGGGTGATTATGACACAAAATAACAGCCGATGCCAATTGCTGTAAAGCCGATCGCATAACTAATTTTACATCGACCACCGTCGCAGAAGTTCCCCCTTGACTGACTTTGATCGTATCCATCACCCGATTGGCCCGATTGAGTAGCAAGACCCAAAACTCTTCATGAGGCAAGTCTATCATCTGTCCCCTCAATAAATTATATACATCGGCACTGCCGCTTATCGAAGGTCGTCTGGGCAATTCTTCGTCGCGACGCCGCCGACCTATTTCAAGAGCAGCCATAATAGTAATAGCCTTAGCTTCTCCTATTCCCTTAAATGGCTTTACAAAATCGTCCATTCCGTATTTACCCAAGTTGTTCAAGCTGTTTCCAGCCGAATTGAGTATACGTTGGGAGAGTTCAACCGCTGTTTCATCGACATTGCCCGAACCTATCAAAATTGCTATAAGTTCGGCGTTACTCAACGCCCTGATACCGTGTAGCATCATCTTTTCACGAGGACGGTCCTCGATTGCCCATTCGGTAATTTTCAGTTTCTCTCTTTTCTTGTCCATTGCTATTTTCCTTTTCGCAAACGCACCTCTTCTGCCTCGTCCCTACCTCTGCCTAACAGAACTTTATAAAAAAACGCTTTCAGAAAACCCATGCCATATCCCCCCAACTGTATTATACTGGCGACTACCGACAAGGCTGCTATTTTCAACCGTTTGTTCACGCACCATGAAACTAAGAAAACAGCAAACAAATACATCGCTAACGGCAAGATAGCCGGCCACCAGAAAAAAGAGGCGACTATCATGGCCAACGTGCCTATGACAAAACATGCCGGAAACCAATGAACCAGTTTCAACGTATCAGGATAGAGTAAATAAAGGGAAATGCGCGACATGCCGAAGATATAAATCTGTCTGAAAAACAAACGCATACTAATTCTTCGTTTATGATAGACAAACGCATCGCGGATAAGAGATATATCGAACCCGGCCTGACGAATGCGGGTACTCATATCGATGTCTTCACTGAACATTTCTCTAAATCCCCCGACTCGATCATAAACCTCTCTCGAAAATCCCATATTGAATGTTCTCGGCGTAAATTTTTCAAGTTGAACTTTTCCGCCTCTGATTCCTCCTGTCGTCAGGAATGACGTCATCGAGTAATTTATTGCCTTCTGAACGTCACTGAACGAATCGTGAGCAGCATCGGGCCCGCCGAAACAATCGGTATAATGCCGATTCAATACTGCATTTAAAGCCTCGAAATAACCTTCCGGAATCACACAATCCGAATCAAAAAAAATGAAATAACTCCCCACGGCTCTTTCCAGCCCATAATTACGGGCTATACTTCGACCCTCGTTTTCTTTATAATAATAGTGTATGTCCACTATACGGGAATATCTTTTCACTGCATCGGCACAACATACCGTCGAACCGTCTTCTACTATTATCACTTCAAAATCTTTATAGGTCTGTTTCGACAGACTTTCCAAAAGATCATTCACCTCGTCGGGACGATTATATACCGGAATTATGATCGAAAAATAAGGCATAACGACAATTATTCAGTTTGAGACAAATATAGAGAAAGGTGAGCGCAAAGGCAAACGGAAATCTCATTTCCGATTTGACTCTGCCGAACCGCATCCTATATTCTACAAATATAGTGAAAGTTGAGTGCAGAGACAAGAGGAAATCATATTTCCAGCTTGGCTATGCCGAAACGAATCCTACATTATACAAATATAGGTAAAGTCGAATGCATAAAAACAAACTTGTTTAAGAAGCTGTTTTAAATTTATTGAGAAATAATATTATCATTTCAAGCAGGTATGTTCCGGCCATATTGAGCCCCTGTCTCGCATCTTGAATCCCTTGATTTTTGTCAATAGCCCACTATTGGCTGCATATCTCGGACTCCAATCTGCTTCAACATAGGTCTCAATCTGTATCGGAATAAATTAAAACAGCTTCTAAGATTTTTGTCGAGACGCATACCATATTCCATAAAAAACAGAGAGAACAAAGGTTACATTCGGCACTACCGTTTCTTCCCTATCGTATTGCGAATCCCCGTAAAGCATGGGACACGGCAAGGGAGAAGTGTAAAATATATCCTTACACCCCAAAAGGAGAATAATCCTTTAAGCGCCTCTCCTATACCTGCGGCATTGCGGGGTATTCACACACTCCTCCACTGCCGTGTCCCGTAGCCTTACGGGGTGTTTTGCACAGCAAAATATAGGGGAGGTGGCACGCAGTGACGGAGGGGTTAATACATACAATCAAAATTTTATCCTATCTTTCCAACCCCTCTCCTCAGAAACTACTGTTCCTTTGGTCTCTCCCCTATTGTCCGCAACAGGGGAGAAAGTTGAATAGTTCCCGCTCACTACAAAAACACCAAACCATAAAGAAAAAAGTTCACCCTCTCCTCTGCCGTACCCCATAACATTACGGGACACGGCAGAGGAGAGGGTGAAATGCAATCCCATCGCATTCGCTAAAATTTAGGTCTATCCCTTCGAATTTTTTACTGAACCGAAAAAACCTCTATGTCCATAGAGGAAAGGAGTTCAAGAAAATAAAAAAACGGAGTTCGCTTATGGTGAACTCCGTTTCATACATCTTATTTAGATTCAATCTTATTTCGCACGTTCGATATAAGAACCGTCGCGAGTATCTACAACAATCATCTCTCCCGTTTCTATAAAAAGAGGAACACGCACCGTAGCCCCGGTTTCCACCGTAGCCGGTTTAGTCGTATTGGTCGCTGTATCGCCCTTCAAACCGGGTTCGGTATAGGTAACTTCCAGCTGCACCTTTACGGGAAGCTCGGCAAACAAAACAGTTTCGGTAGAAGCATCGGAAACGACTTCGACAACCATGCCTTCTTTCAAAAAGTCTACCCCCGTAATCAAGTCCTTATTGATGATAAGATCGTCCCACGTTTCTTGATTCAAAAAATGATAATGTTCTCCTTCATTATAAGAGAATTGATACGGACGACGTTCTACACGAACATCTTCCAGTTTTTCGCCTATATTGAAACGGCGTTCGAGCACTCGACCCGATACCACATCTTTCAATTTGGTACGCATAATCGTATTGCCCTTACCCGGTTTTACATGTAAAAATTCTACACAGAAATAGAGTTTTCCGTCCAAACGAATACAAGTTCCGTTTTTAATGTCTTGCGAGTTAATCATACTTGTCTTTATTACTTTATTTTGGATTTATATTATTCTTTGTTTCTGACGATTCCAAATGCAAAAGTAAATTAAATCGGTAAAATCTCAAAAAGAAAACCCCAAAAATAGATTATCTCTTGGTTTATTAAAAAAAAGTATCTATTTTTGCAGTCCGAATTTTGAAATAATAACGATAAAAAATATACGGCAATGAAAAGAACATTTCAACCTTCAAACAGAAAAAGAAAAAATAAACACGGTTTCCGTTCGAGAATGGCTACCGCAAACGGACGTCGCGTATTAGCTGCCCGTCGTGCTAAAGGCAGAAAAAAATTGACAGTATCTGACGAATATAACGGATAAACAATATTTTAAGGGAACTTCTCTTAAAAGGAAATTCTATTTTTAGACTTCTCCTAAAAACGCAACAGATTGTTTTTAATCTGTTGCGTTTTTTTGTAGAGTAAAAAATCATTTTATCCTTCTCTTCTTTTTATCTTTATAGTAAAGAAGATTCCAAGAGTTGTTTAAAGTTTTCTATTTTTGCATATTACAATTCCATAAAGATTAAATATGGCAACAAAACTTTCTGAAAAGAAAAAAGTATTAGTCGGGATGAGCGGAGGAATAGACAGTTCCGCCGTATGTATGCTGTTACAAGACCAAGGATACGAGGTTTTGGGAATAACACTGCGAATGTGGGATATTCCTTCTCATTTTTCCACTCCCGGACAAAAAGAACCCGACCACGTATTAGAAGCACGATCTTTAGCAGAAAGACTCGCCATCCCGCATTATACACTCGATGTAAGAGACGAATTCAGAAAAACGGTCGTACAATCTTTTATCGATGAATATCTACGAGCACGCACTCCTAATCCTTGTGTCATGTGTAATCTTTATTTCAAATGGAAATATCTGCTTGATGAGGCCGATCGGTTAGAATGTGATTACATCGCTACCGGACATTATGCACGCATAACCCAAAATATGAATAGGTATATTCTCGAAAAAGGCTTAGACCCGAAAAAAGATCAGTCATATTTTCTATGGAGACTCGGACAGAAAGAACTCTCCCGAACATTATTTCCTTTAGGAAATATCACAAAAGAAGAAATAAAAACATACGTTCTTCAAAAAGGGTTCAAAGAAAAAGTCGAAAAAAAAGAGAGCATGGAAGTATGCTTTATAGAGAATGACTATCGAGATTTTCTCTTGCAACAAATCCCTAACCTGAATGAAGTTATCGGCAAAGGTTTTTTCGTCGATAAGAAAGGAAAAAAGTTGGGACTGCATAAAGGCTTTCCGTTTTATACAATAGGCCAGAGAAAAGGTTTGGAAATAGCTCTCGGACATCCGGCCTATGTAATAAAAATAAATCCGTATAAAAATACGATCAGATTAGGTGATAAAGAAGATCTGCTGACTACCGAGATGCTTGTAGAATCTCCCGTTATAAACATCCCTATCGATCAAATATCCGACAGAGAGATTCAAATACGAATCCGTTACCGGAGTCCGGCAATTCGGGGAACTCTATTTTTTACAGATGACAACTATATAGTCGTTAAATTCAAAGAGCCTGTATCTGCCGTAACTCCAGGACAATCTGCAGTATTCTATTCCGGCAATCAGGTGATCGGCGGTGGAATAATTTCGGACCAACATAACTTAAAAAAACATACTCAGAATAAAACACAAGTCTGACATTTACAAAGCTTATATAATATGGCCATTCAAGATATATCTTTACACGAACTGAATTCTATGATTCGGGAAACACTGAATGACGGATTTCCTGAACGATACTGGGTCTCTGCCGAAATAAGCGAAGCAAGAGAAAATTATTCGGGACATTGTTATCTTGAATTTGCCGAAAAAGACAGTCGTTCAGGCCAAATTATTGCAAAGGCAAAAGGAATAATCTGGGCTTCTACATTCCTGATGTTGAAGCCTTATTTTGAAGAACAAACCGGAGAAATATTCAGAGCCGGTATAAAAGTTCTGGTTCAGGTCAGTATAGACTTTCATGAATTATACGGACTCACTTTGACCGTACATGATATAGACCCT
>ERZ773155.1683-NODE-1683-length-18269-cov-4.503239_pt1 | contig 18269 bp, 9 predicted proteins | sample MGYA00511262_ERZ773155 | MGnify/ENA primary metagenome ERZ773155 (study PRJEB29015, sample SAMEA2737828) | human gut metagenome | biome: human gut; feature: human-associated habitat; material: faeces | place: China | collected 2012 ... | reverse complement strand
GGGCACATATGCCATGACATTTGATACTGCACCGGAAGGTCTGGCAGATGTAAAGGAAGGGGATCAGGTAACGGTAACCTATACAGGAGAACTCAGTGAGGTAGATGCTTTTACCGGAAAGAGTTATACTACTATTTTCTTAGATTCCCATAAGCGTCTGTGGGTGAGCGTTTATGGTAGTGGGCTGTACTGCTATCAAGAAGGTAAACTTTTGAAACATTTTACAACATCCAATTCCTCTCTGACGTACGATGTCATTCATGATATTATGGAGAAAGATAATCAGCTTTGGGTGGCAACTGATGGTGGCGGAATTAACATCATTTCCTTGGATGATTTTTCGTTTACCAACATTCAGCAAAAGCAGGATGATGTTCACTCCTTTCCTGCCAATACCATTTATCGGCTTTATTTGGATTCTGCCAATAATATGTGGGCGGGCAGTATCCGCAGAGGGTTGATTGGTATAAGAAATGTATTTGCTTGTTCTTATCAGAATGTTCCTTTTGGCAATTTATATGGGTTGAGCAATCAGACCATCAATAGTTTTTTCCAAGATAGTGATGGAATGGTTTGGGTGGGGACTGATGGCGGTGGAATCAATAGGTTTGATCCGTTAACGGGAACTTTTAAGCATTATCCTTCTACTATGCATGAAAAGGTGGTTTCTATTGTCGAATATACCCCTGATGAATTATTATTTTCCTCTTTCAACGAGGGACTCTTTATTTTTCATAAGCAAACGGGACGGGTACGTCCTTTTGTTCTGGTCGATAAAGAAACAAATGGTCGTGAATGTATTGACGGTTTCTCTGTCAACATCCGACGGGTAACGCCAGACAAGATTCTTTTCAGTGGCCAACATATTTTTATATACGATACTACTCGTCGTAAATTTGAGATTGTAGCCACTATGGGAAGAGAATACGAACGAAATTCGCCCTTGATCATAGCTACTGTGGGTACGAAAACTTATCTTACCGATTTGAAAAATATCTGCGAATATGATTCCTCGGAAGGGATTTTCAGGACGATTTATCAGGGGAAATATATCATTAATGATGCATCGCGTGACCAGGATGGCGTTTTCTGGTTAGCGTCTACCGAAGGCTTGGTACGTTACGATCCACGAACAGGAGAGAGCGAGTTGATCAAGACGAGTTTGTTTCAAGAGGTATCTTCTGTTGTAACTGATAACCAACATCGGATATGGGTAGGAACAAGACGATATTTGTTCGTTTATTCTTCTCTCACTCGGAACTTTGTTACATTGGACGAGGTGGACGGGGTTTTGCCTAACGAATATCTTTTTCAGGCCACTCTTCTTGCTCATAATGGAGATGTTTTTCTAGGTGGTACTATGGGGATGACAGTGATAAATTCTGGCTTTCATTTAGAAACGGAAGAAGATCATACTGTTGAATTACTAGATGTATTACTGAATGGTTTGCCTGTCCCATTATCCGAGAAGCGGGAGAAAGCTATTGAAACTATTCGGGTTCCATGGGACTTTTCCTCTCTGCAACTGAAAGTCCTGTTGAACGAGGGAGATGTGTTTCGTAAAAACTTTTTCCGGTTTAATATTGAAGGAATCGGGCAGGACTTGGCTAATTTCAATTCCAACTCTTTGGTTATTAATTATCTACCGATAGGGGAGTATACAATTACTGCTTCTTATTATACTCGTAATGGGGGGTGGAGTGTGAAACAGCCGATTCTTCATGTCGTGGTTGTTTCCCCTTGGTGGAAGAGCAATTGGTTTTATGCGGGGTTATGTATATTGGTGGGAATAGTAGTTTATGGCATTACTTTCTATTTTTATCGAAAAAAGAAAGCCAAACAGAAGCGGGAGATTCTGCGTCTGAAAAACAAAATGTATGAAGAGAAAATTAATTTCTTAACGAACATCAGTCATGAGCTTCGTACGCCTCTTACGCTGATTTGTGCACCGTTGAAGCGTATTATTAATCATGAATCAGGTAGTGATCGTGAGGTAGAAAAATTGTTAGTCCCAATTTATAAGCAAGCACACCAAATGAAGAACATTATCGACATGGTACTTGACGTGCGGAAACTGGAGGAGGGAAAAGATATGTTACATATCCTGCCCTACTCTCTGAATGAGTGGGTACGGTCTGTCGGAGATAAATTTGCCGATGAATATCGCGTGAAGGGTATTTGGCTGGAATATGAACTGGATGAGCGCATAGGGAAGGTTCCTTTTGATAAGAATAAGTGTGAGTTCGTTCTTTCCAACTTCCTGATGAATGCACTCAAGTTCAGTGAATCAAATACTACTACTACTACGCTAATCACCTGTCTGTTGGAGGGAGAAGGACGGGTACGGGTTTCTGTCAAGGACGAAGGAATGGGGTTGAATATGGTGGATACAGATTCTCTTTTCTCTAGTTTCTATCAAGGGATACATGAGAAGGGAGGGAGTGGTATCGGACTTTCTTATGCGAAGAGCCTTATTGCTCATCATAAGGGAAAAGTGGGTGCTTCGAATACAGAAGGAAAAGGGGCGGTATTCTATTTTGAGTTACCGTTATTGGCGGATACATATGGACGACAGGAACTGTTGCGGGCAGATACGTCTACAGGAGTGGAAGTGAATGAACAAGACAAGATTGATTATACATTCTTAAAGAAATATGCGGTGATGGTGGTAGAAGACACTTCTGAATTACGAAACTATTTGAAAGAAACGTTGAGTAATTATTTTGCTCGTGTATACGTTGCTAAAGATGGTAAAGAAGGGTTGGAGCAGATTAAAGACCGATTGCCTGACATTATCATCAGTGATGTCATGATGCCTCGGATGAATGGGTTTGAACTATGCAAGGAAGTGAAGACTAATTTGAAAATCAGTCATATTCCATTCATTTTATTAACTGCCTATCATAATTCACAAAATATGTACACCGGTTATAAGACTGGGGCGGATGTCTTTTTTCCGAAGCCTTTCGAGATAGATAGCTTGCTGGCGCTAATTCATAACCAACTACGGCAGCGTGAACAGATCAGGATACGCTATAAGGATGACAAATTGTTGACACATAAGGATATGAGTTTCAGTAATGCTGATGAGACTTTTCTGCTGAAGTTGAATACATTGATTGCGGACAACATGAGCAATCCGGAACTGGATGTTGCGTTTTTGGCTACTAATATGTGTATCAGTCGCTCATTGTTGTTTAATAAAGTGAAAACTATCACAGGTATGGGGATTGTAGATTATGTGAATAAGCAGCGTATTGAACGGTCTATCGTGTTGCTTACAACCACCACTATGAATATTACCGAGATTTCTGAAGTAGTTGGCTTCTCCTCCTTGCGTTATTTCAGCAAGGTTTTCAAATCTATAAAAGGAGAGATTCCTTCTGCTTACCGGAAACAGGATAAAGTGGGAGGCGACACCTGTTTGTGATTGATGTTAGAAAACCGATTGTAACAATGAGAGGAATGAAAATCATAAAGTATGTTTATGCTTTCATTCCTCTTCCTTTAAGAAGTCCCTAAAAACTTAGTTCTACCTTAATCAGAAAAACTATTTATTCAGTTTGCTAACCTTTACCCAATCTATTTCCATAATGGCAGGTAGATCGGTGTCATCAATAGGACCTGCCCATGAATCTGCGTTTCCTCCAAGTCCCATATTCAGAATGATATAGAAAGAAGAATCTTTGGTGAACGGCCATTGTTTCATTTCTTCTTCATTTGCCAGCTTGAGGTTCTCATAAGAGAAAGTCTTTTGGTCATTGACAAAGAACGTTATTTTATCTTCTGTCCATTCTACGGCATAGATATTCCAGTCCTCGTAGCTGCATGTTACCGATGTCGAGTTGATAGGATCTTTGATGTTCAAGTCGTAGGTATAGTGGGTATGCACTGTCTGATAAATCACATCTTCTTGCCGGATATGCTCCATTATGTCAATCTCACCGCCATTCGGCCAACTACTGTATAAGGGAGCAGACTTTTGAGGCATCAGCCAGATAGCAGGAAAGGCTCCGTCAGGATGTCTGGGGATTCTCGCTCTGACTTCAACACGCCCGAAGGTGAAGTCTACCTTACCTATTGACTCGATACCGCCGGCACGATATTCATTACCTATTTTTTCTGCCTTTAGTATCAGTTTGCCATCTTCTACATATGCTTGGTCGTAGCTTTCGGACATCTCGTCGCACCAGTCTGATGTTGATTTTTGACAGAGTACCCAGCTGTTGGGGTTGGGAATGCCATTTACGTTGAAATCGTCTATAAAGATAATGTCTTTCAACGTTTCGTCATACTTCGGTAGTACGATGGTATAAGTAATCGACTGATTGTTCGCGGTGGTGACAGTCACCTTTTGCTCTTTCTGCCAGTTTTGTATAAAGGTAGCGGGGTCTGGTGAAATGCTCGCTCCGTCCATCAATGTATAATCCACGCCGGTGATGACATTCGCATTTTCGATGGTTCCGATTTCTATCTTGTGGGTGGTCTGGTCTATCTTTCCGTGATAATAGGAGGTAGTACCCGTTTGTACATTATTCACTGCTACGGCAAAAGCTGTAAGCGGATAGTTAGTCTTTTTTTGAGTGACGTACTTCGTTTCATCGTCCAGACAAGCAAAACAGGAAATACCGATGAATGTCAGGCTCAATATAAATAATAATTTTTTTTTCATCATACTCTTTTGGTTTTATGTATTATGAGTTTAATAAGCACTTACCCGAATTGTTGTTGGCAAGCGGGCAAGCACTTTTTGACTAAAGAATCAGTCTCCCCAGTTTAACGGAGCCACATATTCCCATTTAGTAAATACGAGACTGCCACTTGTTGCTCTGACAAGGAAAGTTCCGCCGGAGCTAAGTTGCGAGAATGGCACTTTCCACGTGTCGCCTGTTCCGTCTGCATCGCTCACACCATCGCTGGTTGCTTTGGCGATTATCTTATTGTTCAGTATCCATTCGGTGTAGAGCCAGCTGCCGGTAGGTGTTACGCTCTCTTGGAGTTCAAACGACAGTACATTGGGTTGACTGGAATCTACAGTGTGGCGGCAATCAGATCTATCATCGAACACATCACTACACCAAGGTCTCGTACTTAGGAGGGTTATATTGTCACTGACATGGAAACGAAGTTCCACATCTCCCCACATAAAGAAGAGTTCGAAGTTGGCATTGAAAGGTTCGAAGTAGAAGTTGTAACGTCCGGGCATCAAGCTGCCGGGACCATATTGAGTACCTAACGTAACATCCATGTTGTGTACCTCAGGACGTTTGGGATTGGCCTGCTTGAACTTCACGGTCTTGGTCAGCGGTGTAGCGCCTTCGGCGGCTTTGGTTGCCAGTATGATTGTTCCCGTACGAACGCTGGACCCCGTATGTTCGGATACTTTGATTACCAGTTCTTCAGAACCGGAGAAAGAAGTTTTCTCGAAATCGTACCATGTATCGTCCAGTTCATTCTCTTTATAAACAGTCCATTCTGCATTGGATTCTATGGAGATTTTGAGCTCCTGCTCTTGCTCATAGATGGTAAACCACTTACCGTTCACTGGTGTTTCCGGTGTCAGCAGCACGCCGTCTTGTGTGCATTTCACTTCCATGGCAACTTTTCCGTGGCGGTCGTAAATGGTTACTACACCCGTTCTCATTTCACCTGTGTTGGGGGTAGCTTCTACTGTAATCTGTCCGTTTTGCTCGCCTTCAATCTTCCCGTCGTTACCTCGGATAGAAAGCCAGATGTCACCTTCTGTCACCTTAGCACTCCACTTCTGGTTACTGAGCACATTGAATGTCATAGCATCGCCTTCTTGGTTAATCATCTCTACGTCCTCTACATTCAGATAGGCAGTACCTTTCTGAGTGAGTACAAAGCGTTTGCCTGTCCAATAGTCACTCTTGATGTGAATGGTATCTATACGGTCGTCCAGTGCGGTATTCTCTTTGCAGGCAACAGTTACAGTATAGGTCTTACCAGCTTCACCCGTTGAGGGTGAAAGGGTATACCAGTCATATTTTCCGAAGACTTCCCATGAGTCAGTAGACTTGACTTCGAAAGAGAAAGGCTCCGGGTTGGAGGCTTGGATCACGTAAGAGTCTTCTACTCTATAACGCAAGTCGACCCACTTCTCTGCTTTGTCCTCTTCGCAGCTCTGCAACAGTAAACCAGTTGTAGGCAATGTCAAAAGCGGTAAAGCCCAGTATATTGCTTTATGTATAATTGATTTCATATTTACTTTATGTTTTTAGTATTATTCATAAGACTCAAAGTTGATAGATTTGAATGTCATTGTACAAATCTGGTCTGTTTCACTTTCAAATCCGAAGTAGAACTGTTGTCCACGGAAATTCGGATTGACCGCATAAATGTCCGTCTTATTTTTCATCCGTGCTACCTCTTGTTCGTTGACGTAAAGTATTAGACATATTTTGCCTTCATTTTCCGGATCGTCTTTGGCTTCAATGGAAATAGATTTAACGTCATTGATGTTTATATTAAAGTTTTGTAGTCTAAAGTAAGCTCCGTCCCATGCATCAATGTTTGAAGTCATCTCTGAACTTTCCGGTCTCAACCAGGCTTTGATATAACCGGAGCCATCTCCCCAAGTCCATGTATCTCCGTTAAGTTCGATTGCTCCATTACTGTCCGGTATATCCACTTTGTCAAACTCCCAAGCAACTTTTCCTTTTCTGAATCCAAAATTGGATACAAATCTGGCTGCGCCTTTACTTTGGATAGTAGTATATCCTGTCACCGGATCTACGGTCTCCTCTCCTCTGTTTAGAGACATATTTCTGGGTTGTGTCACTTCAATAGGCACGCCTTCAAATCCCGGAACATTCATTTTAGGATACAGTAAGATGTGTCCGGTACGCGGAACGAATAAATTATTAAACGTAGTAGACAGTTTTAACCGATTACCGTCTGCTTCTGCACTCAGCCATTCTTTGTATTCAGTCGGAATTTCTATTTTCCATTCTACACTAGAGTTGATTTCTATTGTTTTCTCTCCACCTTCTCCGCTCATTGTGTTAACAGCATCTTCTTCATTCTTGGTTTCAATCACAATACCATCTTGGGTAATAGTGAATGTCTCCTCCTGAAAAGCCGTTTTCACGGTGATTTCCGCACTTCTTATTGCTCCTGTATTTTGGGGGACAGTAATTGTAATGTTCTCTTTCTCACCGTTCTCATTTCCCGTACCGGATGTTTTATCGATATTCTCAAGGAACTGAGTCGTAGTAATGATTTCCCACGGTTTATTGGAAATGATATTAAATGAAACCATGCCTCCTTCGGTAGGAACGATATCCGTAGGGCGAATTACTACCAAGTCTTCTTTAGAAGCTTGTTCGATAGTCACTACCTTAGTTCCCTCAATGCCTTCAGCCTTGATGAACAGTTGAGCTGTACGCATTTGTTTTCCCACATTATTTTCGAGAGTTACTACAATCTCCGAAACCAGTGAACTTGCCGCACTCATAGTGGGAGTGGGTTTGCACCACTGTTGATTACTCTCGATTGTCCAAGGGGTGTTTGAACTTATATTAAAAACGATGTTGCTGGGAGAAGTTGCCAAAGCGGTATAAGCCTCCAGTGCATCTATCTGGATGTTGAGGGGTCCTTCCGGCTGTGAGTCGATATCGAACTCCTGACATGCTACGAAACTGAATGTGCACAATGCAAGAATCAGTTGCAATAATGTGTTGTTATATAACTTTTTCATATATCATATTTACTATTAGATTAGACAATAAATTACCATCCTGCATTTTGAGGATTTAAGTTTGTATTTTTGTACAGCTCGCTCTGAGGTATAGGATAGAGATACATGCAGTCTCTCCATGTGCGGCTTTCATAAAGGTTTTTATAAAAACTCAGTGTGCCGTTCTGTTGTTTTTCAATCTTCACTCCGTACAGTTCGCGCTGGGTAGTATCAGCTATTTTCCACCTACGTACATCCCAAAAACGGTGATCTTCGAAGGCAAATTCTACGCGCCATTCATTGTACAGACGTTCCAAGAATTCTTCTTTTCCCATAGAAGTAAGTAGCGGCATGTCGGCATTCTTTCTTACTTCGTTGATAGCCCACAATGCTGAATACACATAAGTCTCATCAGTGTAGTCGACATCATTGAAAGCATTAACCATGGATTCTGCATAGGTGAGCAAGGTTTCCGCATAACGGTAAATTGCCCAATAGTGCTTGTTGGCTGATTCCCTGCCCGGTTCAAAACTGGTACCTTCCTGAATGTACCGGCGTAGAAAATAACCGGTGGGCGAACCTCCTTCTGACACAATACCATCATCGATACCTCCTTTGAACGTTTCTACCGTACTCTCTTTAAATGTCATGCCATTGGCGAGAATTGTGCGATAGAATCGTTTGTCACGGTTTTCATAAGGAGCTTGCGGATTGAAATCGGGGTCATCGCAAACCCAACCGGTATTTTCCAGTGTCACTCTATAACCGTTGGCGGTTTCAAAGGCGTCCACCAGATTTTGTGACGGGAAGTTGCCGTAAGCAATCATGGAAGTGCGTGCCCCGTAAGTGAAACGAAGAGGAAAATTATATCTCTCGAAGTTTGTAGCTTCAGCATTGAGTCTCATCAGTACCACTTCTTTTGATGCGAAGTTGTTGGCACTCTCTTGACCGTCAAGGGAGTAAAGTCCTGTATTCATGATGTCCAATGCAGCTTTGGCGGATTGCTTCCATAATTCGGTATCCATAGAAGGATTATGTAAGCGGCTGGCTGCATATAATAATGCTTTTGATTTCACCGCCATTGCAAAACCTCTGGTTACTCTGCCTATCTCCGCTCCCGGTTCGTTTACATAATCATCCGGTAAGTTGTTAGCAGCCTCGTTACATTCGTTGACAATAAAATTAATCACCTCGGCAAATGGTGTTTTACCAATAGTGTTCGCTTCTTCTTCTGTAAGCACTTCCAATGGCATGGCGATATCACCATAGCGGCGTGCCAGCTCAAAAAAGTAGTGTGCGCGCAGCACTCTGGCCTCGTAAGGGAAGTATTTCAATTGCTTCATCCAATTCTGATATTGTCCGTCGTGTTCATAACGCGAGAAGTCCACTTGTGCAATCTCTGTAAGAAAACTATTGGCGGCACGGATGCCACGATAGAGCGTCCAAGCGTCATCATACGTTTTGATGGGTGACCAATTGCCGTTGTTCGCGTTTTGGATGTTGGCGGCGTAAGCTCCGAACTCACCGTCGTCTGAGGCACAGTCACGCATGGAATAACTCTCTTCGGAAAAGATTCCTTCAGTTGCGAAATACGCATATCCTTGCGGCATATATGAGTATACGTGGGACAGCATATCTTTGCTTGTACCGAAATACTTGTACATGTCTTCTTTTGTCTTCAACCCGTTTGTTTCATCAAAATCGAGATAATTGCACGAAGCAAGGCTCAACGAAGACAAAACGGTTAAGATGATGTATTTGGTTCTCATAATGTTCATTTACTTTACATTAAAAATTAAGTTTCACACCCGCCCAATAGCTCCTTGCAGACGGATAAGCGATACCAAGTTGTTCGGGATCGGCAAAATGGATGTTATCTAGCGAGAACAAGTTAGTGCCTTGCACGAATACTTGTAAATCGGCAAAACGGGTCTGAGATTTCGGAAATGTATAAGCTACCAGCAGGTTCCGTAATTTCAGGAACGAACCGTCACGATACCACAATGAACTGGCACGGTAGTTGTTCTGGTTTTCCTGTGTAGTCAGTCTCGGCATAGTAGCTTTGGCTTTGTTCTCCGGTGTCCAGTAAACTTCCTCGTTCAGGAACGTGTTCGAGATGTTTCCGTTGTCCACAAGCGGTCGGTAAAGCGGGCTGTCAAGTAGAGAGACTGTTACACCGGTCATTCCTTGGAAGTCGGCAGAGAGTTCGAATCTTTTATAGGAGAAATTCAGATTGAATCCGAAGTAGAAACGTGGTAGTGAGGAACCGAACATTTTTACCACATCTTTTTCATCAATGCGGTTATCACCGTTTTGGTCTTTATACTTCACGTCACCGGGAGCGATGCCTGAGAATGTTTGCTGCGGGCTGTTGTTGATTTCCTGCTGACTGTTGAAGAATCCTATTGCTTCCAGACCGTACATCTGTCCCACACGGTTGCCTTTGGTGTACAAGTAGTCATACTCTTGATAGGCTTGGTTTACATTGACTACTTCCGAGTTCAAGTACGACATGGTTGCTCCGATACTGTAATGGAAATCACCGGCTTTGTCATTCCAGTTCAAAGAGGCATCAAATCCTCTGTATTTATAGATTCCTTCGTTTACTTGCCCCACCGTGACACCGATGATGCCGGACGTGGAATTGGCGCCGGACACAAGTATATCCGAACGTTTCTCGTAGAAACCTTCCACAGTAGCATTTAACCGGTTGTTGAGAGCGGAAAGATCAAATCCGAAAGTCGCTTTTTGGGATTTCTCCGCTACCAATCCGACTACTGGCAAGTTACCTTCGCTACCTCCTGAAACGCTTCCGGCGTTTTCGCCGAAGTTGTAACCTGCAGCATAACCGTATGACTGGCGCCATAATTCGTGGCTCAAGTTTCCATCCCAACCGGAAAGACCATAGGAGGCACGAATCTTGAAGATATTAATCGGAGTTATTTTCTCCATGAATGCTTCGTTGGATACGATCCAGGCGGCAGATATGGCAGGATAGTTCGCGAATTTGTCTCCATCCGGCAAATATGCCGAACCGGAACGGTTGAATACGGCATTAAGGGTATAACGGTCGTCGTAAGTATAGGTGGCATTCATTAAAACTGACAGATTTTTTTGTGAATTGTTTCTGCCGTTTCTATTTACTGACTGCATGTCGTAAATCAATGCTCCTCCTACCCGGTGTTTGTCAAAGGTACGGCTATAGTCCGCTTTTGCCTGGAAGTTGCTTCTGAACAACAGGTTTTCAAAAGGCTGGCTGTGTCCCAAGGTTTCGGAGTCTGTGCCCCAAATAGTAGGAGTGGTTATCAATGTGCCATCGTCGGAAATACTGGCTCCGCTGTTCATATAACGGTAACTTTTGCTGCTGGTTTCATACATTCCTCCGATGTTATCGAAAGAAATAGCCGCCTCGACTGCCAATCCCTTGGTCAGCATGTCCAGTTTTTGGCGGACGCTCAAGTCGGCGAGCAGGCTTCCGTATACATTACGGATATGTCCGTAATGTTTCAGTAAGGCAACCGGGTTCTTGTCTCCATAGACTGAACTTCCTCCAAAGATGCCGTTTTCATGACGGATGGGGAATGCGGCCGAAGGAATGCCGTAAATGTCATTGAAGATAGCGTTACGCCCGTAACGGGTTCCCCGAAGTTCTTTCAGTTTTCCGGCGATTCCGAGTTTCAGATAAGTACTTTTAGTCACGTTCACGTCCAGATTGGTACGCACAGTTAAGCGTGTATCTGTGGGCGTGGTGTCGTAACGTGTGTCTTCCGTATTTTTCTTCAGCATCGAACGGTCACGATAGTAATCTACTACGGTATAGAAACGGAACTTTTCGCCACCTCCGCTGAAAGCCATTTTTAGGTTATGTGTAAATCCGGTTTTGTTCAACGTTTCTTCCCACCAGTCTACGTTCGGATAGTCGTATGGGTAAATACCTGTACGGAAAGCCTCCAATTCCCGGATATTGTAGCGTGCGGACAGACCGTCTCCACTCAGTGCGGTATTGAGAGTGTTCGCATACGTATAGGCGTCTGCAAAGTCAGGAGAGCGGAACTGGGTGTTAACGCCGAAGTTATAGTCTACCTTTACTTTTAGTCCATTGCTTGTGCCGCGTTTGGTCGTAATCAATATTACACCGTTAGCACCGCGCATACCATAGAGGGCAGCAGCAGCGGCGTCTTTCAGTACGTAGCACGATTCGATCTCCATAGAACTAATATCGGTGATGTCGCGAGGAAAACCGTCGATCAACACTAACGGAGCATGACCGTGTATGGAGAGAGAAGAAACGTTGTCGGCTGACGAGCCTGCGCCTTGATATACGTTCAGACCGGCTACTTTCCCATATAGTGCTTTGCTGATGTCTATATGCGGAGATTTTTCGAATGCAGAAGCATTGACTCCGTTGACAGAATAACTACTGGTCTGGGAAGATACGTTTATACGGTATCCTACGCTCAAGGTGTCAGCCAGCTGCATATCCGATACCGTTGCTGGTGTCTGCGCGTTCAGAACTACCGCACCTCCCAGGAGTAGAGTGGTTAATATATAGTTTATTTTATTCATTGTTCAATAGAATATTAGTTTGCGTATCAATTTACCAACCCGGATTTTGGGTCATTCCATATCTCTTGTTGATTTCGTCTTGAGGTATCGGAGCCAGATACCATTTGGTATCCCAACTGTCTACCCAATAGCGGTCGCTTAATTCTACTTTCTCAAAAGTGAACGCTGTGGGATTGTGTTGGTCGTTACCTCTGCTCCGCAGTCCGTACAGTTGCTTTCTGAAATCGTTTTCACGACCTCTGCGCACAAGGTCGAACCAACGTACCTCTTCGAATCCCAATTCCAGTGCTCTTTCTCTCAGTACGGCTTCCAGAAACTCATCGTAATTCATGTTCTTGGGAAGTTCGGAGAGACCTACTCTCTTCCGTACATCGTTCACCAACTTGTAGGCTTCATCGTTCGGACGTTTATTCACTTCGTTGAGTACTTCCGCATATCCCAGCATGATTTCCGGCAGACGCGTATGAGGCCACTGTATCGGCCCTTCACGGTCACTGTTCTCTTGTAAGATGAACTTCATGGTCATGAATCCGCTACCGGCTTTGTAGTTGGGATGATTGAGATGGACAGGGGCGACTGTTCCATTGCAATAGGTGTCTCCCGGACAAGCCACATTTTCATACAGGCGCGGGTCACGGGTAGGTTCCATATCACCCACGGTAAAGAAAGGCTGACGGGAAGGAGACTGCCAGTTGAAGTCTTTCGGAAAATCGGTTCCGTCCGCCCAAGAGAACATATCGACATAGTTTAATGTAGGAAGATACCCCCAAGGACGGCTGTCGATATACTCCCAAATAGTGTTGACATCATATCCATGACGGGTAGAGATCAGTATTTCCGTACCGCCACGATTATAGTATGCCCGGCGGTAGGCAAGACGTCTTGCCCGATGAGTATCTTCCTCCGGCTGGATCAGCGAGTATCCGCCTTGTCTTTGCACTTCCGCAAAGAAAGCCTCGCCTGCTGCCTTTGCAGCTTCCCAACGCTGGGCGCTATAGTTGCCGTAGCAGGTATATTCGTCCGCTTGGGGATGCCATTTCTTGTCAGAGTTGAAAGTGGGGCTGGCAGCCCATTGCAGTACTTTGAATTTCAGTGCCATAGCTCCCGCCTTGGTCATACGTCCGTCATCCGCGTCATCCTGTTTCCACTTTAAGTTGGAGTTTATGACCTCGTCGAGCAAAGCTACAATCTTCTCCACGGTTTGGGCGAATGTGATGCGGGGGAAGTTCATCTCCTCGTTGACGTCTACATAGTGGTCTATCCACGTCACGCCGCCTACATAGCGAAGCATCTCGAAGTAACAAAGGGCTATAACGGTTTTCGCTTCAGCGATACGTTGGCTCTTTTCACTTTCCGACATATCGGGCACATCTTTTACATTCTCGATATAGCACCAGGCGTAGCGGATGGCAGTCCAGTCGGCTTTACTTCCATAACGGTAGGCTGCACTTCGGGGAACGTTGGTGGGACTGAGTGCGCCGTTATAATAAAGTTTTAGAGGACCGTCGTTGATGTTGTCTCGAAAACTGTAACATAAGTCAGTGAGAGATTCGAGGATGTTCACACCTAACTTCCAGTCGGAAGTGGTGGGCAGCCCGTAAGGTAATCCGGTATATGCTTTTGTCAGCACCTTTTCGGCATTTATTCTCGAAGAAAACATCTCTTTGGTGGTTGCTCCGGAACTTTCAGGCTGATTGCCCAGAAATTTATCTCCGAAACTGATTTCAGAGCAGGAAGAAGCCATTAGCAGGCATCCTAGTGCCATGAATCCTTTTAATATACTATTCATAAAGTTGTTCTTTTAGAAGTTAAGATTTAAACCAAAGCTGTACACCTTAATCAGCGGATACTCTCCATAGTTGTCAGGGTTACTTTCCGGGTCAAGGTATTTAAGCGGTGAGAAAGTCAGCAGGTTATAACCGCTGAAATTGAATCCGAGTGAAGTAAGTCCCAGTTTCTTCAAGAATTTTTTTCCGGTGAGCGTGTAGCTGAGGCTCAGACTTTTCAGGCGGAGATAAGAAGCATCTGCCAGCCAAAGAGTAGAGGGCTCGGAATTCCAGCTTTCCGAAGTTTCCGATGCACGCGGATAGACAGCACCCAATTGGTTCTCCTCTGTCCAACAACCATCATAAAAGTAGGTTAGCAGACCGCGCTTTCCTGCATTGGTATACGGGATACGGTATTCGATTTCGTACATTCTGTTGACGTTCTTGGAGCCTACCCACTGCATGGAGAGGTCAAAGCCTTTCCAGTTGAAACCCATGTTCATGCCGAATACATATTCCGGGCGGGTGGCAAAGCCGGTCACACATTTGTCATTACCGTCTACGACATGATCACCGTTGAGGTCAGCGTACATAGCATCGCCCGGATATACCTTCACGGAGGGTTGCGGAAGTTCCGGATTTAAAACTAACTCGCCACCGGCACCGGTAGTAAAGTCGCTGTACTGATAAAGACGGACAAAGTTGTACAATCCGCTGTAACGTCCCGTAGAACCGCCGGTATGGTTCATATAAGAGAACTGCTTGGGTACTTCGTCCATATAAAGGATCTTGTTGCGGGCAAAGGAGACGTTGGCATCTACGTAATAACCGAAATTCTTACCTATCCTGTCGCGCCAGCCCAAAGAGATTTCGTAACCGTGATTGTTTACCTTACCTATATTGAGGTTAGGCAGAGAGGTTGCGATAATGCTCGGAGTAGATTCTGGAGAAATAAGAATCCCCGTACGGTGTTCGATAAAATAGTCGAAAGTTGCAGACAGGCGGCTGTTGAAGAACTTAAGATCGATACCGTAGTTTTGTTTCTCCGCAGTTTCCCAAGTCACTTCCGGATTACCCATACTTGAGATGGCGGCTGCCGATTGGGATATGGGATTATTAATACCGAAACTGTAACTTCCTGAGCCACCCCATACGGCAGGCATGTACATAAAGCGGGAATTTACGCCTTTGTCGTTACCTACACGTCCCCAGGAAGCTCTGAGCTTTAAGTAATCCACTACTTTCTGGTTTTCCATAAATTTCTCGGCAGTGGCTATCCAGCCAGCTGAGAAAGAAGGGAAGATACCGAAACGTGTGCTACCCGGAGCAAAGTTTTCCGAGCCGTTATACCCTACGTTTACATCGAGCAGGTATTTGCTTTGATAGGCATACGTGGCACGTCCCACCAGTCCTACATAGTTGCGCGGCAGATAAGTGTAGCTGTCCGGATAGTAATTGCGTGATTGGTTGTACAGGATGAGTCCGGACACTTTATGATCGCCGAACATACGATCATAGTTGATACGTCCTTCGAGGTACCAGTTTTGTGCTCGTCCGCTACTTTCCGAATAGGTCAGCGGAGTATCGCTGCCGGAAGGTACGAAAATATGTGTCTTGTCGTAATCGGGATCGGTCTGGGGCATATTCCCGTTCGAGTCGAAATATGATTGGTAGTATACTGTTTGTGATTCTATGGCTCCTCCAGCACGTTCCTTATATAACTTGAATTGATTGTCGTAGGCTCCTTTGACGGAAACGCTCAGTCCCGGAGTGACGAAATCTAATTTCTGTGTGATGTCCAAGTCCATATTCAACGTCGTGTCATACGTTTGGTTGTATCCTTTTCCGTAGAATACGAACATACCATCGCGCATTACTTCTCCTAAGGGTACCAGGTCATCGGGAACCAATGTACGTACTCCATTGATAAACCCCGGTCCGGCAAAAGGATGTGACCATATTTGCGCTATCACCCAAGCATTCGGGTCGTTACCTGTACCCGACTGAACGTCGCGTGGCTCTTGTATCTTGCCTAGCACACCGCCTACACCCAATTTCATGGTAGTGGTCTTGGTCAGGTTCGCGTCGATATTGGCACGATAGTTATAGCGGTTGTAGCGGTAGTTGTTGTCATACAACTGTCCGGGAAGTTCTTTCAGTAGTCCGTTCTGATACGTATAACCTACCGATACGAAATACTGTACATTGTCGTTACCACCGGAAATGTTGACGTTGTTCTGGCTTTGGAGGTAGAGATTATGGAAGATATACTTCTTCCAATCCATGTTAGGGTACATGATAGGGTCGGAGCCTGTACGATAAGCCTCTATCTGTTCCGGAGTAAAGTAAAGTTTGGGATTGGTGACATGATCCATTTCCTGCTTCATGTTCCAGAACCGTGCAAATTCGTAACTGCCTGTCTGCTCTACCAGTGAAATGGGTTGCTGCAATCCTAGCTTGGTACTGGCGGATATTTGTGTCTTTCCCGATTTACCTCTACGGGTAGTAATCAGTATGACACCATTCGCGCCTCTTACTCCGAACACTGCGGTAGAAGAGGCATCTTTCAACACGGAGATAGTTTCTACCTCATTCGGGTCAATCTGTGAAAAGGCACGTTCGACACCATCTACCAGAATTAAGGGCTTGGACTGTGAATCATTCAATGAACCGACACCACGTACGTAAATGGCGGCGGCATCCTTACCCGGTTGTCCGGTAGTCTGTACTGAAGATACCCCCGGCAATGCACCGGCAAGGATGTTCGTGATACTTGTTGCCGGTGATTTTATCAACTCCTTGTTGTCAATAGAGGAGACGGCACTCGTAAGCATTCTCCTGTCCTGATTACCGTAGGCGATAGCTACCACTTCTACTTCACCAAGGTTCTGCGAGTCTTCTTTCAAGGTGACTGTGATAAATTTCCTGTCTCCCACTACTATTTCTTGGGTTACATACCCGATAAAGGAGATACTCAACACCGACTTTCTGTTTGGAACGACGATTGTAAAGTTGCCGTCGAAATCTGTAATAGCTCCTATGCTTGTACCTTTTACAGTTACATTAGCACCGGGAACACCTTCTTTGAGTGTTTCATCCGTTACTTTACCTTTGATAGTAATACCTTCAGGGGGTAAGGCATACATCATTGGTATGAACAAAAGAAACATAATAAGAAAACGGAATCTTAAATTACGCGCGTTTCTCATACTGTTTAATTTAATTAGGTTAATAATGAAAGATTAATAATATGTTAAGTTAATAATCTGCTTCATTTGAAGTAAGGTCAACAATTAATGGATTTGTTGGCTTTTAACAATACTGCAAAGTTAGATGAGGTGTGGAAAACAGATGTGCAATATTCTCCAAATAAGGTGCACAAAATGCTATAAAACGCTTTGTGATAGTACAGGAAGCCACTTTTGAAGTTGTGGGTAAATATGTTTACATTCACTAGGAAAACCTATCGGATAAAATAAAATGTTGGTTAGTATAGATTAATATCTGTATATTCTACGTACATTTGTCTCGTTAGTATTTTAGTTTTCGTTTAACAACTGTTGAACGAAAACTGACTAGCCAATGAAGTAAATAGTATATGAGGATGAAAAGAATAATCTTCCCCAATGAAAAACAAATGAGTAATGAGTGTTAATTATGACCTTTACGAAACACCTAATCCTGACAAGGAAGGGGAAGTGTTGCCTTTACATGCACGTGTGGTATTGAAGGGTAGTTATACTGCCGAAGAAATTGCAGATCAAGTTGTAGCATTTCAGCATATGCCTCATGCGCAAGTGGTGGGTATCATAGAAGCTATCTCGAAAGAATTACGGCATTTGCTTTTGAAAGGATTTTCCGTTGAATTGGGTGATATTGGCTATTTTACTCTTTCTTTGAGTGTGGACAAAGAAGTGACTAAGCCAAAAGACTTACGTTCACCATCAGTATCTCTTAAAGACATTAATTTGAGAATAAACCGTCAGTTTAAGAAGGATATTGAGAGTGAATTGGTATTGCAACGTTATCATTCTCCCTTTCGTGTGAAGAATCCGTGTATTAACCGACAGGATTATGCTTCACTTGTCGGAAAGACAAAAACACAGGCATTGAAAGATATAAATGCTTTTATTGGGCAAGGTATTTTGAGGAAGTATGGGACAGGACGTTCGGTGGTCTATATTATTGCTGTCCGCTAAAACTTTTTGAGCCTAAAAATTAGGGCTGGATTCCTCGCT
>ERZ773155.1667-NODE-1667-length-18383-cov-4.995744_pt1 | contig 18383 bp, 15 predicted proteins | sample MGYA00511262_ERZ773155 | MGnify/ENA primary metagenome ERZ773155 (study PRJEB29015, sample SAMEA2737828) | human gut metagenome | biome: human gut; feature: human-associated habitat; material: faeces | place: China | collected 2012 ... | reverse complement strand
CTCTTGGGTTTCCCGCGCACACCCTTCCTTACCGTCGCGGAGAATTTACTACTTTATCGACAGTCTCGCAGGAGGCGTGTCAACAGACACGCCTCCTATGACTTTTATTGGGGGAATTTACAGAGACCGACTCATGCGATGTTACAGCACCAGCGCTTCCTTTAACACCCGGAGGGAGGTCAGGTGGCCCTCCAGCATGGGCATGGTCAGGTCCTCCATTTCCAGAGATACGTCGCCGTCGTAGCCCGCCATCCGCACGGTGGAGAAAAACTCCTTCCACCACTGGGCACCGTGGCCGCAGCCCACGGCCACGTAATTCCACGAACGCGTGCGGAACTGGTCGATGGGCTTCGTGTCCAAAAGGCCGTTTGGTCCGGCCATCCGCCGCTCCGGGCGGGAGTCCTTGCCGTGGACGTGGTAGAGAGCGCCCTGCTCCCCCAGCACCCGGGCGGCCTCGATGGGGTCGCCGCCCATCCAGAACAGGTGGGAGGGGTCCAGATTCATGCCCACCAAAGGGCCCACGGCTTCCCGCAGGCGGAACAGGGTCTCCGGGTTGTACACCAGCTGCATCCCGTGGTTTTCCAGCGCGATCTGACGGATGCCGCAGTCCTCCGCCATACGGACCAGCTCCTTCCACTTGGGGATGGCCACCTCGTTCCACTGGTAGTCCAGAATGTCCTGGGTCTCCGGCGGCCAACTGGTGGTGATCCAGACGGGGGTCTTGTCGCCGGGACAGCCGGCGGGCAGGCCGCTCATCATCACGATCTTCTCCACGCCCAGCAGCTTCGCCAGACGGAAGGTTTTCTCCGTCACCTCCCAGTCCTTCTGGAAGGCGAGGGGATTGCCGGAGCAGTTCAGGGCGCACAGGGCGATATCCCGGCGGCGAAGCTGGGCCATCCAGCGCTGCCGGGCCGTTTCGGAGCCGAGCAGTTCGTCCAAGTCGATGTGGGGCGCGCCGGACCAGTTGCCGGTGCCGATCTCCACGGCCTGAACGCCCTGCGCCACGCAGAAATCCAGCATGGCCGCAAAGGGCATATCCAATGTGCAGGTTTTGATAGAAAGCCGCATAGGGGACCTCCTTGGTCATTGATCTTTTTGGGGGCCGCTGCGGGGCGGCGCATGAAAATCGTCTTTTTTCGCGGGGAGTTGAGGGGCGCTATTCCTTGGTGAACCACAGGTCCAGATCCACAGGACCCTCGATGCCGTCCACAACGCCGCTCTCGCTGTACTGCCAGAGGGTCACGCCCCGGTCCAGCGCCGGGACGGGGCCGTAGCTGGCCAGCCAGACCGGCAGGTGCGCCAGCTCCTCCATGCCGTACATACTTCCGGCCCAGTGGAGGTTCATGTAGACCACCGGCTCATAGCCCGCCTGACGGATCACGTCGCAGAAGGCGATGGCGTTCTGGGTGGCCTGTTCGCCGGTGAGATCGTCGGTCCGGGCCTCGTCCGCCGTGTAAAATTCCAGATCATAGGCGATGGGGCCGCTGACGTTCGTCCCCCGGAGCCGCTCCACCACGAATCGGGCTTCCTCGGCGGCTTCCTCCTCCGTGACGGCCTGAGAGTAGAAGTAAACGCCCACCGTCAGCCCCGCATTGGCGGCGTCGGCGGCGTTCTGGGCGAAGGCGTTGTCCTCCACCAAAGCCCCGGTGCCGTAGCCCCGGAAGCCAACCCGCAGCATGGCGAAGTCCGCCCCGGCGGCCTTCACGGCGGGCCAGTCCACGACACCTTGATAGCTGGAAACGTCCACTCCGGCCCGGGCGGTGACGCCGGGGGCGTCATATTGGTAAAACGGCTCCCTGCGGGTCAGGGCTTCCTCGTTGACGGAGATGCCCGGCCCCGGCGCGGTATGGGCCCGCCATTCCAGAATACCCCAGATCCCCAGGCCCGCCAATACCAGCACCGCCAGCAGCCAGCCACGGCGGTTGGGCGCGGCCCGCTTGCCGCCTTTCTTTTTTTCTTCCATATGTGTTCCCCCTCTTTTCTGCCCATAGACTACCACCGGCGGCGCTGCCTTTGGTGAACAAAGTCTGAATTTGCCGCAAAAAGGGGAGGGGACGGCTCAGGTTTCCTGCGCCAGCATCCGCAGGGCGAACAGGGTGTGGAGCGCTGCGCCGGTGGGGAGAACGTCCTCGTTGAACACCACCGCCTCGTTGTGCATGGGCTTGCCGTAGCGGGGGTCCTCCTGCGGCGTTCCGGCCCCCAGCAGCAGGTAGGCGCAGGGCAGCTCATAGGTGAAGGAGGCGAAGTCCTCGGAGCCCATGCCCCCCTGATCCAGACGGTACACCCGCTCCTTGCCAGCCAGCTCCTCCGCCCAGCCCGCGACCCGGTCCATCAGGGCGGGATCGTTTACCAGCGGCGGCGCGGAGGCGATCTCCTCCACCGTGGCGCTGCCACGGAAGGCCGCCGCTGTGTTTTCCGCGATGGCTTGGATGCGCTCCATGATCCGGGCGGTGAGTTCCCGGTCAAAGGTGCGGATGGTACCCTCCATCACCGCTTCCTCCGGGATGATGTTGGGGGCCTGTCCCCCCTGGAACCGGCCCACCGTCACCACGGCAGGCTCCTTCGCGGAGATCTCCCGGGCGGTGAGCTCCTGCAGGGAGAGGTAGATGTGGGCGGCGATGTTGATGGGGTCCACGCCGGTCTCCGGCATGGCCCCGTGGCAGCCGGTGCCCCGGACGGAGACCCGGAACAGGGTGCAGCCCGCCATGAATGTCCCCCGGCCGCAGAGTACCATGCCGGAGGGGGTGCCGGAGTTGACATGAAGGGCCAGCGCCGCTTTGGGCATCGGCGCGTCCTTCAGAACACCAGCCGCCAGCATGGACTTCGCCCCGGTGAAGCCCTCCTCATCCGGCTGGAACACCAGCCGTACCGTACCCTTCAAGTCCGCCTGATGCCGCTTGAGTAAAGCGGCGGCGCCTAACAGCATGGCGGCGTGCATATCGTGGCCGCAGGCGTGCATGGCCCCGTTTTCCGACTGGAAATCCAGCCCCGTGGTCTCCCGGACCCGGAGAGCGTCCATATCCGCCCGGAGCAGCACGCACCGGCCGGTGTCCTCACCGGTGATGTCCGCCACCACGCCCCCGGCCAGCGGGCGGGGAGCGTATCCCAGCGCCGTCAGCCGTTCCGTCACATAGGCGGCGGTGCGGGGCAGGGAGGGGCCCACCTCCGGGTCCCTGTGCAGGGTCCGGCGATCCGTCAGAAGCTGGGGCTTCAGGGCTTCCGCCTCCGCCAGCAGAGCTTTGGTATCCATGGTCATAGCACGTCATCCTTCCTTTGAACTGCGCCGTTTCCGGCAAGCTTACAATACGGTTATTATACCGCAGGGCGGTGCATTGTCAAACACCGCCGGAGAAAAAACGGAGCTGCGCCAAGTATCTTTCTTATTTTCCTGATAGGACTTCGGCGAGAAAAGTGAGCGCGGACTGTCCTGACAGCTGCTGGCGGCGCTGGACTGAGCGGCAGAGGCACCTGCCGCAAAGGGCAGAGCTTAGGCGTGCAGATCAGCCAGTTCTGGTGATACAGGCCAGCCAAGCTGTGAAGTAAGCGGGACAAAGTGTTTAAATTTTTGCCGGGCAGAAATTGAGACTTGGAAAATTGATTAATAAAAGGCGCACACCTCTTCCAAAGCAGTTTGGGAGGGGTTAGCCTTTTTCCTTACAGGAGGCTGTGATCCCGGGACTGAAATTCGGACAGGATTACTACGATGATCTGCTGGCGAAATACACCCACAAGAAGGAGCTGTTCCTCAAGGGACTGGATGATCTGCACATCATCCACAACGATCCGGAGGGGGCGTATTATGTCCTGCTGGACATTTCCGAATTCGGCTATGACAGCGATCTGAAATTCTGCGAGGATCTGGCCCGGCTGGTAGGCGTCGGAGCAGTGCCCGGCTCCAGCTTCTTCCGCGAGCCGGTGAATCATCTGATCCGCTTCCACTTTGCCAAGAAGGACGAGACGCTTCTGAATGCCCTGAACCGCCTGGAAAGCCTGCGGAGCAAAATCCCATCCCGCAAAAGGAACTGAAAGAGACCGCTCTCAAGCGGGAAGCCTCACAAGAGCAGGGCCTATCTGTCAGCCGTGCTGCGAGAAACCCGCGCTGTCCGAGATTGCAGCGGTATTACCCCGGCGTGGTATTCCTGCCGTCCATGACCGTGGGGGCAACGGACGCCCACCATTATGAGCAGATCTGCGACACCTGTCTGCGGTGCAGTCCCTTCATGGCGGAGCCGCAGGAAGCGGTCACCGGCGTCCACGGGATCAACGAGCGCATCCCGGTGCGGGCCTACTTGCAGGGCATCCGGGTCCTCATCGACCTGATGGAGCACGTGAACCTATCCTGCTAATGTGCTAAGGCATGTATGCGCATCCGAGACCGCACTTCAGAAATTGAACGAGTGAAAAAGCTGCCGGGGAGTTGATCTCCCCGGCAGCTTTTTTGCGGTCAGCAGAAGGTTGGATTCCCGCAGAAAAATGCCCGAAGGAGATGTTCCTTCGGGCATTGCGTGTATTCGGCAGAAATCAGCTGCTTTTTCCCAGATACGCTTCCTTCACCCGGCTGTCCGCCAGCAGCTCCGAGCCGGTGCCGGACATGGTGATGGTGCCGGTCTCCAGCACATAGGCGAGGTCCGCGATCTTCAGGGCCATGTTGGCGTTCTGTTCCACCAGCAGCACCGTGACGCCCTGCCGGTTGATCTCCCGGATGATGGAGAAGATGTCCTGCACCACCAGCGGGGCCAGGCCCAGAGACGGTTCATCCAGCATCATCAGCTTGGGGCGGGACATGAGGGCACGGCCCACGGCCAGCATCTGCTGCTCGCCGCCGGAGAGGGTGCCCGCCAGCTGCCAGCTCCGTTCCTCCAGACGGGGAAACAGGCTGTACACCCACTGGATGTCTTTTTCAATCTCCGCCTTGTCCCGGCGCAGATAGGCCCCGATCTTCAGATTTTCCAGCACCGTCATATCCGGGAAGACCCGGCGGCCCTCCGGACTCATGGCGATGCCGGTGGAGATGATCTTGTCGATGGACTTGCCCAGCAGCTCCTGCCCGTCCCACTGGACGGAGCCGCCGGAGGCCTTTACCAGTCCGGTGATGGTCCGCAGGGTGGTGGATTTGCCTGCGCCGTTGGCACCGATCAGCGTCACGATCCTGCCGTCCGGTACTTCCAGAGAAATGCCCCGGAGGGCCTGAATGCCGCCGTAGTGGACCTGGAGGTTTTCAATTTTAAGCATCGTCAGCCACCCCCAGATACGCGTCGATGACGCGCTGATTTTTTTGGATCTCCGCCGGTGTGCCGTGGGCGATCAGCTTGCCGAAATCCAGCACATAGATGCGGTCGGAAATGCCCATGACCAGATTCATGTGGTGCTCGATGAGGAGGATCGTGATCTTGAATTTCTCCCGGATCTCCCCGATAAAGGCTGTCAGCTCCTCCGTTTCCTGAGGGTTCATGCCGGCGGCCGGCTCATCCAGAAGCAGCAGCTTCGGCTCCGCCGCCAGTGCCCGGGCGATCTCCAGCCGCCGCTGCTTGCCGTAGGGCAGGCTGGTGGCCAACTCGTTTTTCACGTCGGACAACCCTACGATCTCCAGCAGCTCCTCCACCTGCGCCCGCTGGGCCGCTTCCTCCTTCCGGTTCAGCCGGAACGCGGCGGAAAACACGCTGCTGGTGGAGCGGCAATGCTTGGCGATGAGCACATTGTCGAACACCGTCTGGGTCTTCCACAAACGGATGTTCTGAAAGGTCCGGGCCATGCCCGACCGGGTGATCTTGTCCGGGGTAGAGGAGAGGGTCTCCGTGAAAAGTCCATCACACTGGCCCTTGTACTGCTTTTTCATTTTGCCCTGGGGGTGGTTTTCGATGATCTTTGCCCCATCGAACCACACCGCGCCGTTGGTGGGCTGGTACACGCCGGTGATGACATTGAAGGCGGTGGTCTTTCCCGCGCCGTTGGGTCCGATGAGGGCCACGATCTCGCCCTCGTTGACCTCCAGCTCCAGATCGTCCACAGCCACAACGCCGCCGAACTGCATGGTGATGTGATCCAGTCTCAAAAGCTGCTCACTCATGGCTGTACCGCCTCCTTCGTCGCTTTTTTCTGCCGCTTTTTCAGGAGATCCGGCAGCTCTTTATCTCCCATGATGCCCTTTCGGAAGAACAGCACCACCACCATGATGATGACGGAGAACACCACCATCCGGAAGCCGGTGCGCAGGAAGGGGACCTTGAAGCTGCCGATGTAGGTCTCGGCATCCAGAAACCGCAGCCACCATTCACTGGCCGCCACATACAGGAATGCCGCGATGCAGCTGCCGGAGATGGAGCCGATACCGCCGATGACCACGATCAGCAGGATCTCGTAGGTCATGGCTGTGGTGAACACCTTGGCCTGCGCCTGATTGGCGAACATGGCGAACAGGCCGCCGCCCACCCCGGCGAAAAACGAGCTGATGCAGAAGGCCAGCCGCTTGTGGCGGGCCAGATTGATGCCCATGGCCTCTGCCGCCACCTCATCGTCCCGAATAGCCTTGAAAGCCCGGCCGTAGGTGGAGTTGATCAGCAGCACGATCACCGCCACGCACACCCCCGCCAGCAGAAACGGTACGAAGGTGGATAGCCGCAGGATCACCTTGCCGTCGGCATTCTGGATATTGAAGCTGGAGAAGGTGGGGAAGCTCTTCAGGGCGTTGGCGCCGTTGGTCACAGGGCCGAGGGGGTCCCACTGGAAAATGGCCCGGATGATCTCCGCGAAGCCCAGAGTGGCAATGGCCAGATAGTCGGATTTCAGACGCAGCACCGGCAGGCCGATGAGCCACGCCACCGCTGCTGCCACGCAGCCGCCCAGAAACAGGGCCAGCAGAACGCCCAGCACCAGCCCCACGGCCCCGCCGCCGAACAGCTCCGGCAGGGAGAAATTCACGGCGGAGCCGTTATAGAGATAGTACACCGCTTCCCGGTCCGCCGTGGGAATGGTGAGAATGGCGTAGGTGTAAGCGCCCAGCAGCATGAAGCCCGCCTGTCCCAGAGAAAACAGGCCGGTGAAGCCGTTGAGCAGGTTCATGGACACCGCCACCAGCGCATACACCGCGCCCTTTTTCAAAACGGTGAACAGCATCCCCGTGGGCTTCATGGTGTTTTCCAGCAGAACGACCAGCGCCAACAGCGCCAGCGCGCAGAGCAGGGCGATCACCGTGCCCCGTTTGCTTTTCTTTTCGTTCAGCACAGTCGATCCCCCCTTACACTTTGTCCGTGACCTTTTCGCCGAACAGACCCGTGGGCTTCACGCAAAGCACCACGATCAGGATGGCGAAGGTAAAGGCGTCGGAAAAGACGCTCCAATCAGAGCCCTTGATGACGCTCTCGCAGATACCGATGAGAAACGCCCCTACCACAGCGCCGGGAATGGAGCCGATACCGCCGAATACCGCCGCTACGAAGGCCCGCAGTCCCGGCAGGGAGCCGGACAGGGGGACGATGGACTGGTAGTTGGTGAAGTACAGCAGGGAGCCGATGGCCGCCAGCAGAGAGCCGATGATGAAGGTCACGGAGATCACGCTGTTGATCCGGATGCCCATGAGCTGCGCGGTTTCAAAATCCCGGGACACGGCCCGCATGGCCATTCCGATCCGGGTGTGGTTGATGAGTTGGGTCAGGGCCGCCACCAGAAGCACCACCAGCACCGGCGTGACCACCGTCACATACTTGGTGGATACCCCCGCGATGGTCAGCTGGTTGGACAGACCGGGCAGGGCGGGGTACATCTGGGGCAGGCCACCGGTGACATAGGTCGCCAGATTTTGCAGCAGATAGCTGACGCCGATGGCGGAGATCATCACCGACATCCGGGGGGCTGTCCGCAGGGGTTTGTAGGCCGCCCGCTCGATGATGAAGCCCAGCAGCACCGTCAGGATCACCATCAGGGGAATGGCCGCGGGCAGCGGCAGACTGGCGCTGAGGTAGACCATCATCAGACCGGCTACCATGAATACGTCACCGTGAGCGAAGTTGATCAGCCGCAGGATGCCGTAGACCATGGTGTAGCCGATGGCGATGAGGGCGTACTGCCCGCCCAGCGATATGCCGGAGAGCAGAATGGAAATGCCGTATTGCACGGGGATCCCTCCCTTTTCTTTCAAGTTTTACGCGGAAAAGCACGCGGCGGAGCCGTCTTGGAAAAAGCCGCGGAGCGGCTGCTTTCGGGGCGGTTCCGGCCTTGGCGCTTTCACGCGAACCGTCTGTAAACGGTAAGACCGCCTGGCGGGGGAGTCCCCGCCAGGCAGGTCGGCAGGATTGGATCAACCGGCTTTCTGCATCGTTTCCAGAGCCCAGGCGTTGTTGGCGGTGTCAGCCACCTTGATGTAGGCAGTGTCGCGGATAGCGTCGCCGATGTCGTCAAAGGCGATGTCGCCGGTGACGCCGGTGTAGGTCACACCGGGCAGCGCGGCCTTGACGGCGGCGGGATCGGTGGAGCCGGCGGCCTTCAGAGCCTCCAGCGCCACATAGTAGGCGTCATAGCCCATGGCGGTGACGGCCGCGATGGTGTCATTGCCGCCGTTGTTGGTCATGGCGGTGGCATCCTCGTTCAGCCAGGCCTTGATGCCCTCGTCGAATTCGGGAGAGCCGCCCTCCTGATAGAAGGTGGAGACATACAGCTTCACGTCAGAGCCGGAAGCGGCTTCCAGAACCATGTTGCTGTCCAAGGTATCGGAACCCAGAATGGGGATCTCCAGACCCATGGAAGCGGCCAGCTTCACGATCTGAGTGGAGTAGGAGATGGACACGGGGCAGAAGATGACTTCCGCGCCGGAGGAGACGGCCTTCGACAGGTAGGTGCTGAAGTCGGAGGTGTTGGTGGGGAAGGAGTCAGTGATGACCTCGCCGTCAAAGGCGTCGGTGAAGTACTTGATCAGGCCCTGATCGTACTCGTTGCCCAACTCGCCCAAGCAGTAGGCCTTCTTGGCGGAAAACTTATCCTGTGCGAAGTTGGCCAGCACCGTCCCCTGGAACGGGTCAAGGAAGCAGATACGGAAATAATAATCGTTGCCCGCGGTAACATTGGGGTTCGTGCAGGTCACACCGATGGCGGCAAGACCCGCTTCACCGAAAATGGGGCCGCCGGCCATGGCGGAGCTGGAACCGTAGGTACCCAGCACCAGAGAAACGTCCTTGCTTACCAGCTCAGAAGCGGCGGTAGGAGCCTTGGCGGAATCGGAGCCGTTATCGGCATAGACCAGCTCCACCTTGTAGGTCTCGCCGCCGATGTCCACGGTGGGGGTCATATGGTTGGCGTACTGCATACCCATCATCTCCTGCTTGCCGCCGGCGCCGGAGTCACCGGTAGCAGGCTCAAATACGCCGATCTTTACAACTTTTTCACCGGAAGCGGCGTCAGAACTGCTCTGGCTGTCGCTGCTGGCATCGCTGGAGCTGTCAGCGCCGCAGGCCGCCAGACTCATGGACATAGCCAGCGCCAGCATGATGGAAACAAGCTTCTTCATTCAATTCATCCTCCTTGCGAGATCCGGACCGCTCAAAGCGTCCGCCTCTTGCAGATGGATGTATTTCATGCAGATACAATACCGCCCGCAAGAGAAAATCCGCACAAAATTTTTCCTGCGGTTTTCGCAGGCTTTTCACCAAATGACCATACAGTGTAATCAAATGTGTTTGATGCACGGACAAATTGACTGATTTCAGAAAATACAGCTTTTTTCGCTGTCCGTCAGAAACGGACAGTGCCTCTGGTAATTTTGACTAAAAAAATTTGAGTTTCTTGGACGAAACGTAAAAGCAAAGGGCGGCCAGCACTTTGCGGACAGTGTTTCTGACCATGAAAAAGGGGCGGCAGATGCCGCCCCTTGCGTTTGAGATCTTTTGCGTGTCTGAAACCCCGCGATATGGAAACGGTAAGTGCCCTTGCATCTGCCGCCTGCGAAGCAGGCCTTCCAATCACGGCTGCGGCTGATGGACGATGCCCACAAACAGCGGCAGGCCGTCAGTCCCGGTGATGGCGAACACGAAGGGACGGTTCAGAACGAAGTCCACTTCCTCCTCCGGCGGGGCGGCTGTGCCGCACACCATCATAACGGTATAGGCCGCGGCGGTGACGCCTTCCTCGTCAACGGTCACGCGGGCGGCGTGCTTGGCCTGAGAGAGATAGGCCGCCGTATCGTCAGTCATGGGGGAAAAGTCCGAGACCGCCGGATCAAAGACTTCCGTGATGCCCAGAGCCTTCAGGCTGTCGGCCAGATCCAGGTCCGATGCCGCGTCGAACTTTGGCAAAGCGAGGTTGACGATGAGGTATTTGCTCTCCGCGCTCTCACCGCCGCTGAGAAGGAAGTCCATAGCCGCTTCATCGGCCAGCAGCTCCTCCGGCGCAACGCCTTCGTCCGGCAGTAGGAGCCACATGGCGCCGCTGCCCTCCAACCGCTTGGAAACCGCGGAGAAATGGTCGCTCCAGTAATAGGTGTTCGTCCCGCGCTGACGCATGAAGTCACAGGTCGTATCGCCGCTGTCGGCGTGGAAGGTATCCGGCACGGTGTTGGCTTCGGAGAACTCGCCGCTCCACTTGGCCCGGAAATAGATGGTGGACGCCAGCGCGAGGATCGTTTCCTTGTCCATCGTCAGGCCGGAGGCTTGCTCCTTCAAAAGCCCGCCGGTCTGCTGGTCGATCCAGTCCTGAAGCGCCTTGTCAAAGGCGGCGGCGCCCATTTCGCCCCGGAAGGACGAGGCGTAATCATACTTTGCCAGCGCGTCCATGGTTTCCTGCTTGAAGCTGATTTTGTCGCTGAGCCACAGGGAGTTGGCCAGAATACTGGTCACCGCGCCGTCATCACAGTAGTTGGCGTTCCAGACAGCGGCGGCCTCGGCCCGGAGGGCGTCCACATCGCCGCTGCCCAGCAGGGCGAGGATCTGCTCCCGGCTCTCGCCGCCTGTCACCTCTGCCAGCATAGCGAGGGCCATGTAGAGGTTGATGGGGGAGCAGACCTTGTTCTCTCCACTGCCGCCGGTGAGAAGCTGGGGAATGGCGGCGCGGAGGTAGCCGTCCAGCACGTCCGTATAGCCCTCCGGCTGATCCGTCTGCTTTCTGCGGTCTGCCTGCCATGCGTCATAAACCTGATTGAAGCCGTCACTGTCAAAATCTCCGTTGGGTTTGCTGAACTTGGTCTCGTCCGGGTACGGCGCCATCTGGGGATACTGCGGGGCGGCCAGTTGGTATTTGCTGACGGTTTTGGCCTCTGGCTGCGCGCAGGCGGTCAGGGAAATCAGACTGACCGCGGCAAGGAGAAGAGCGAAGATCCGTTTCATGAGAAGCACCTCCATCTGAAAAAATGAAAACGACCGTCTATATTGATATAGACGGTCGTTTTTCAAAAAAGTTTCACAAAATGTCAGTTTTCGTACCGGGTCCAGTCGGGGTTCTTCATCAGCTTCGTCCAGGTCTCATAGTTACCGGCCTTGTGCTTGTAATCATGAGAGTTGGTGGCCTCCTGAACAGCCAGATAGAACCAGTCACCGGGGCTGCAGTCCGGCCAGACGTTCATGCCGGGCAGCAGGTCGCTGTTCTCCTCGGGGATGCGGTTCAGCACCCGGTTGATCATGGTCATGGCCTGTGCGCGGGTGATGTAGGTATCAGGACGGAAGGTGCCGTCCTCGAAGCCCTTGATCCAGCCCAGCTCCGCAGCCCGCTGGATGTACTTCTCAGCCCAGTGGCCCTTGATGTCGGTGAAGGTCTGGGTGCCGCTGCTCTTTCCAGTGTCAAATCGGGCACAGATGGCGGCGAACTGGGCGCGGGTGATGGGCGCCTTGGGGTCGAAGGTCGTGGTGCTGCGGCCCTGCACGATGCCCAGACCGGTCATGGTGGAGATGGCGGTATTGGCCCAGTAATCGTCCGCCACATCGGTGTAGGTGTTGCTGGTGAGCAGATTGCCGTCACGGACGGAATCCTTCAGCAGGCGGAAGAAAATGGTGGTGGTCTCCGCCCGGGAGATCAGGCCGTAGGGCCGGACGTTGCCGTCCATGTAGCCGATGACATAGGCGAAGTGGTCGCTGTCATTCAGCAGGTCGGGGGTGGTGCCGCGGTAGTTCCGCACGGTGACCGCGTTTTGGACGGCGGTGCCGGAGGTGTCGGAGAAGTTCGTGGCCTTGATTTTATGCTCCGTCCGGTCCAGAACATAGCCCTCCGGGGCGGTGATTTCCCGGTAATACCAGGTGCTGCCGCCGTCGCTTGTCTTGGTGGCGGACACGCTGAACAGGGCGATGCCGCTCTCCGTGCCCCAGTGGGCCGTGGTCTTCCGGGACGCTGGCAGCTTGTTGTCCCGGCTGTCCCGCTGATACAGCTCGAAGGTCGCGTCGTTCAGGGCGTGGCCGTCCTGTGCATCCACCTTCTGAATGGCGAAGAAGTAATCGTCATCATCGTTGTCGTGACTGCTGTTGCGCGTCCACTGCGCGTAGAGAACGACATTACTGAGCATCTTGATGGAGACGCCTTCCGCGTAGGGTCTACCGCTTCCGTCCGGCTCGGTGTTCCAGCCGGTGAAAGTATATCTGCTGCGGGTAAAGCCGTTTGTGAGAACTGTAGCTGCGGCCCCGTCAGCATAGGGACTATTTTTGTCGGTCATTGTGCCGGAGCCACCGTTTGCGTCATAGGTCACGGTGTAGGTCTGGGCGGTCATCTTGGTCCGGCAGACATTGGCGGGGATCATAATGGGGAGCGAACCGATCGTGCCCTCGATATGGCCCGTGGTGTTCAGATATTTACCGGCGTCGAAACCCGTTGCCGCCAGTACGCCGGTGCCGTCCAGCTTCATAACAACCGAAGTTTTGCCTTCCAGTGCTTTTTGCCAGTTGTCCACAGGTGTGCAGACAACCCTGATCGTATGTCCGTCGGCGCTCACCGTAATCTGACTCTCATCGACGTTGAGCACGCCGTCGCCGTCAAAGGTGTAGAGGAACTTGTCGGCAGCAGCGTCCTTTTTCGCCGTGAGACGGCTGTCCAGCTCCACCACAAAGGTCATCGGCACACCGTACAGAGCGTGCTGCAGCATACTGAGCAGGCTGTCCGACATGGTGTAGGTCGCGGTATAGGGGACTTCATAAGCGCCGCCGGACAGGTCCGCGGTTTCCTTTAATTCCGGCTTCGTGGTGGTGATAACCACCTTGCCGAAGTATTTAGTAGGCTGTGCCAGCGCCACCGCGCAGCCGTTCGTATAGCCGTTGGGAAGTGTCAGACGGATGCCGTCGTCAGTAATTTTTGTGCTGTATACCCTGACCTCCGCGCCGGACACCGGTTTACCGTCCGCACCGGTCTCCTGTACCAGCGCATAAACGATTTGAGGAAGAGCAGAGTCAAGCGTCAGCCCGTCAATCATCAGCTCGGCAGCGCCGTTCCGCTGGACCCAGAAGGTGGCGAAAGGATCAGCCCAACCGTTGCCGTTGGAAGCGGTTTTCAAGGCCGCCTTGCTGTCGGCGCTGGCATTGCCCAGCTTGATGTTCAGGCTGTCCGCCGCAGGGGTGACGGTCTTGGTGTCCTGTGTCATGGTCACAAGGCCGCTCTCCAAATCAAAGCGGTCGGAAATGTAAATATGGCCTTTGCTTGGTAAGGCAGATACATTTGCTGCAAGCGTGACGCTTTGCGCCTTGCCCGCGTTCAACTCCACGGTCGGCGTTTCGTACTCAACATAAATTCCGGCCTCTTTGCCTGTTTTGGAGGTATTGCCCGTCACCTCGCCGCCGTTCATTATGAACTTGGCGCTGCCCTTGTGCACTTGTACCGCGCCGCATGGACCGCTGTTTCCGCTGATCGTGCCGCCGTTCATGGTGAAAGAGCAGCTGCCCTGCTGCAATTCCACGGCCGCGCCGTATTTGTTGCCCTTGTTGGTATTGTTGCAGATCTCACCGCCCGGCTCCAGCGTCGCATGGGAATCACCGCCGTTGACGACAATATAAAGTGCCGCGGCATTTAAGCCGGAAGAAGAGTGATTGTCATTGATCTTGCCATAAATGGTTAGATTTGAACTGTTATGAACGTAGGCCGCCCCGTGAGAAGCAAGCTCATTCTTGTGGATGATGCCATCTTTACCAAGAACAACGTCGGCGGTGTCCAAACGGAGTGGGATGGCACCGCTTACTTCGGTAATTTCACCGTTGAGTTTGGTGTTCTTATTGGAAACACAGTTAACACCAATCGTCTGCGTTAGCTTCCTGATCGTGGAACCCTTTTCCGTAAGGAAATGATTGTCCGCACCGGTCACATAGATCGCGCTGCTGTTCATGCTGTCGCTGCCGAAGATATTTTCGACCACAGCGGTAGAGGTCAGGACCGCACTGGCATTCTCACCGCGCAGGTGAATAGCGCAGCCGTTCCTGCTCTGCCACATATCGGTATTGTCGGTGATGCCGCTGATCGTGCCGCCGACGCTTACGCTGCCGCCGTCCGCATAGACCGCGCGGCCGTTGATGTTTTGGATCGCAGCACCGGCTTTCATCTCGAAGCTGCCACCTTGCAGCCAGACCGCGCCGGCGGGGCCGACGGAGCCTGCATCGCCTTTGCTTCGTGTGATCGACGAAGCATCCTTAATCACGCTGCCGGATTTCATGACCAGTTTGGCCTGATCTGTCACCCGTACAGCAGACATACCGCCGAAGTTTTGCAGCACCGCGCCCTCACCCAGCGTGATCGTGCTGGGAACGGTGGCGTTGGAGGCGATGATGGCGTCCTGAACATAAATCTTGTTGCTTTCGTCTCCCTCGCTTTTCCCGCTGCTTGCCTGGGCAAATACTGTGCCCTCATGCTTTCTGGCATCATCAAAGATGATGTTCGTCAGGGTCAGACCGGCGCCCTCACCGCCGGTGTGCGTCTGCACCTCGATCATGGCGGGGTTGTACCAGCTTCGGGCGTGGTCGCTCTGCGTGGTAAAGCTATTGTCGCGCGTAACAGTGTAAGGGCCGCCCTCGCCGCTGGTGATCGTCAGCGACTTGCTGTAAAAACGGGCGGCGCCGTCATGGTCAGGTCGCTCATGACGTAGACCGTCGCGCCGTTCTCCGCCGCTTCGACCGCCTTGGCCAGCGTGGCGAAGGGCTTGTCCGCCGAGCCGTCACCGGTCCCATCATTGCCGCTGCTGCTGACATAGACCGCCGTGCCCCCGGCGGCATAGGCCGCTGCCGGAAGGAGTGTGAGACACAACACAAGTGCCATCAGGGATGACAAAATCCTTCGTTTCATAAGTTTCTTTCCTCCCTTAAATGTAGGAATATAGAAGAAGTTCAGCCATGGGTTTGTCCCGGCTGAATTTATACCGCAGCGGTGCTGCCGCCCTTGAAGCGGAAGTGAATTGTTTGGCAGTGATGGCCAAAATCCGTCAAAATGCAAAATAAATGCGGGCGGGTTGGACTGGCTATTTGTGTATTTTACCATACGCGAACATGAAAAACAAGGCGTTTGCAGAGTTGACAGACAGAGTTTGCGCTAAGTGAGCTTGTTAAGAAATTGATGATCCGCTGCGGAACCGGGGGGTGCCTCCTTACCTATATAGGATACGGGCTGAAAGAGGAAAAAAACAAGCGAACGCGCTCGAATGACCATGCCAGATTTTCAGCACAAACCGTGCCAAAATTGTTGGCTCGTGCGGATAGCTGTCATATAATGGAGAAAAAAGCGGAGAGATCACCATGTTTGTCGAACGATTTGACGCACTGATGAATATTGCGGAACTTTCCAACAGCCAGCTGGGACGGGAGATCAGCATGAATCCCTCCCGCATCGGACGGCTGCGCTCCGGTGCACGGCCTCTGCCGAAGCACCACGAGTTTCTGCCCGGGATGTGCGCTTATCTGGCAGCGCACCTACCTTGCGGGAATGATCCGGTGAGAAACCGTACAGCGGGGCAGAACTGCCCGATTCTGTAATAGATAAAACCCCCGGATACCTTGCTCCCCTGACAGGGAGGATAAGGTATCCGGGGGTTTTTATTCCTGAGTTTGCAGGCTTTCCGTATGGCGGTCAACTCTCTTTTCTGCCTGCGGATGTCCTTGCGAAAGAGGGCGTCTGCCATACCAAGCCTGCGCCGGTAGGCAGATAGGCGGGCACTGTTTGGGCAAAGACTTCCAGACCCATGGGGCCGGTGCAGTGACAGACACCGGCACAGGTGATGGAGCTGTGCCGGAAATAGTCTGCTGTCCGGGCAATGCGTTCCGGGTCCGGGGGGACCAGGTGGGTACCGCCGAAAACGGCCTGGATGGGCCGCTCCGGGAAGTGCCGTTCCACCGTGGAGAGAATGCTGCGGATGCCGTTGTGGGCGCATCCGGTGAGTACCACCAGCCCTGCTGGGGTATCTACCACACAGACCTGCTCCTCCGGGAAGGTATCCAGCACCAGGCGGCCGTCCGGCCCCTCCATCACGGAGGAGGGATGGACCGCTTCCTCTGGTCCGGGGACGGGGAAATTCCCCAGGAGATACACATGCGGAGCGATCTGTATGCAGTCATCTGCCAGACAGCGGAAGCCGGTCAGCCCCTGCTGGAAGAACCAGGATGCCTCCATGGGCGGGCCTACCAACTCCAGCGTCTGGGAATAGGTTTCCTGCTGAGGCGGGTCGCATCGGTGATCCCACCACTTCCGGATGAAAAAGCCGCTATGGGCATAAATGGGTACGTCCGGCGGAAGGAGCTCCGCCAGGCGCAGAAAACCACCGCAGTGATCCCGGTGGTTGTGACTGAACGCCACGGCAGTGACCCGTCGGAGGTCGATACCCAGCTTCTCCGCGTTCCGCAGGCAGGCGTCCCGTTCCCCGGCGTCGAACAGCAGGCGGGTATCTCCTTCCTCCAGGTAGACGGACAGGCCGAATTCCCCCTCAAGGCCGGGGTACAGAACGGCGTTTTCCGATAAGACAGTCAGCTTCATGGCAGGCTCTTCTCCTTGTCAGTTGTTTAAAAAACGGAGGAAACGCCGGGGCGTCTCCTCCGTTTTTGTATGGTCGGGGAAATTACTGAACGGCAACAGTGCGCTGGAAGGTATCGATCCAGGCTTCCTTGTTGGCGGTGATGTAGGCCTCGTCAAATTCCTTCAGGGCGTTCATGGATTCGTCGCCGAAGGCCAGATAGGTCTTCAGGGAATCGTCCATGGTGGCGTTCTTGTTCACGGGGGCCTCGTTCATGACCTCAGCGATCTTGTCCTGGGTGTCCTTGCTGATGAGGTATTCCACAAACAGCTGGGCCAGCTCAGGGTTCTTGCAGTTCTTCACCACGTTGGCGGTGGCGGGAGCGGAGAAGGAGCCCTCGGCGGCGTCCACCCAGACCATGTTCAGGCCGCTGTCGGTCAGGCTGGGCATATTGATGTCCATGAACACGGCGATGTTGGCCTCACCGGTGGTGAAGGCGTTGACAACGTCGGAAGAGGTGGAATACCACAGATCGATGTTGTCCTTCTTCTCCTGCATCAGCTCCATGGCGGGGGTCACATCCTCCTGACTGCCGCCCATGGCCTCGGCCATAGCCACCAGCATGTAGGGGCCGGCGGTGGAGGTCATGTCGGGCAGAGCCACCATGTGCGCATACTGGTCATCAAACAGACCCTCGTAGGAGGTGGGGGCGGGCAGACCGGCCTTCTCCAGAGCGTCGGCATTGTACATGATGCCGTAGCGGCACAGGGAGTAGCAGGGGCCGTAGCCGTCGGCGTTGGCAGCGATGTCATACAGGTCGCCGATGCTGGTGACGATGTTGGTGTCGATCTTTTCAAACAGGCCTGCCTCATTGCCGGTCTGGGCAAAGCTCTTGGTCAGCAGGGCCACATCGGCGGTGGGATCGTTCTGCTCAGCCATCAGCTTGTTGAGACGGTCGCCGTTGCCGCTGGTGGGGTCTACCACGATGGTGCAGTTGTACTTGGACTCAAAGTCGGCGGCCAGGGTCTTGAGACCGGCCTCGGCCCAGCCCCAGGTAGCAACGACCAGCTCAGCGCCGCCGAAATCCTGAGTATCGCCAGCTGCTTCGCCGTTTCCGGCGTTATCAGCGGGAGCTTCCTCCTGCTTGCTGCCGCCGCAGGCGGCCAGGCTCAGGGCCATGACCAGAGCCAGCATCAGTGTAAAAATGCGCTTGCTTTTCATTTTGTTTACATCCTCCAGATTTTATTTGATGTCTTTATATACACAGAAATGCTGGGCGGGGAAGTGAAGCAGAACTTCACTGCCCTCCTGCACGTCCGCATATTCGTGGATAGCGGGGTATACCATTTCCTCAAAGCAGCCGGAGACCTCCAGCCGGGTGGTATGACCCTTGTAGGTGGCACTTTTGACGGTGCCCCGGATAGTATTGACACCTTCCTGCTCCGCAGTCCGGATGTTTTCGGAGCGGATGGCCAGAATGCATGCGTCACCCTCAGTCAGCTCCTGG
>ERZ773155.1666-NODE-1666-length-18383-cov-9.113269_pt1 | contig 18383 bp, 15 predicted proteins | sample MGYA00511262_ERZ773155 | MGnify/ENA primary metagenome ERZ773155 (study PRJEB29015, sample SAMEA2737828) | human gut metagenome | biome: human gut; feature: human-associated habitat; material: faeces | place: China | collected 2012 ... | reverse complement strand
GGCAGAATTATGAAATATTGCTCATTCTCAACCACTTGCAGTTCATTTCTCTCATATTCACTTTCCGTTGCTTTTGCTTAAATTGTGCATCATATGCGCCACACCTGCGCCACCCTATTATTGACGCAGGGCACGGATCTCTATACCATCATGAGGTTTCTGGGGCATCAGAACATCAATACCACGCAGCGATATGCGCATATCACGAACCAGATGCTATCCAGCGCCACCCATCTGCTGAACTATCAGCTCAAGGGTTTAGCAGCAAGCTAGTTTCCCACAGATTTCAGAGATAACACAGATGCATACCTGTTTCACGGATTAAATCACTTATTCATCATCGCCCGCCAAAGACTGTATCTCGCCTCGGGATTCAGCTGTTCCAGCTGCTGGAAGATCTGCTGCATATCACTGCGACGCGTGGTCTCCTCGTACGGGCACAACGCCTTCTGCTTAGTGAAATGCAACTCCTCTGCCACCTCTCGGATATCCTTCTCATGCGCCAGACAAAGGGGACGGATGATGGTAAGCGGATAATGCTTCAACCGCAGACTAGGAAGCATCGTGGAGGCAGAACCCTCGAAGGTGATATTCATCAGGAAAGTTACGAGGATATCATCCATGTGATGGCCCAGGGCTATCTTATTGAAACCATTATTCACCGCAAACTCGAAGAGCGTCTTGCGGCGGTTCCAGGCACAAAGGAAACAACGGGTCTTGCGGGGATCGGTGGATTCATCGAAAGAACTATGCAGGATATGGAGTTTGATGCCATTCTCTGCACAAAATGCCTGCAGATAAGAACGGTCGGTCTCGTAAGGGATGTTATCCATGATGATATGCGCCGCCTCCACCTCGATATGCGGCTTATAGATGCGGGCACGCTGAGCCAAGAGGCGCAACAGTTCCAGGGAATCCTTTCCGCCGCTCAAGGCAATGAGAATCCGGTCACCATCCTCCAAAAGGTGATAATCCACGCATCCTTTATTGAATCGCTTTAAAATCTTTTGTTCTGCTTTCATCACATTATATTATATAAATGTAGCCGTACATGATATGAAAGAAAAAAGCCGCTGTCCCCTAGAGAACAGCGACTATATCAAATACATTCCTCATCCTATGAAGGAGAGAAACGACATTTAAACTTCAAATATATGAAAACGCGTTTTATCGCTTGATTCCTTCTTACTTAGCGTAAGCTACACTACGAGTCTCACGAATCACGGTAATCTTTACCTGACCAGGATAGGTCATCTCGTTCTGAATCTTGGTTGCAATCTCATCAGAGAGCTTGATGCTCTGCTCATCGCTCATCTTGTCGGCACCCACGATGACACGAAGCTCACGACCAGCCTGGATGGCATAGGTCTTGGTAACGCCAGGATAGCTCATAGCGATAGCCTCAAGATCGTTCAATCGCTTGATATATGCCTCTACAATCTCACGGCGGGCACCTGGACGGGCACCGGAAATGGCATCACATACCTGTACGATAGGAGCCAGAAGGGTGTTCATCTCCATCTCGTCGTGGTGAGCACCAATGGCATTGCAGATATCTGCCTTCTCCTTGTACTTCTCGGCAATCTTGGCACCATAGAGTGCGTGTGGCAACTCGCTCTCCTCGTCTGGCACCTTACCGATATCGTGCAACAGACCGGCACGCTTTGCCTTCTTAGGGTTCAAGCCCAGCTCAGAAGCCATCACCGCACAGAGATTAGCGGTTTCACGAGCATGCTGCAAAAGGTTCTGACCGTAAGAAGAACGATACTTCATCTTACCTACGATACGAATCAACTCTGGATGCAGACCATGGATACCGAGGTCGATGGCTGTACGCTTACCGGTCTCGATGATCTCATTATCCAACTGCTTCTTCACCTTGGCTACCACCTCCTCGATACGGGCTGGATGGATACGGCCATCGGCTACCAACTGATGGAGAGCCAGACGGCAAACCTCACGGCGCACAGGGTCGAAGGCTGAGATAACGATAGCCTCAGGAGTATCATCTACCACGATTTCTACTCCGGTGGCAGCCTCGAGAGCACGGATGTTGCGGCCTTCACGACCGATGATGCGTCCCTTAACTTCATCATTATCGATATGGAATACAGAGACAGAGTTCTCGATAGCTGTCTCGGTAGCCACACGCTGGATGGTCTGGATTACAATCTTCTTAGCCTGCTGATTGGCATTGAGCTTGGCATCATCCATGATCTCATTGATGTAGCTGGCTGCATCAAGACGAGCCTGATCCTTCAGACTCTCTACCAAGCGACTCTTCGCCTCCTCGGCGCTAAGTCCTGAAAGCTCTTCGAGCTTAGCCTGCTCCTGCTTCTGCATCTTCTCGAGTTCCTGCTGCTTCACTGCGAGGAGTTTCTTCTCATTGTCGATGCGCTGCTGATACTGCTCTACCTCCTGCTTGCGGCGACCGAGGTCTTCCTGTCGCTGGTTGAGCGAGATTTCACGCTGCTTGAGCTTGTTTTCACTCTGCTGAATGCGGGAGTTGCGCTGCTGCACCTCCTTCTCCAACTCGGCTTTCTTATTGAGGAACTTCTCCTTCACTTCGAGAAGCTTTTTCTCCTTTACTACTTCTGCCTCTTTGCTGGCAGCATCTATCATTTCATTATATTTTCCCTTAATGACATAACGGAAAATGACATACCCCACGATACCTCCCAACACGAGAGCTACCAGGGCCGCTATTATTGTTACCATATATATATTATAATTATTAATATTCTTACTTAGCCAAGGTATCTTCTATCTCCGCAGTCAGTTTGTCCAGAATATCATTATATGGTTGGGTATCATTTTTATCTGATTCCTTCTCGAATCTCAAAGCTACGTCGATGAGAGCCATATACAAAATCTCCTTGTCGCTCTTGCGCCCCTTGAAGATTTTCGCATACGAATTGACAATCTCATCGATCAACTTAGCCGACTTACGATAATACTCCTCATCCTCTCTCGGTATTCTTACCGTGAGGTCGGTATCATATACATGTAATCTGATCTGTAATTTATCTTCCATCTGATCTGCCTCCGCTTCAATAGTTATTACTTGTCGCTCAGTAGCGTTATACACTTGTTGACATCTCTGATGAGCTTGGCGATGCGCTTCTGGGTGGTCTCCATGTCGGAGTCGGAAATCGTCATCATCTTCGCCATCTTCAGACTGTCGTAATCATGCTTTGCCTGAGTCAACTTCTCCTGCAATTCCTTGATCTTGGCATCGCGCTCATCCACCATCGCATACAGCTCAGCATTCTCATGCTTGATATCTTCAAACTTGAGAATCATCTGTCTTACTCTTGTGGCAAACGTATTGATTGTTTTCTCACTAGCACTCATGACTTTTTATTTTTGGCTACAAATTTAAGAGAATAATTTGAAAAAAACAAATATTCTCCTGTTTTTTTTATCTTTTGGGGAGAATATTGCCTACTTTCCCATCTTTTGCTTTGCCTTTTCCACCTCTTCATCGGATGGACGTGGCTCCTTCTTAGCCAACATCAGTACCTGGAAGGTGAAATCGGTAACCCATTGCTGGCTGAACTTCAGACGGGTGTTGAAGTGGCGCAAGCCTACCACGGTCTTGAGCACGCTGGCATCCGAGAAATCGTTCTTGTTGAAGATATCGTCCACGGTCTGTGCAGTGAGCTTATAGAGGGTCTTCTTCATGAAGCTTGGCAGACGGAGCTTGAACTTCATCAGGTTGCCCATGAGCATCATCAGATCCTGGGTGAAGTTCTGGAACTGGATGAGATAGGTATTGACATCCTGGAGCTTCTGGCAGTTCTTGCGGATGCTGGCATCAATCTCCTTGAAAAAGTTATCGTCGGTATCATAGAGGTTCTTCATCATCTTCTTGACCTGAGCCTTCTCACCGATGCCCAGACGGTTGTTGACGGTAGGAACATGGAGGCTGGTCTTGAAGACACGGAGGTCTGGAAGCATAGCCAGATTGGTGATACCTAATTGTGAAGCCAAGGCTGCCTGGAAATATACACGGACCAAGGTCATGTAGTCTTCCATTCCACCTACTTTCTTATCTTCGTCTTTACGACTGAATAGTTTAGAAAATATTCCCATTCTTAATCTTATTTATTCATTAATGTTCTTAAATGTTCTGCAAAAATACAATAAAATCGCAAAATACCCAAATTAAGAAGTAGTTTTTTTCCCTTAAAGTATATTTTTCCTATATTATATGAAGATTTTAGGCTGATTATTTTCACCGCTCAATATTTTTTAGTAACTTTGCCACGTTTTTAAAGACGTTTTTTCTGTTCCGCCCAGAGACTACACTGACTGCGGAACGTGCAACATATAATATAAGGTATAATAAGAACTTTTCCCATTAATAAAGGAAAGAAACAAGAAGAAGATATGAAAGGAATCGTATTAGCAGGTGGTTCGGGTACCAGACTGTACCCTATCACAAAAGGCATCAGCAAGCAGCTGATTCCTATCTTTGACAAACCTATGATATATTATCCCGTATCGGTACTGATGCTGGCTGGTATCAAGGAAATTCTGATTATCTCTACGCCTTTCGATCTGCCTGGATTCAAGAGACTGCTGGGCGACGGAAGCGAACTGGGGGTTCACTTCGAGTATGCTGAACAGCCATCGCCCGACGGACTGGCGCAGGCGTTCATCATCGGCGAGGAATTCATAGGTAAGGATGATGTATGCCTCGTGCTGGGTGACAACATCTTCTACGGAGCCGGATTTACCGGACTGCTGAAGGAGAGCGTGATGGCTGCCGAAGCAGGACAGGCAAGCGTATTCGGCTACTACGTGAACGATCCGGAAAGATACGGCGTGGCGGAGTTTGACAAGGACGGCAACTGCCTGAGCATTGAGGAGAAGCCGGCACAGCCTAAGAGCAACTATGCCGTAGTGGGACTCTACTTCTATCCGAACAGCGTGGTGGAAGTGGCGAAGCACATCAAGCCTAGTGCGCGTGGAGAGCTGGAGATTACCACAGTGAACCAGCACTATCTGGCAGAGAAGACCCTGAAGGTAAGAACCCTGCAGCGCGGTTTTGCCTGGCTGGATACCGGTACCCACGACAGTCTTTCGGAAGCCAGCACCTTCATAGAGGTGATAGAGAAGCGCCAGGGACTGAAGGTAGCCTGCCTGGAAGAGATAGCCTACAACCAGGGATGGATTGACAAGGAACAGCTTAAGAAACTGGCTGAACCGATGCTCAAGAACGGATACGGACAGTATCTGATGGCTATAGCTACAGACAACAGATAAGAAACTGGTACCTGAGAATTCATTCATATACAAATTCAACGCAAAACAATAACATTAAAATAATAATGGAAGAAAACAAAAATTTAGAATTGGAAAACGTGCAGAACCAAGAGGAAAAGTCGGCTATCGACTTCCAATTGATCTACACCACACTTATCCTTAACTGGAAGTGGTTTATTCTATCCATCATCTTATGTCTCGGTTTGGGATATCTCTACCTGCAGCATGCAAAACCTGTATTCCAGACTACGACAAAAGTACTCATCAAGGATGATGACCAAAGCAAGCGAGGCGGTGGTATGAACAGCAGCATGATTCAGAGTGCTGCCAATTTGGGTTTCATGACGAACTCAAACGGTATTGACAACGAGATAGAAATCCTGTCGGCTAGCGATATGGCACGTCAGGCTGTCATTGACATGAAAACCTACGTAAACTACTACCACAAGGGTATCTTCAGATCACCACTGGTCTATAAGGAACAGGAAATCAATGTGGATATGGATGCCAAGAACCTGCAGAAGCTGAATGCTCCTGTAAAATTAAGCATCGAGAAAGACGGCAAGCAATTCCATGTCACTGGTAAATACTACATACCTATTGATGCCTTCACCCACGAAAAGGATCCTATTGAGTTTGAGAAGACCATCAACGGTCTGCCGGCAACTATCAATACACGAGCAGGTGCAATCCTGCTGACAGCCAACAAGGGCTACAATATGGAAGACGGCGACGTATTGAAGGCTGTGATCGTATCTCCTGAGATGGCTGCAGAGAAGTATGTGAAGAATCTGACTGTCAGTCAGACCTCAAAGACTACAACCATCGCTGAACTCGTACTGAACGACGAGAACCCACAGCGCGGTTTGGATTATCTGCATACTCTTATTAAGGTATATAACCAACAGGCTAACCTCGACAAGAACGAAATAGCCTATCGTACAGAACAGTTTATCAACAACCGTCTGGAGAAGATCAACTCTGAACTGGGCACTACCGAAAACCAGTTGGAAAGCTACAAGAAGCGCAACAAGGTGATAGAGATGAAGCTCAATGCTACAGCTGCTATTGCCAACGCAGATACCTATGCCCAGAAGTTGCAGGAAGCTAACACCCAGGTAGAACTGCTCAAAGAACTCGGAAAATACATGGATGAGCCAGGCAACAAGTACAAGCCTATCCCATCTAACGTTGGTTTGACTGATGAAAGTTCTACAGAGCTCATCAATCAGTATAACAAGATTGCCCTGGAGCGCAGCAATGCATTGCACTCTGCCAGCGAACTGTCACCATCGGTTACTCCACTGACTGCACAGTTGGAGGAGTTGACCAAGTCTATCAAGCGTGCCATGCGCCAGGCTCGTCTGGGTATGGAAATCCAGCGTAACAGCATCGCATCTCAGGCCAACCAGTATAACAGCCAGATTGGCAACTCTCCAGAACAGGAGCGCGTATTGACACAGATCGGCCGCCAGCAGGAAGTAAAATCAGGTCTCTACCTGATGCTCTTGCAGAAGCGTGAGGAAAACTCAATCTCTCTGGCTGCTACAGCTGACAAGGGTAAGATCATCGACGCTCCATCACTCGTAGGAAAGACCAGTCCTAAGGCTGCCATCATCCTGCTTATCGCATTGGTATTAGGTTTTGCCATCCCAGCAGGTATCCTCTTCCTGATTGAGTTCTTCAAGTATAAGATTGAGGGCCATGCAGATGTTGTCAAGCTGACTCAGATTCCGGTTATCGCAGACATCCCTGTAGCCAGCGATGTTTCCAAGGGTAGAGCAGATATCGTGGTTCACCAGAACGTCAACAACCTGATGGAGGAAATCTTCCGTGGATTGCGTACCAGCATCCAGTTTATGCTGAAGAAGGACGAAAAGGTTCTGATGTTTACCTCTTCAACCTCTGGTGAGGGTAAGACATTCGTTGCCTCTAACGTAGCCATCTCTCTGGCTCTGCTGGGCAAGAAGGTCATCGTAGTAGGTCTGGATATCCGTAAGCCTCGTCTGGCAGAGTTGTTCGAAATCGACAACCATCATACTGGTATCACCAACCTGATGGTTCACGAGAACAACACTTGGGAGGATATCCAGAAGCAGATTCTCTCTTCGGGCGTCAACAGCAACCTCGACCTGCTGATGGCTGGTCCTGTACCTCCTAACCCAGGTGAGTTGATTACCCGTCCAAGCCTCGATGCCATCATCAAGGAACTGAAGAACCATTACGACTACATCGTGCTTGATACCGCACCGGTAGGATTGGTTAACGATAGCTTGCAGCTCGGCAGACTGGCAAACCTCTGTATCTATGTTTGTCGTGCAGACTATACCGCAAAGACAAGTTTCGGCATGATCAACGGATTGAATGCCGAGAAGAAGTTGCCTAACATGTGCCTGGTACTGAATGGTGTGGATCTCTCCAAGAAGAAGCACAGCTTCTACTATGGTGTGGGTAAGTATGGCAAATATGGCAAATACGGTAACTATGGCAACTACGGCAACTATGGCAAGTATGGTTCATACGGTCAGTATGGCAGTTACGGCAACTATAGCAACAGCCACTATGGCAATGCCAATGATACAAGTATCAAGAAGTAGTAATCGACAATTATAAATCATTAAACGAGAAAGGAATTTAAATATGGCAACAATTGCTGTTGATTTTGATGGTACTATCGTAACTCACGAGTACCCTAAAATTGGTACAGAGCTGCCTTTTGCCACAGAGACACTCAAGATGCTCATCAAAGACCATCACCGTCTCATTCTTTGGAGTGTGCGCGAAGGAAAGCTTCTGGATGAAGCCGTAGAATGGTGCAGAGAGCGCGGTGTGGAATTCTGGGCAGTCAATAAAGACTACCCGGAAGAAAGCGTAGAGAGCAACAACCATTTCTCACGTAAGCTCAAGGCTGACTGGTTTATTGACGACCGTGGTATCGGTGGTCTCCCTGACTGGGGAGAGATTTACCAGATTATCACAAAGCACACAAGCTATCGTCGTCTTATCAAACAGAAGTTGATGTCAACACAAGAACCACCAAAGAAAAAACATTGGTGGAGCCGTGGATAATCCCTGTTGAGGATAACTTCACAAACCATACTAAAGAAAAAAGGTGTATCGCCAAATTGAGCGATACACCTTTTTTTATGTTATACAACGAAGGTTAGCAACAGAACAGGTAGGGTCAACAACTGTCAGAATGTACTAAACTACTATTCTAGGCTATAATTCACCAGTGAGGTACTTCTACCCTTAAAGACATACAAAACAGCACAAAGAGACATGAAAAAAGGGGTGGTTCCTGCAAGAGAAACACACCCCAATTATTTAATTTTAAATATGTTTTTAGAAGAACAAGTAGCGGTTATCCACTACGTGAGCCTTCATATAAAGCTCGTTCATGAAGTTGCCGGCATACTGCATAGCCTTCTGGCGGCACTTCTGCTCGTAAGCCTTCTCATCGAACTTAACAGGACGGTTGGTCTTGCCAGTAACCTGGAAGAGATAAACACCTGCGTTACCCTTTACTGCGTTAGCTACGAAAGCACCCTTCTTGGTAGCAGAAACTGCACCAGAAACAGCTGGCTCGCTAGCACCTGTAGCAGAGATGAAGGTAGGAGCTGCGAAAGTAATCTGATTAACGGTAGCAATCTTAGCTCCCTTAGCCTTAGCTGCAGCGATGCTCTTCACACCAGCTACCTTAGCCATAATCAGCTCAGCCTTCTTGTCCTTGATGACCTCAGCCTTTACCATCTCCTTAACCTGAGAATCGCTCAAGTCGCGGTAACCTATGCGATGAATCTTATCCAATACTACTACGAGCAAGTGGTTGTTGTCACCACACTCATACATAGGAGAAACCTCACCCTCCTTGCTCTCGAAGATCCACTTCAAGGCATCACGGGTAGAATGGATGTTGGCTACATAGTGAGTAGCTGTTGTCATATCATTCAGGTTCTGTACGCGATAACCGCTCTTGGTTGCATTCTTCAGGAGATCCTCTGACTTAGGATTAGCACTTACATAGCTAGAGAACTTGTTGTATGCTGTACGGTATGTATCGTTAGAGAACTGAATCTCCTTCTTAATGACTGCTGCCACATACTTGGTTACCATTGCCTTGCGGTCGCAAACCTGGAGGATGACATAACCCTGACCGAGCTGAAGCTCATTGTATGCATTGACAGAAGCTGTATTCAATGTGTTGATGAATGCCTTGTTGTCCTTATCCATAGTCTGAGCATACTCATACTGCTTGGTAGTCATCCAAGCCTTCTCACCAGTCTGACCATACTTCTTAGCGAGTGCCTCGAAGTCTGCACCAGCAGCAAGAGCGCTGTGGATTGAGTCTGCCTTGGTCTTAGCCTCTGCCTGAGAAGCTGCAGCCACCTGGATGACACGATACTGGATAGAGTCTGGCAACTGCTGCTTGCTCATCAGCTTCACGATGTTCAATGTGTTATCAGAAGCGTTAGCTTTTACTGCAGAAGTAGCACCTACAGCCATAGAATCGATAGCAGAAGCAATGTCTGATGGCAAAGCCTCCTTGCTCACTGGGATACCCAGGTAAGCTACGGTAGAAGCAGACTTGCGAATGAGCTCTGTAGGATCAGCTGCAGCAGCGAGCTGTGAATGATACTCAGCAAACTCCTTGTTGAGTGCTGCACGGTCGGCCTTGGAAGCCTCAACCTGAACATCGATGAACTTGATATCTCTGCTCTCTACAGGCTGCTTGAAGCGAGCCTTCATCTCGTCATACTTAGCCTTCAGGTCGCTCTCCTCTACCTTCACCTTGTCGTCCTGAACATCAGAATAAGGGAAGGCAGCCAACTGGATCTGGCTCTCCTCGTTCTCCTCCTTGAAAGCCATCTTAGCCTCTACAGGGTTTGAAAGGAAGCAGTGTGCCAGGAGTGACTGATACTTCTGAGCCAATGTCTGCTGACGGAGTGTCTTCTCGATGAATGACCAGTAGTTGAAAATCTTGGTGTACTGTTCCATCATCTGAGGATTAGCAGATGGGTTAGCCTTCTGAGCCTTGTAATCAGCCAGGAACTTCTGGAGAGAAGATGCGTCGAAACGACCTGTCTGCTGATTTACGAATGGAGTCTGCTGAAGCATTGGGTTTGTACCAGTCTTCAAGATGTCCTGAAGCTCTGCGTCTGTTACGGTAAGACCCAACTTGCTAGCCTCCTGGGCAATGATCTGGTTCTGTACGTATGTATTCCATACCATGTCCTTCACCTGATTCATCTGCTCCTCAGGAAGGTTTTCCTGACCTTGTTGCATTTTAATAACCTCTGTGTACTCATCAACGAGCTTCTGGAAATCCTGCACGCTGATTTTCTCGCCATATACCTCACCGATTTGCTGACGCTCATTGTTCTTTGCAGAATCGCAAGAGCGGAAAGCTTCCTCAGCAATGAAGGCGAAAAGACCGAAACTGATAATACATACCAGTATCACGCCTCTTTTTCTAATTGTTCCTAATGCTGCCATTACGTTTTAATTATTATTATTATTTTATTTTTTCCTTATTAGGATTGTACTGCTTTTGAAGCAAGTAGCCAATTGGTTGCAAAAATACAAAAATAATACGAGAAAAGGGAATTTTTCGGTATCTTTTTTGGCTGAAAACGCAAAAAAGTCGAAAAATTCCCTCTTCTCATCCAACTATTTGATGATGTGGAGTTTCACAAGTTCTATCTTGCGGGATGTGGACTTGATAATCTTAAACTCAAACTTGTCGAATTTAATTACTTCATTCAGCTTCGGGAAGCTCTGATATTCGTGAAGAATGAGTCCACCCAGAGTCATATACTCATCACTCTCCGGAAGATCCAGGTCGAACAGATCGTTCACCTTGTCTATCTCCAGTCGAGCCGACAGCAGATAGTCGCCGTCATCGGTTTTCTTGGCTACATACTTCGCAGAATCGTGCTCATCCTCGATATCGCCGAAGATCTCTTCCACGATATCCTCCAGACTCACCAGTCCGCTGGTTCCACCAAACTCATCCACCACCACGCCCAGAGATTTTTTCTGCTGCAGGAAGGTCTGCATCAGCTTCTGCGCCTGCATGGTCTCCGGCACGAAAGGCATCGTGCGGATATGATCCTGCCATCTCTTCGGATTGTGGAAGAGTTCAGAACTGTGGATGTAGCCCACGATATGGTCGATATCATCCTCATAGACGATGATCTTGGAGTTTCCGCTTTCGATGAACTTCTGGCGGAGTTCCTCCAGCGAGGTATCAATCTCTACCGCCTGAATCTCGGTACGTGGCACCATACAGTCGCGCACCTTGGTATCTGAGAAATCCAGGGCATTCTGGAAAATCTTCACCTCGTCGTTGATCTCGTCCTCATTGGTGGCATTGTCGATGCTCGACTGCACCAGATAGTCAAGATCTACCTTAGAAAAGCCTTCATCCCCCTCTTCAGACTCCATCTTCATACCCACCATGCGCAGCAATCCCTTGCTGAGGAAGGTACTAAACTTGCTGATAGGCCAGAGAATGACGTAGCACAGATACGCAAACGGACTGAAGATGGACAGCAGTCGGTTTGGATTCGACTTGAAAAGCGTCTTCGGCAGGAACTCACCCGTAAACAACACGATGAGTGTGGAGAGAATGGTATCGCAGGTAACCTTGACACCATCATCCAGACCAGCAAAGATGGTATTATCAAACAGACGGGCTATCAAGATACCATATACTACAAGGGCTATATTGTTGCCCACCAGCATGGTGCTGACGAATCCGTTGGGATGATTATAAAAGAGCGACAAGAGTCGCTGCGTAAGTCCGTTTTTCTCCTTGTCCATTTCCGCCAACATACGGTTGGAGGAGACGAAGGCTATTTCCATTCCACTAAAGAATGCAGAAAACACCATCGTGATGAGGATACTCACTATCAGACTTATATCAACTTCTTCCATGATACATTATATCGTTAAAAACATATTTCCTCCTACCCTATCAATGCATGATAGGAATGGTGGTGGCTCGCTGCGGCGTTGCCGGCTGGCGCATAGGCACACTGGTAGAATCGGATGATGAAGCAGAAGATGAACTGCCTCCACCTCCAAAGTCGCCCTTCTCGAAGCTACCCTTAGAATTGCTCACAAAATAGCGGGTCATACGCTCATCGCTCCAGAAATAGGAACCCTGAAGGGTACGCTCCGGAGTAACGAGCTTACTGAACACATGGCTGGAGAGTTCATGCTTGTTCTCATCCCAGGTGAGCTGCTCGCTGGTAAAGCGAAGACCATCCTTGGTGAGGATGCGCACACGGCCATAAAGCTTCCAGACACGCTCCTGATCAAAGTAATAAGCCGTATCACACTGGATATAGCTGTTGATGTGGAACTTCTCGTCAAACTGTTCGAGCAGCATACCCTTATCAAAAATCCAGCGGGAAGGCACACGGTTGGTATTCACCTCCCATCGCTCGGTAACGATGCGGTACTTGATGACACCCGAATCACTGATGAGGGTATTGACGCCATACGAAGTCATCATCGCCACAGAGTCTCTGTCGTGGATAGCAGGCGCAGTATGTTCTACCGGATTCTGGCAGGCAGCCAAAACCCAGGAAACTATGACACCTATTACAATGAAATATTTAATCTTATACATTATTATATATATAGAAGATGTGGCATCTCCCGAAGAAAACACCACAATATGGGCAGATTACTGCATCTTCCACTTCTTGAACCAATCCTCGTTGAAAGTGAATCCGATGTTCAGGCGGAAGATATTCTCCTTGATAAGTCCGGTAGCCGAATTCTTCACCCACTGGCCGCTGATATTCAACTGCGAACGGTTGTTGTAGGAGTTCATGATAGGAATACCAAAACCAGCACTTACAGAAAGCTCCTTAGGGCCATCCACGCCGTTCACCTTATAATATGGTGTAGCAAAGCTCACACCGGCACGGTAAGCCACACGCTTGAGAAAAGCACGGCTGCGCTCACCATAGCAGTACTGGAATCCGACATTCACCTTGCTGCGATCCTTATACACCCCATCGCGCAATGCCCAAGGCTCGCTGCTGTTAGCCTCGTAGGTAGGATAGCCCAGGCTGCCCCATTTCTGCAGACTGTAATCTACACCAATCTTCCACTGGTTGTTGTGATTCCACATCAAACCGGCGCCATACATTGTAGGCAACTCGTAGGCATTCTTGATGCTGAAGGCAAGTGTATCAGATGTACTGGTCTGCGCATTGGAAGAAATGATGCTCATATCGGCATCGGCATGCAGGTTATGACCTGGCGAATAAGTGACACCCAGGGTTACCTCATCCTTCTTCGACAATTTCTGGGTATATTGCACACCCAGGTCGATCTTGTAGTTGTTCACACGAGTACCATAGGTGCGGTAAAGAGACTTATAATAGCTGTTGCTATAGTAGTTCTGCACGGTTCTGTCGATGGAGCCCCAGATATAGCCAATATTGGCACCGACAGACAAGCCCTTGAGTGGAGACCAGCCGGCACCCACATATACCTGATGCAAACCGCCTTCACCCTCGTAGGAGTTGGTGTAGGTAACATCCTTGTCGTTCTTGTTCACCCATCCGCTGGTAGAATAGTTGTATCCCACGTTGGTGAAAGGGATAATACCGAAACTCATACCCAGATGGCGGAAGAGGCGGAAGCCTGCTACCACATATTCGAGATTGGAGTTATTGGCATTCTTCTTCACCCCGTTCTCGTTGAAGTTGGTTACCTGACCCGAGATACCTGCATCCAGGATGAAAGTCATGGAGTCGATGGCTGCATAGGAAGCAGGGTTCAGATAGTTAATCTGATTATGCTCATGAAAACCAAGTCCAACACCATTCATACCACGGTTGAAGCCAGAAGTCTGTTCAGACAAAACGCCTAAACCATACTGGCTGTATGGAGAATTAGTACCACTTTGGGCATTAACCATAAGAGTAGAACCCAACAAGAGGGCTGCTAAAATAAACTTTCTCATTTATATATAAATCAGTCAAAATTATATTCAGAGTGCAAAAGTATTAAAAAAAATCTAGAAAAAAGAAGGATAATTGAAAATAATAAGGTATTTTTGCATCGTGAAACGTTTTAAGCATATTTTTGGAGTCATTTTAGCGGTTATTTTAACCAATTTAACTACTAATGTGACAGCACAGGATTTTTCAGGCTATCAGACTCCTGACATTTCTGTGCAGAACAGTCGTGTCAATGAGGATGCTACATCCTGGCTCGACTCGGTAGATATTTCGCTCCTCACCTGCGGACCAGGCAACGAGGTATGGTCGTACTACGGTCACTCAGCCCTGCGCATCCAGGACAAGATGCACGGAAGCGACGTGGCAGTCAACTGGGGCATGTTCAGTTTCAGGCAGAACTTCTTCATCCTGCGCTTCGTATTCGGACTCACCGACTACCAGATCGGCATTTACCCAATGACCGACTTCCTCGCCGAATATGCAGCAGAAGGAAGATGGGTACGCCAGCAGCGCATCAATCTCTCCAGGGACGAGAAGATCAACATCCTGCATGCCATCGAGGAGAATGCCAAGCCGGAGAACCGTACCTACCGGTACAACTTCTTCTTCGACAACTGCACCACCCGTGCAAGGGAGATGATTCTCACCAACATCGGTTACTGCAACACCAACTTTGATGATAAGGAAACCCAATCCACCTATCGCCAGGAAATCCACAAACTGAACGGAGACCACCGATGGAGCCGTTTCGGCAACGACCTGCTCCTGGGCTGTCTTGCCGACCAGCCTATCAGCAAGCGTGAATGGGAGTTCCTGCCGGACAACCTGAGCCGTGACCTTGCCACAGAAGGCAGAAAAGACAATATGAATGCGACCCAGGATCTGGCAAGCACCCGATACGACAACGGCAAGGAGGGCTATATCACGATGGTAGATAGCACCAGCTACCTGATACCGAAGCAGGCACAGGTGGCAGAATCGGAAGCCATCACCCCAATTATGGTGGCAACATTCATCGCCATCATCATCATAGGCGTGAGCATCATCGAATGGCGCAAGAAGAAGAACTTCTGGGGGTTTGATGCCTTCCTGCTCATCTTGACGGGTCTGCCGGGCATCATCCTCTTTGCGATGATCTTCTCGCAGCACCCTACCGTGCAGATCAACTTCCAGCTTCTGCTGCTGAACCCAGTGAACCTCATCTTCGCCTGGAAAACCATCTCGAAGATGAGAAAAGGCAAGCTCTACTGGTATTACGAGGTATGGGGATGGTGCCTGCTCGTAGCATTGCTCCTGCAAATCTGGCAGAGCTATGCCGAAGGAATGAGCACTTTGGCATTCTCTTTGCTGATGAGATATGCGATTAAGTCAACCCTGCTCGACCTCAACAGCAGCAAGCTGGCTATACAGAAACAATTAATGAATAAACTCAGAAAAGACAAGTAGTGACACTTCTCCAGACCGAAACAGAGAGAAGATGCTCTAAAAAAGACTTTCAAAAGTTACATAAATAAAGAAAATAAAATGATGGTAAACAGATATATCACAGCCCTTTTGGTTGTCCTGGCGGCAACCGGCATGGAGGCGCAGACTTATCAGCAGGCGCTGAAGTTTGCGCTCACGGATATATCCTACGATGAATTCATCCAGCAACCGGAGGCGAAGGCATTGGAGGAGGACATCCTCTATGTCATCAAAGCCATCAAGCAGGCTTCCGAAGAGGATAATATGTCAGAGCATCATTACCATCAGGCAGCTGTGCCTGCAGCTGTCAAGACTGACATTCTGACAGATTCACATTTAAATATTTGTTTTCGCCCCGTTGTGGTGCATAAGTACAAAGCACCCTTCGGAAGCATTGTTATTCGAGGTCCAAACTGCTGATTATGTGCTTTCTGACAGCAAAACTAGCAAGAAATGCAGCCAGAAAGGGCAATAATTGGTAAAATATTGCAGATTTACAGATATTTTTTGTATTTTTGCAAGCTAGTAAACAAACAACAGGAAAAAGCAGAAGAGGAAAAAGGACTGACAGCCCACATTTGTCTTAACTCCTTTAACTCCCTAACTTCTTTAATTCCTATATCATACATCGAATAATAATAAAAAATAAATATACAATGAACTTTAACAAAATTCTTCAGTCATTGTTTGGCAACAAGTCAACTCGCGATATGAAGTTGATTCAGCCAATCGTAGAGAAAGTCAAGGCAGAATACCCTAAGATGAATGCCTTGAGCAATGACGAACTTCGTGCAAAAACAAAGGAACTCCAGAAGTACGTACAGGAGTACGCTAAGGACGAGAAGGCTAAGATTGCCGAACTCAAAGCTAAGATCGAGGACACTCCAATCGACGAGCGTGAAGGTATCTTCAACCAGATCGACAAGTTGGAGCAGGAAGCACTCGACAAGTATGAGGTTGCACTCAACGAGGTTTTGCCTCAGGTTTTCGCTATCGTAAAGGATACAGCACGCCGCTTCGCTGAGAACGAGGAGACCGTAGTTACTGCTACAGACTTCGACCGCGAGCTGGCTTCAAACCCAGCCAACGACTTCGTGACCATCGACGGCGACAAGGCTATCTATCACAACCACTGGACTGCCGGCGGCAACGATATGAAGTGGGAAATGATCCACTACGACGTTCAGCTCTTCGGTGGTGTCGTTCTGCACCAGGGTAAGATTGCCGAAATGGCTACCGGTGAGGGTAAGACCCTCGTTGGTACTACCCCTATCTTCCTCAACGCATTGACAGGTAATGGTGTACACGTAGTAACCGTGAACGACTATCTGGCTAAGCGTGACTCTGAGTGGATGGGACCTCTCTATATGTTCCACGGTCTCTCTGTAGATTGTATCGACAAGCATCGTCCTAATTCCGACGAGCGCCGCAAGGCATATATGGCAGATATCACCTTCGGTACCAACAATGAGTTTGGTTTCGACTACCTGCGTGATAATATGGCCACCAACCCTAGCGACCTGGTACAGCGCCAGCACAACTACGCCATCGTCGATGAGGTTGACTCCGTGCTGATCGATGATGCCCGTACTCCATTGATCATCTCTGGTCCTATTCCAAAGGGCGACGACCAGATGTTCGAGCAGTACCAGCCACTGGTAGAGAAGCTCTACGAGGTACAGCGCAAGCAGGCTACCGAGTTGCTCGCCGAGGCTAAGCAGAAGATTACAGAGGGCGGCAAGACCAAGAACCAGCAGATGCTCGAGGAAGGTTTCCTCTCACTCTACCGTTCTTACAAGGCGCTGCCTAAGAACAAGCCATTGATCAAGTACCTCTCTGAGGAGGGTATCAAGGCTGGATTGCTCAAGACCGAGGAATTCTATATGGCAAACAACAACCGTGAGATGCCTAAGGCTGTTGAGCCTTTGTACTTCGTGGTTGATGAGAAGCTGAACTCTGCCGACCTGACCGATAAGGGTACAGAGTGGTTGGCTAAGCAGGTGAACGATAGAGAGCTCTTCGTATTGCCTGATATCACTACACAGATGAGTGACCTGGAAGCTCGCACAGACATCTCAGACCAGGAGCGTCTGGATATCAAGGACGAGTTGCTGGCTCACTACGGCGTACAGAGCGAGCGTGTTCACACCTTGCAGCAGCTCTTGAAGGCTTACACCATGTTTAATAAGGACGACGAGTATGTTGTCATGGACGGTCAGGTGAAGATCGTGGATGAGCAGACAGGTCGTATCATGGAGGGTCGCCGCTGGAGCGATGGCTTGCACCAGGCTGTAGAGGCTAAGGAGCATGTAAAGGTAGAGGCTGCCACACAGACCTTCGCTACCATCACACTCCAGAACTACTTCCGTATGTACCACAAGCTCGCAGGTATGACCGGTACGGCAAGCACAGAGTCTGGTGAGTTCTGGGATATCTATAAGCTCGATGTAGTTGAGATTCCTACCAACCGCCCTATCCTGCGTAAGGACTTGGATGACCGTGTATATAAGACTGCCCGCGAGAAGTATCGTGCCGTCATCGATGAGATTGAGGAGACACGCAATGCTGGTCGCCCTGTATTGGTTGGTACCACATCTGTAGAAATCTCTGAGTTGTTGAGCAAGATGTTGAAGATGCGCAACATTCCTCATAATGTATTGA